>MDSW01201200.1_pt1 | contig 12888 bp, 12 predicted proteins | sample 811171 | NCBI WGS metagenome assembly MDSW01 (sample SAMN05326641, study PRJNA326480) | marine metagenome | isolation source: seawater | place: Atlantic Ocean: North West | collected 2012 | reverse complement strand
TGCTCTTATTGGAGGTGCAGGTAGCGCAAAACAAATAGATGTAGGCGCTGATTTGGGAGATATAATATTGGGTTGGACTATATCTCTTGTAATAATCTTTGTAGTCTTTAGAATACTTAAAGTCCTTAAAATAATTTAGATTTATAAAATTCTCTTATGAGATTTTCAAAAAAAGAAGAATATTTACGTCAGAAAGATAAGAAACTAAAAAAAATAATTGAAACAAATGGTCATATTGATTTTAAGCCTGTTAAAAAAAATCAGTTTGATACTCTTGTAGAAATAGTGATCTCACAATTTATATCTACAAAAGCGGCAAATTCTATTTTTAAAAACATTAGAAATAGCTTTAATTCAGAATGTTTAAACGAAAATCATTTTAAGAATAAATCAGTAAATGAAATTAAGAAATTAGGTTTAAGTAAGAATAAAGCCAGAACTATAAAAGACTTATCCAATTTATTCCTAGATGAAAGCAATGTAGATTTATCAAAAATGAATGATGAGGAATTAAAAGAGAAGCTGTTATCCGTTTTTGGCATTGGTCCTTGGTCAGTAAATATGTTTGAAATCTTTTGTATTGGAAAGCTTAATGTGTTTTCATCTAAAGACGCAGGACTAAGATTAGCTATGAATAATTCAAAAATGATAAAACCTAATAGTGCTTGGGAACTTTATGACGAATATGCAGAAAAATGGTCACCATATAAATCAATAGCTTCTTTGCATCTATGGAAAACTGTAGACTAATTTAGAATAGGATAAATATCTTGATTAAAATTACATTTCCCACAACTTAGGAAAAAAAGAGTCTGGTAGATCAGGAACATTCTTTTCGTCAAGTTCGTGCGGTATGGATGCTTCTTTACCCGTTGGATTTACATAATTTTTATTTAAAAAAGTTATTTCAACAACTTTAGGTATCCTTATACCTTTCATAGTTGTTGAAGGACAACAATTATTTTCATGTATATGTACGACAGAAAATTGACTTAGAATTTTTTCAAACACACCAGAAACAAAGTGATATCCAACAGGCTCAAACAAAAACCTTGAAAAATCATGAAATTCGATAACAAGAATTCTAAAATTATTCATTATTTTATGAGGTATGTCATATAAAACTTTGTACTCATAACCCTCTATGTCCATTTGTAATATAGCCTCACCACTATTTTGTCCCACTGCCTCCATGAACCAATCTTCAAAAGTTATATTTTCTTTGTTGTTATAAACATTTAAATTCTTTTTTAAAAATTCAAAAGAGTCATTCTCTACTGGTGGATTATCAACCGAAAGATCCAACATAAATGACTTAATATTATATTTATCACTTAGCTCTTTTTCAAAATTTGCATTTTCAGCAATACCTGGGGAAAAGCAATACTTTATACCCTCTAAAATATTTGGAATCAAATAACCGCCATCATTGCTGCCACCTACTCTTATTAATCCTTCTTGAATATCTACAGGTTTAATACCATTAAAGAAATGTCTTAAGTTTGTATCACCTGAATAATTATTGATGATGTAATCTTTCTTTCTTAAATAATCGAATAAGAAATTTCTAATTTTGTATCTTATGAGATTTTTTGGATTATCTTCCATTAATGCATTTTATCAATTTATCAAAGATGAATCTTTAATAGTAATTTTTAAAATCTTAAAAGATACCTTGTAGTAATTAATGATGCATCTAGGATTATAAAAATGGCAAAAATAAAACAAATTATCGATGATGTTATTTTTGTTTCACGACTTACAAGTGTAAATAAGAAAAAAGTAAGAATTCTGTTTTCAGTTCTATTAGCAAACCTTACTGTTTTTTTTGATATTCTTGTGATTTTATCATTTGCAAATTTAATTGATAAAAATCAAACAGATATAGCTTTTTATGTAGATTTTATAATTAGTAACATTTTCTTACTTCCAGTCATTGTAATTTTTAGATTTCTTTTTATTTTCATTGAAAGAATTAATATTCAGTCTTTGCAGCTCCAAGTAGAAGAAAACTTGAGAATGCATTTAATGAATGAAGTTTTTGATAAAAGCAACTATTCAGTTGCTGATGCTTACTTTTATGTAAACGAGCTAAGTAGACATGTCTCATACTTTTATGGATCGTTAGCATCATCTCTAAACTTTTTCCTTCAGATATTTGTTTATACTTTTTATTTATTATTTACAAACTTTGACACAGTTTTATATTTTGTTCTTGGTGCAGTCCTTTTGTTTTTTCCTACAAAATATTTCTTAAAAAGAGGAAGAAATTATGTTCATGAAGCTTACGAAAACGAACATATTACTTTAGAAACCATTCAGAAAGTACTAGAGAATATCTATTTAATTAAAATTCTTAAAACAACTGAAGAAGAAGTTACAAAGTTTAAAAAAACAATAAGAAAATATTATTCGGCGGTATTAAATAACTATAAATTTGGAGCAATAAATAATTTGACTCCGAATTTTGTAACAATATTCATTCTCTCAATCTTGATTGCTTTTTATGATTTAGCAAAATTAATTTCACTTGAATTTATAGGTGTGATGTTAAGACTTTTTCAAACTCTTGGTAATTTTAACAACACACTAAATCTAGTTATTAACTCACACGTTCATCTTGAGAAATTAAACAATCTTGAAAGAAATAAAGTAAAAATTGATAATTCATCTTATTTTTTTATTGATAAAAACCCTAAAAAAAATAATGCAGTTGAGATGGACAATGTTTCTTTTAAATATTTCTCATCTGAACACAATTTATTTACTGATATAAATATAGAAATAACAAGTGGACAACATACTGTAATTTCTGGTGGAAATGGTTCTGGAAAATCAACATTACTTGGTTTAATTTCTGGAATATTGACTCCTAACAATGGGAAAATAATAAGCAATTCAAATAGTATTGCTTATGTTGGAGCAACGCCACTTATCATAAACGGAACAATTAAAGAAAATTTATTATATGGAAATACGAAAAAAGTAAGTAATGAGGAAATTCTAAGCCTTGTAAATTCCTACAATCTTTTTAATGAAACAAAAATAGACCTTGAAATGAAGATAACAAATAAATCACTTTCATCAGGACAGATGCAAAAAATTTCATTTATAAGGGCACTATTATCAAAACCTGAGATTTTAATACTAGATGAGTCTACTTCAAATTTAGATTATGATTCTAAACTTTTGATTAATAAAGAACTTGAAAATCTTGACTTAACAATTATTAATGCAACTCATTACATCACAGATGTAGCATATGACAACCACTTGCATATTGAAGTAAAAGACAATCTACGAATTATTAGAAAACTTTAAATTTTTATAATCTTTGTATTCTTGATCTGATAATTTTGATAATGAATTATTTTCAATGACAGAATCTATTGCAGATTTAGAAATTTCTTTCCACAGTTTTTCATCATTAATTATGAATTCAACATAATTAAGTAATTGATTATTTGATTCATATAAAAAACCATTTTTATTATTTTGAATTATCTCTTCCACATTTTTATTATTCTTTGCAATTACAATACATCCCTTAGACATTGCCTCTAAAACAGATTTTGGATTACCCTCATAATTTGATGATGATATATAAATCTTATAATTAGATAAATTATTAACTAATATTTCATTCGAAACAGGTTCAAATATTTTTAGCTTTGTATTGTATTTTTTAGCGCTATCAATCAATTCACTTTTTTTTGTACCACTTCCATATATTTCAATTTCAAAATCAGTGTTTGAAAAGATTTCAATTAATTCGGTAAAGTTTTTTTGGTTTTCCAACCTACCTACACTGATTAATTTTTTATCATACCTGTCTTTAAAATCTTTTGTCGAGCTTATATTTATCCAATTTGGTCTCAATTTTATTTTGTTTTGATATTTGAAAAAAATTTTAGAGAGATATTCTTGATCCACTTTTGAAGAGACTAGGTATAAATCAGAATATTTTAATGAATTCTTTGTAAGTAAATAATATAAATATTGTTTAAATTTACTTTTATTGTCTCTTTTACTGAAAGTAATTAAATCGTAACCAGTCCTAATTACTAATGGTTTCTTAAATTTTATTTTTGAAATTATTGCAACCCATGAACCCAGTAACTGGTTTGTTTTAAAAATATCAAATTCCTTTAATTCTTTTGAAATTTTAAAAGGAATTGTTATTGATTTAAATAAATTTATATACTTGTTTTTACTTTTTTTAAAATACTTATAAATAGGAAATATTTTAATGAAAGGAAGATTAATTGTGTCTAGGTCTTGTGAATCACCATAAGTTAAAAATGCAAATTCAATATTGTATTTTTCGTGTAGCTGTTTATATAGTTGAATCTCTCTATTTAACAAACCACTTTCTTTCCAATCATTTAGTGAAATACCATATGTAAAGAAAAGAATAACTTTCATTAGGTTAATATTAACTAAGTAGGAGACATTTCAACATATAAAGATGAACTTATAAATGAAAAAAATATTGTTTATTCACACATTTTACCAAAATAAAGGTGGAGAGGACATAGCAGTTGAGAATGAGCTCAGTTTACTTAAAGAAGTTTTTGAGGTTGAAACTCTTTTTTTCTCAAACAATATAAAAAATTATTTTCTTGAATTTATTTCTTTTGTATTAAATAGAAATATAAAAAACCAAAGATTGTTAAATCAAAAAATTTCAGAATTTCAACCTGATATAGTTTATGTTCACAACACATGGTTTGCTGCATCTCTTGGTATTTTTGATGTCTTAAAAAAGAGAAACATTAAAGTTCTTTTAAAGCTTCACAATCTTAGATTCAACTGCACAAGAACTTATCTATCAAAGAAACATTTTGAAAATGATAATGCTTGTCTTTGTTGTGGAAAAAAAAGGGAAGATCTAGGTTTTTTTAATAAATATTTTGAAGAATCATTTTTAAAATCATTATATGTTACAAGATATGGAAAAAAATACTTCAAAATTCTTAATGAAATGGATTTAACAATTCTTGTTTTAACAAGTTTTCATAAAAAATTTTTAGAGAGCTTAAGCATAAAAAATAAAATAGAAATTTTCCCAAATTATATTGATGTAACAAAAAATACTGTAAAAAGAAAAAATTTACCATATCTTGTATATGCCGGAAGAATATCTCAAGAAAAAGGTGTTGAAGAGTTGATCCACGCATTCCTAAATTCGGGTATGGATGATTATAAGTTAAAGATTATTGGTAACGGTCCGTTATTAAAATCTCTGCTTAATATTGAATATGAAAATATCGAATTCCTGGGAGAAATTGAAAATCAGGAGGTTTTAGAAATAATTCAAAACTCAATTTGCGTTATTACCGCAACAAAGCTTTATGAAGGGCAACCTACCTTATTATGTGAAGCGTCTTCCTTGGGGGTTCCATCAATATTTCCAAACACCGGAGGGATATCCGAATTTTTTCCAAGAGATTATACATTAAGCTTTGAACAATTTAACTATAAAGATTTAGAAAGCAAAATAAGATTAATTCATACATTAAAAAATCAAACGTCAATAGGAGAAGAAAATAAAGTTTTTATATTTAATCATTTACACAAAAATAATCTAATCTCATCTTTTACACATATTGTTCAAAATGATTAATGAAAATCTTGTGTCCGTAGTGATGAGTGTTTACAACTCGGAACGAACAATCAAGATGTCAATAGAAAGTATTCTAAATCAAACGTATAAAGATCTCGAATTAATAATTATTGAAGACGGTTCATCAGATAACACACCATTTATTTGTAAAGAGTATGAGAAGGAACATGAAAACGTATTTGTTTACTCAAATAATAAAAATATTGGTCTAACTAAGTCCCTTAATATTGGCATTAAGAAATCGAAGGGAAAGTTTATTGCAAGGCAAGATGCAGATGATTTTAGTGAACTTCATAGAATCAAAACACAAATAGAGATTATGACCTCAGATAATCTTGATGCCGTTTCTTCTAGAGCTAGAGTAATAAATTCAAAACAAGTAATACCAAACTATTCTTATTATTTACCATTAAGATACCTTGTTAAAATAAAAAATCCTTTTATACATGGCACTTTGTTAATTAAGAGAAACATAATTGATGAAGTTGGGCTCTATAATGAAAAATTTTATTATTCACAGGATTACAAACTAATGTATGACTTAGTTTTAAGAAAACACAAAATCAAAATTATTAAAGAACCCCTTTACAACTTAAACATGACAAATAATATTTCAAATATTAACTCTCAAGAACAAAAATATTATGCTGACTGTGTAAAGAAGAATATTGAACCAAAATGATAATGATACTGAGGATGAAAGTTGAAAAGAGTCTTTCTTAATAAATTAAATGAAAATTGGGTTGTAGATAGATTTAGATCTGAGTGGTATCAATATCAAAGTGAAATTTCAGAAAATAATGTAAGAGATTCAGATGTTATTTGGATTATTGCACCTTGGACATGGAACAAAATACCAAAAAGGCATTTAAAGAATAAAAAAGTAATTTGTACAATCCACCATATAGACGAAGAGAAATTTCATAAAAAAGAAAAAGAAAATTTTTACAATAGAGATAAATTTGTTGATGAATATCATGTGATTTCAAATAAAACAAAAAAACAAGTACAACAATATACAGACAAAAAAATACATTCAATCCCATTTTGGGTGAACCAAAATGTTTGGTTTGAAATAAAGAATAAAGAAAAATTAAGAAATAAATATAAATTAGATATGAAAAAATTTTATATCGGTTCTTTTCAAAGAGATACGGAGGGCTCAGATTTAACATCACCAAAATTATCAAAAGGACCCGATATATTTATCGAAAAAGTTAAGTTGTTGATGGAAACTAATCCAAACATTGAGGTATTGCTTGCAGGAACCAGAAGACAATACATTATTGGAAGACTAAAGGAAATGAATATACCATTTAAGTATTTTGAAATGGTTGACTTCTCAAGTTTAAATGAGTTATATAATCTACTGGATTTATATATAGTTTCTTCAAGATTTGAAGGAGGTCCACAGGCAATAATGGAGTGTTCTTTATTAAAAATACCTATAATTTCTACCGATGTAGGTATTGCAAAAGAAATATTGTCACCAAAATCGATTTATTCTACTACTTCAATATCTGAGGGAACTCCAGATATTGATTATGCACTTAAGAAAGTAAAAAAATATTTATTACCACAAGGAATGGAAAATTATAAAATGATGTTAATAAATGATAGTTAGTATTGGAACAAAAATAAAAGATGGCCCTTGGGGTGGGGGAAATTTATTTGCTATTAACTTAAGAAACTACTTGGAAAAAAAAGGTCATAGAGTAGTTAATAATTTAGATGACAATGACATAGATGTAATTTTGATTACAGAACCAAGAAAAACATCAGAATCATCGGCATTTTCTCACGTTAATGTTTCAAGATACCTCAGATATGTAAATAGTAAAACACTTGTAGCTCATAGAATAAACGAATGTGACGAAAGAAAAGGGACAAATTATGTAAACAACTATATGAAATATTCAAATAGGTTTGCAGACCAGACAATTTTTGTTAGCAATTGGTTAAAAAATCTTTACGAAGATCAAGGAATAAACAAAAAAAATAATAGTGTTGTTATGGCTGGAGCTGATAAAGATATTTTTAATACAATTGACAAAAAAAAATGGGATGGCGATTCCAAAATTAGATTAGTAACTCATCATTGGGGAGCAAACTGGAATAAAGGTTTTGATATTTATAGCAAATTAGATGAAATGTTAGAACATCCACGTTGGTCAAATAAAATTGAATTTACATATGTAGGAAATGTACCTGATAAATTTACATTTAAAAATGCCAAATTAATCAATCCACTATCTGGGAAAGAACTAGCAGATGAAATTAAATCAAATCATATTTATATAACAGGGTCTCTTAATGAACCTTCAGGTAATCATCATATTGAGGGAGCACAATGCGGTTTACCGATTTTGTATGTCGATAGTGGAGGAACAACTGAATATTGCAAAAATTTTGGTATTGCAATTAATTCAGACACTTTAGAGGAAAAATTAGATGAAATGATAAATAACTACGATCATTTTTTTAATAAATTAAAAGAATATCCATATAGCTCAGAAACTATGTGTCAAGAATATCTTGAAATCTTTAAAGATATGATTTCAAACAGAGAAAAACTAATATCTTCAAGAATTGAAAGTTTTCAGGCAAATTCAATTAGTAAAGTTTTTTACTCATTTTTTCGAAGCCTAATTTAGGTTGATAATATATCTAGAAGCTGCTTGTTAAAAGACTCAAGGTTATAGTTTTTAGAAATTACTATTTTTCCTTTTTTAACCAAATTTTTGTATGAAGCTTGATCTTCAAATAATTTGTTTATTTTTTCAATCCATTCATTTATTTGATTATTCTCAACAAATATAATATTTTCATTATTATTAAAATTTTTAGGATCCCAGAAACCTGATGTCCTTGTGATCATTACAGGTGTGCCAACCATCAACGATTGCAGAGCCACACTTTGTCCAGATGGTTGCAAGCTTTCAATTAAAGGAATAATTGTTAGGAAAGCAGATTGATAATATTCTTTTATTTGTTCGTCAGTAATATTGAGGTCATCCCATTTACCTGATATGAGTTCAACATTTGTGTTTTCAACTTTGGATTTATCAATCTTTTTCGTAATAAATTTAAAATTAAAATCCGGCATTTTTTTGGATAATTCAATTACAAATTCGTAATCTCTTTTTCCATCATTACCAATAAATAGAATGCTTTTATTTTCTTGAGAGGTCTTTGAGTCAGTATTCCAAAAATCTGTATCTACGGAAAAAGGAAGAAAATAAAACTTTGATACATATTTTGGAAAGTTTTTTTTTGCATATTCGTACTCTCCTAATGAAAGAAATATTAATTTATCTAACAAATTTATAAATAACTTGGTAAAAATTTTTCTAAAATATGTTTTTATTTTGCTATTGTATTTAATATTCAATAAGCCCATAATGAATACACATGATTGAAACTTAAATAAAAATTTAAGTGTATAAATAGGAATCATGGAAAATCCTACTCTTTGATTGGTCAAAATTACAATATCTGATTTTTTTATGGTTACTAAGTTTCTTAAATTTAATAAATTTTCACTATAGAAGGGTAGTCCTGACAATTTTCTTAGTAAGGGGTTTAATATTCTGAAGAAGCTAAATAATTTTGGATTTTTAAACTCAATTATATTTGTATCTTTAAAATGCTTTTTTAGATAAAAATAACCATAAAAAAACTCTTCTGCAGAAGAGTTTTTTAAATTTAGTCTCTCATTTCTACCAGACTGATAAATAAATGTTGCTACTTTATCTTTGAACACTAGTTTTTATAATATATCTAAATTAAATAAAAGATAATATTTATAATGATATTCTGAAAGCTTAATGTTAAACAATATTAATAAATCAATTCCTATCATCACACTAACATTTGTAAGTGTTTTATTGTTGTTCAATAGACCTTTTGTTGGAATCTATATTTTTGGAATAAGATTAGGAGAACTTATTATTGCCGGTAGCTTATTTTGGCAGTTGTGATACCAGCAATTTTTCTATTTTCCAAGACTCTCAAAATAAATAAAGAATATAGATTTCTAACCATAATATACGGGATAATAGGAATTTTTTTTCTAGCAAGTATTCTTTATCATCAGACCAGTATTTTTAGTACCTATACATATAAAACTAGTTCATATATTTGGACAATAGGATATTTTTATTTCTCTTTAATCGCTTTTAATAATTTCCAAAAACTCGAAAAGTATAAAAACTATTTTCTTCCAGTTTTTATGGTTTTGCCATTTATTCATTACATATTTTCAACTGGATATTTTCCAAATTTCATCATTGACTTTTTTAATTCATATTCTGATAAATTTGAATTTACTAAAGCTTCAGATATTATGCTTTCGCTAGTAATTGCTAATTTGTTAAATTTTAAATATGTATCAAATAAAATTTTTAGATTCTCTTATTTTGGCTTTAGTGTATCTTTATTACTTCCATTATTACTATTTATGAGTAGAGGCTCTTTTGTTTCAGGTGTAATATTTTATGTTTTTTCTTTGTATTATTTCAGAAAATATTTTTTTAAAAATTTAAAAGTTTTAATACTTTTATTTATAATTTCTTCTATTTCATTTATTGTGTCCTTATATAACGTGAGTGATATTGATTTCTCATTTAATTGGGGTAATGAACCACCGCCATCTGTTATTGAAACTGTTGAAGAGGTGTCAAAAAAGAAAGAAACAAGGAAAGCATTTTTATCTTTATACATTCAAGACGGAAGGTTGATGTCAAAAGACAACACAACCAATTGGAGGCTTGATATTTGGCAAGACGTTTTCGAAGATCTAAATAATAAAAATCTTATTATTTATGGATATGGACACAATGAAATAATTCCTGTAATGACAGATCCTTCCGCTCCTGGAAGACTCGGTAGAGACGGGCTAAACGAAAACGTTCATAATTATTTTGTAAATATATTAGCTAGGGGCGGGCTATTTCAATTTGTTGCTTTCTTTGCCTTTTATATTTCTCTATTGCAAATATCAAAAAGAAAATTTGGCAGTTATGGAATTTTTCTATTCATGATTCCTATACTATTTAATTCAACACTTGATATGAGTATGGAAGGTGTGCAATATCCAGTTGTGTACTATATTTTTCTTGGATTCTTACTTTCTACAGAAGATAAATCAAATTTAATTAATTATGAAGATTAAAAAAACATGAAAGTAATATATTTATTATGTCAACTGCTTTAGTAACAGGAATCACAGGTCAAGACGGGTACTATCTGTCAAAATTGTTACTTGAAAAAGGCTACACTGTTCACGGTACAATAAGAAGGTCTTCAACATTTAATACAGAGCGAATTGATGAATTAATTTCAAAGTATAGAGATCAAAATAAACTTATACTTCATTATTCAGATTTACTTGATCCTTCATCAATAAACACGCTAATTAACAATATTAAACCCGATGAAATTTATAATTTAGCTGCCCAATCACATGTTGCAGTATCTTTTGAAAACCCAATGTATACATCACAAACTGGAACTATTGGTCCATTATCAATGTTGGAAGCAATAAGATTTTCTGATAAAAAAATTAAATTTTATCAAGCATCATCTTCAGAAATGTATGGTGGAGGATTAAAAGAAAAATTAAACGAAAATTCGGAGTTTGATCCAAGAAGTCCATATGCTGTGTCAAAAGTATTTGCACATAATATCACGAAAGTTTATCGAGACTCTTATGGAATATTTGCTACAAATGGCATATTATTTAATCACGAGTCACCTATGAGGGGAGAAACATTCGTAACAAGAAAAATTACAAGAGCTATTGGAAGAATTGTTAATAACCTTCAGAGTAAAGTAACTCTAGGAAATTTAGAAGCCTCAAGAGACTGGGGTTTTGCAGGTGATTATGTTGAAGCAATGTGGTTAATGATGCAACAAGATAACCCTGATGACTGGGTAATAGCAACTGGCGAAACCCATACAGTTAGAGAGTTTGCAGAAGTGGCATTTAAAAAAGTTAATTTGAATTATGAGGACTATATTCAAATATCAGAAAAATATTTTCGTCCCAATGAAGTAGATTTCTTATTAGGCGATTCCTCAAAAGCAAAAGAAAAAATGAATTGGAAACCAAAGACTTCATTTAATGATTTAGTTGAGTTAATGGTGAACCACGATATTGAACTTGCAAAACAAGAAAAAATATTAATTGATGAAAAATTAATTTTACCTAGTTGGGAAAACCCAATTAGTTAAACTATATGTTTTCTAGATACCACTTATAAGTTTTTGAAATACCTTCTTCTAGGCTTGTTTTGCTAGTCCAACCAAGATCATTAATTTTTGATGAATCCAATAGTTTTCTTGGATTGCCATTAGGCATCGTAGTATCAAAATGAATAACTCCTTTAAATTCAATTATATCTTTTATCAGACTGCTTAAATTACTGATCGAAATTTCAACCCCGCTTCCAATATTTAGTAAGTCAATATCTATATCATTTTCAATGATAAATAATATTGCTTCTGATAAGTCATCTACATATAAAAACTCTCTTAGAGGACTGCCATCTCCCCAGACATTAAATTGTTTCTGATCATTTATTTTTGCCTCATGCATCCTTGATATTAAACCAGGAATTACATGACTATCTTTATAATCAAAAAAGTCATTTGGTCCATAAAGGTTTGTTGGCATTAAATTAATAATTTTATGCCCATGCTGTGTTGCAATTGATCTACCAAGTTCAATAGAAGTTAATTTTGCCATCGCATAAGGGGAGTTAGTTGGCTCTAGTTGTCCATCCATGAAACTAGATTCTTTAATTGGATTTTTTGCATTTAGTGGATAAATACAGCTACTACCAAGATTGATAACTTTTATATTAGGTTTGTCGATAATTGACTCCAAAATATTTATATTAATTTTTAAATTTTCAAGTATAAACTCTGTTCTTTTTGTATTATTTGCAACAATACCGCCTACTCTTGCCGCAGCAATAATAAGAGCATCGGGTTGACATTTTTCTATTAATTTTTTGGTTTCTTTAAATTCAAACAAATTTGTATCAGAACGATTTGAAGAGATGACATCATAGGAGTCTTTTTGGCTACTAAGAGTACGCACTACTGAAGAACCAACTAGTCCTTTACTACCTACAACTAATACTTTAATTTTGTTACCTAATTCCTATATTTAAATATATTAACAATTGAAATATATGCATAACGTAGTTTATAAAATTTAGAATGCAACTACTATATTCTTAAGAATGAGCAATTCA
>MDSW01151530.1_pt1 | contig 12888 bp, 13 predicted proteins | sample 811171 | NCBI WGS metagenome assembly MDSW01 (sample SAMN05326641, study PRJNA326480) | marine metagenome | isolation source: seawater | place: Atlantic Ocean: North West | collected 2012 | reverse complement strand
TTATATGATGTAACAGGTCATAAAATATGGAGTAAGAAAGAGATCACTAGCAAGAGTTATAAAATTAGTAGAGAGAAACTTGCAGATGGAATTTATTTTTTAGAGTTAGTAACTGATAATAATCAGAAGTTATTGAAGTTAGTTATTAACTAGTCCTTCTACTTCCAAAAATTGCTGATCCAATTCTGACCATATTACTGCCATTCTCAACTGCAATCAGGTAGTCACTACTCATACCAATACTTAATATATTTATTTGAGAGGTTTTTATTTTTTGGAATATTGTATTAATCTGTGAAAACTCATTAATGATTCTTTCTCTATTATTTGTAAAAGTTGCCATTCCCATGAGACCTTTAATTTTAATACCTTTAAGTTGTTGTGCTTTATATATGACATCTGTTATCTGGTTAATTTTAAACCCAAATTTACTATCTTCTTTAGCAATATGCACCTGTATTAGACAATCTATGATTCTATTATTCTGAATAGCTCTTTTATTTATTTCAGAAAGAAGTTTTAGTGAGTCTACACTATGTATTAAGTCGACAAAAGGAGCAATATATCTTACTTTATTAGATTGTAAGTGTCCAATCATATGCCATTCTATATCTTGTGGGAGCTCATTATTTTTTTGAACTAACTCTTGAACCCTATTTTCACCAAATACTTTCTGTCCACAATTGTATGCTTCTAAGATCTCACTAACTTTCCTTGTTTTAGATACAGCTACCAGAACAGTATTGTTTTTTAACTCTTTTTGTATTTTCCTTAATTTATCATTTATACTCATTGGTCTAAAGGGTAGATTACAATTCCTGAACGTAATTTTGGTTCAATATAAGTGCTTTTTGGTGGCATTATTTTTCCTTTATCTGCCACTTGCTTTATTGCTTCTATAGTGATAGGGTTTAAGATAAATGCCACTTTATAGTTACCATTATCAACTTGTTCTTTAATTTCTTTTATTGATATCTTACCTGATACAAATGAAATATTCGTATCAGTTCTTTCATCTTTTATTCCCAAAATTGGAGATAATATATTATTAGAGAGAATAGAAGTTTCTAAACTGTTTACACAGTCTTCCTTATAACTTCCGTTCTTTGGCTTTAGATTGTATAATGTTTTGTTAATATACATTCTAATTTGACTTTCATCTTTCGGGATAATAGATGAGCATTTATTGACTATATAGGTTTTTTTAATTCTTTTAATAAATTCTTTTGATTCCAGATCGTTAATATTTTTAATTAATCTATTGAAACTAATAATATTTAGTTGATTATCAGTTATCAAAAGACTCATAAAGAAGTTTAGATTAGGGCTCTTGCTATCTATTTTATTTGTAGCTAGATTTTCAGAAGAAGCTATCCTGTGATGTCCATCAGCAATATATATATTATTAATTTTGCTAAAAGATTTACATATCAAATCAATATCTACTGAATTATCAATTTTCCATAATTGATGCCTTACTTTATTAGTAGTTGTGAAATCATATTCTGCTTGATATTTTTTAACCTTACTTATTATTTTATTAATCTTATCTTGTTTTTTATAACAAAGTAGTACTGGATCAGCGTTAAAACATGTATTTTCTAGGTATTCTGTGAAAATATTCTTCCTTTTCTCTATAGTTTTTTCATGAGCTTTTATAACACCCTTTCTGTAGTCATCAATACTACACGCCGCAATAATTCCTTCAAATTTACGAGACTCATGTTCTTGTTTGTATATATAAAAAGACTCATCTTTATCTTTTATTAGGAAACCAGATTTTTGGAAATCATCAAACTTCTTTTTTACTAATTTATATTTCTCTACACCTTGTTTAATTTTCTTTTTAGAATCAGGATTGATAATATGTAAGAAGGTATAAGGATTGTTTTTTAGTTTATCTTTGATAGTAGCTTTTGAATATGTTAGGAATGAACGAGTTGCAAAAAGATGCACTTTATCTCTAGTTGGTCTTATTGCTCTAAAAGGTTGAACTTTTGCCATGATTATTTTTCAAAATAGTTTACTATTTGGTCTGCTAATTCAGTTCCAATTCTATTTTGAGCTTCAAGTGTAGCAGCAGCAATATGAGGTGTCAGACTAATTGCATTATGCATACAGATATGTATACTTGGGTTAGGTTCATTGTCAAATACATCAAGTCCTGCATAGGCTAATTTCTTTTTATCTAATGCAAACATTAAAGCAGTTTCATCAATAATTCCACCTCTAGAAGTATTTATAATGCCAGCACCTGTTTTCATAGCGCCAATTTCTTCAGCGCCAATTATAGGTTTTTCATCCATCTTTGGAACGTGAATTGTAATGAAGTCTGATTCTTTAAGTACTTCGTTCATACTTTTTGTTACGATAGTGAAAGACTTTTTTTCACCATTAAAGAAATCTATAGTTATATTAGCTTCTTCAATATTTTTATCATTTGCTAATACATTCATTCCAAGCCCTATAGCTCGTTTTGCTACCTCTCTCCCAATTCTTCCAAATCCAATAATCCCAAGAGTTTTCCCCGTTAGTTCTCTACCACCACTATAGGATTTCTTAAGTTTCTTAAATTCAGAGTCACCACATAGTGGCATTTGTCTATTACTATCAAATAAGAAACGTACCATGCCAAAAAGATGAGCAAAAACAAGTTCAGCCACTGAAACTGACGAAGCAGCAGGAGTATTGATAACAAGTATATCTTTACTTCTAGCATATTCTACATCAATGTTATCCATACCAACGCCACCTCTACCAATTATTTTAAGATTAGGACAATTATCAATTAGATCTTTTCGTACTTTAGTAGCACTTCTTACTAATAAAACTTCATAATTTTCAGCATTGATTTTTGTAATTAAGTCTTGCTGGTCTACTTTTTCAGTAATAATCTCAAATCCTTTTGCAATTAATTCATCACATCCACTTTGAGATATTCCATCATTTGCTAATATTTTTATCATTTTTTTATTTTTTGCATTATATTAACTAGTAATTCTACACTTTCTATTGGAAGTGCATTATATATAGATGCTCTGTATCCACCTACTGACCTATGTCCTTTTAGTCCATTAATACCAGCATCATTCCACATTTTATCAAAAATCTCTTGTCTGTTATCATCAGTTAATAGGAAGGTTATATTCATTCCAGAACGATCATCCTTATTTGCTGTCCCTTTAAAAAATGGATTGCTATCAATTTCATTATATAGCAGGTTAGCTTTTTTTCGATTAACTGCTTCAATCCAACTAATACCCCCTCTATCTTTTAGCCATTCTAGATTTAACATAGATACATATATAGGGAATACAGGTGGAGTATTAAACATACTTCCTTTATTTATATGCGTCCTATAATCTAACATAGTAGGTATTTCTCTTCCAGTATTCCCTAGTATATCATTCTTTACTATAACAAGCGTAGTGCCAGCAGGACCCATATTTTTTTGAGCACCTGCATATATTAAGTCAAATTTACTAACATCAATTTCTCTGCTAAAAATATCAGAACTCATATCACATGCTATAAGATTTGATGTAACAGGAAAATCTTTCATTTGTGTACCATAGATGGTGTTATTTGATGTACAATGAAAATAATTAACATCAGAGGGAATTGTATATTCCTTTGGTATATAGTTATAGTTCTTTTCAGATGAATCTCCAACAATAATTACTTCACCAAAGATTTTAGCCTCATTAATTGCTTTATTTGCCCAGGTTCCAGTATTTAGATAAGCAGCTTTCCCATTTAATTTCATTAAATTAATAGGAACCATTAGGAATTCGAGACTTGCCCCGCCCTGTAAGAATAAAACTGAATAATTTTCAGGTACCTTTAAAAGTTCTCTGACTAATCCTTGAGCTTTTATCATAACATCAACAAAGGGCTCGCTTCTATGTGATATTTCAATTAATGATAGATTATCATTATTAAAGTTTATAATAGCCTCAGAAGCTTTTTTTATCACATCCTGTGGCAGTATACATGGTCCAGCTGAGAAATTATGTTTTTTCACGATTATTATTTTACTCTCTCTAGATATATTCCTTTTATAGTATCAATCTTTACTTTATCACCTTCATTTATAAATAATGGCACTTGTATTTCTGCATTAGTTTCTGTTGTTGCAGGTTTAAAGGTATTAGTAGCAGTATTTCCTTTCATGCCAGGCTCTGTATTGCTTATTTCAAGAAGTACATGTGCAGGCAACTCAGCAGAGAGTGGTATTCCTTTATCTGCGTGAAATAGTACATTGACATTCTCTCCTTCTTTTAAAAATTGGACATTATCAATAAAATCTTTTTGTAGCATTATCTGTTCATAGTCATCATTATTCATTAAATGATAATCTTTTCCTTCTGCATATAGGAACTGGTAAGTTCTATTTTCAATTCTTATTATATTTATCTTAACACCAGAAGTAAAAGTATTTTCTAATAATCTTCCTGTATTTAAGTTTCTGATTTTAGTACGAACAAATGCTGGTCCTTTTCCGGGTTTTACATGCTGGAAAGATACTATTTTCCATGGTTCTTGGTTATGCTCAATACATAACCCATTTCTAAATTCTGCTGTTGTTGCCATTCTTTCTTATTTTAATTTTGCACATATCCTTTCATTATCCCTCGACCAGAGTTTTTAATAAAAGAAATAATCTCATCTCTTTCTGGTGATATTGATAATTCCGCTTCTATTTTTGTTATTGCTTGCGTAGTATTATTTTTAGATTGGAATAGTATTCTGTACACATTCTGTATTTCTTGAATTTTTTTATCTCTAAAACCCCTTCTTCTTAGACCAATTGAATTAATTCCGACAAAGGATAGTGGTTCCCTGGCTGCCTTAACATAGGGAGGTACATCTTTTCTTACTAGAGAGCCTCCAGAAATCATAGCATGATCACCAATATGAACAAATTGATGAACTGCTGATAATCCACCTATTATCACCCAATCCCCTATAGTTATATGCCCTCCAAGAGCTACACCATTAACAATTACACAATTATCTCCAATTATACAATCATGTGCAATATGAGAATAGGCCATTAGCAGACAATTATCCCCAATTATTGTTTTTCCTGTCGCTTTAGTACCTCTATTAATTGTCACACATTCTCTAATTGTTGTATTATCTCCTATGATTACTTCTGATTTCTCTCCTCCAAATTTTAGGTCTTGAGGGATAGCAGATATTACAGCTCCAGGAAAAATTCTACAGTTTTTACCGATTGTTGCTCCTTCCATTATTGTTACATTATTACCAATCCAGGTTCCACTTCCAATGCTTACATTATTTTCAATAGTTACAAATGGTTCAATTACTACATTTCTTGCAATGTTTGCTCCTGAGTCTACATATGATAATGGTTGATGCATAATTATTTTTTTGGTGCTATTTGCGCTAATAAATCTCCTTCTACTACAATTTTTCCATCAACAAAGCCTTTTCCATGCATGTGACATAAACCTCTTCTTATTGGTGAAATAAGGTTGAGACGAAAGATAATTGTATCGCCAGGAAGTACTTTTCTTTTAAATTTAGCATTTTCAATCTTCATAAAGAAGGTGAGAAAATTTTCTGGATTCTCCATTGTACTAAGAATAAGTATTCCTCCAACTTGAGCCATAGTTTCAACTTGTAAAACTCCTGGCATTACTGGCTCCTCTGGGAAATGACCTTTAAAATAATCCTCTTCTTTTGTAACAAACTTTACGCCAACAATATAGTCTTCACCTATCTCTCTTATTTCATCTACAAAGAGAAAAGGTTCTCTATGAGGTAATATTGTCTTTATTTTATCCCTATTGTACAGTGGTTCTTTATTTAAATCAATTTCTGGAGATAAATTTCTCAAGTCTTCTTTCATAATCTTTTTAATCTTTTGAGCAAAAGCTACATTAATTTTATGACCCGGTTTTTTAGCTATGATATGTCCTTTTATTTTCTTCCCAACTAGTGCTAGATCTCCAATTACATCAAGTAATTTATGTCTAGCAGGCTCATTTTCATATCTTAATTCTAAATTATTAAGAATTCCTTTATCATGAATCGCAATATTTTTTTTATTAAAAGTGGCAGATAATTTTGTCAAATCTTCTTGTTTAATTTCTTTATCAACAATTACAATTGCATTATTTAGGTCTCCACCTTTAATTAGATCTTTAGATATTAGATCTTCTAATTCGTGTAAAAAACAAAATGTTCTTGATGATGATATTTCATTTTCAAAATCATTAATATCTTCAAGAGTATAATTTTGTTTATCTAATATTCTAGAATCATAATCAATCTCGACTTCAATTTTTAATTTATTATGAGGTTTAATCTGAATTTCACTTCCAGTAGCCTCATCTATGTATGTAATTTTTCTTTTTACTTCAAAATAATTTCTATCCTTATCTTGTGTTTTGCAACCAACTTCCTTAAGAGCATTTGTAAATCCAATTGAACTTCCGTCTAGTATAGGTATCTCTGGTGCATCAATCTCTATAAGTATATTGTCTATTTGAGCACCTTCTATAGCAGCTAAAATATGTTCAATAGTATACACACTTACATTATTCTTTTTTAATGTGGTACCTCTATTTGTACTATCAACTAGGTCTGCATCTGCTTCAATTATAGGTTTGTTCTTCAAATCAACTCTCTGGAATTTTATTCCAAAATCTTCTTCTGCAGGAATAAAGGTCATATTGCATTTAATACCAGTATGTAAGCCAATTCCACTTATTGTTATCCTATTATTTATGGTTTTTTGTTTATTAGGCATCTTTTATTTCTGAAGAAAATGTTTTTTAATTTCTGTAATAGTTTTATAAAATTCAGGTAATCTCTTAAAGATAATATAGCTCCTCTGAAAATCTTTAATATCAAATGCTAGTGGACCTTGTACGACAGCACCTTCTTTTTTGATACTTGATGCAATCCCACTTTGTCCAGCAATCTTAACTTTATTTGCTATACTAATATGTCCAGCAATAGCAGATTGGCCGCCAATCATACAATCATCTCCAATTTTTGTTGAACCTGCAATGGCAACTTTAGAAGCAATAACAGTATTTTTTCCAATCTCCACATTATGACCAATCTGAATTAGATTATCTAATTTTACTCCTTTTCTTAACATAGTAGACCCCATTGTAGCTCTATCGATTGTTGTGTTTGCCCCAATCTCTATATCATTTTCTAGGATCACATTACCAATCTGTGAAATTTTACAAAATTTATTATCGGTATTAAGAGAGAATCCAAATCCATCAGCGCCAATGACAACTCCAGAATGTATGATATTATTTTCACCTATTAGGCAGTCATGATATATTCTTACTCCAGCATATAAAATACTGTTATTAGATACAGTTACATTGTCTCCAATGAAACAATTTGGCTGAATTTTAACATTATCTCCAAGAATAACATTATTTCCAATATAAGAAAATGGACCAACATAGACATTCTTACCAATCTTTACAGAATCCTCAATTTTTGATAATGAGTCAATTCCATTCTTATCGAACTTCATTTTATTGTATATGTCTAGTAGCTTACTAAAACTACTGTAAGCATTATCAACATAAATAAGAGTTGGAGAAATTTCATGATCTAACTTAAAATTCTTATCAACAATTATAATTGATGCTTTAGTTTCGTATATATATGGTGTATATTTCTTATTTCCTAGAAAGCATAAACCTCCCTTTTTTCCTTCTTCAATTTTAGCTAGGTAGCTTACTATTGTATCAGGATCTCCTTTAATTTCTCCATTTATAATCTCTGCTATTTCAGTAGCGGTATATTGCATAACTGCAAATTTAGTAATTCTTATTGTTTTCTATATCTAAATTTAATAAAGAAAGCTATATAAATCAAAAATATTTTGATTGCGCTTAATTTAGAAAACAAAGAAAAAATTTATCAACTTTTCTACTAAGAACTTGTCCTAAATTAAGATCTGAAGAATACCTTAATTTCCTTATATTTCCGTCTTTTAGTAATATATTAATATCACTCTTACCATTAAAATATGCTCTATTACTTATCTTATGAGAAAAAACAAAATAGTCAGCTAGATCTATATTAATGCCAAGATCTTTCATTACAGATTTCTTTTTTTCTAATATTAATTTCTTTGAAAAAGGTTTTTTGGTAATCTTTACTTTCAACAACCTTCTATTAACGATAGAATCTGATAATTTTGAAATTACAATATCTTTATTATTAATCCATTGTTTCAAACATGTATAGATATCATGATCATCTAATTCCGCAAATTTTCTTAATAGATTATTATCTCCCTCTAATTTGTTTTTAGTAATATTGTTTTCTAGAAAGAATAAGAGTGCTGGTGTTGTGAAGATAGATTTTTTTTCATGAATTAATTCTTTTGCTCTTTTAAGAATTTTTATAAGTGTATTTTCAGCAGAAAGAACAGTTTTATGTAAATAAACTTGCCAGTACATTAATCTTCTTGCTATTAAAAATTTTTCAATAGAGTAGGTTCCTTTCTCTTCAATCACTAGATTATCATCAACGATATTTAGCATATTTATTATTCTTTCAGTCCCAATTACACCTTCCTGAACACCTGAATAGAAACTATCTCTATTAAGGTAATCAAGACGATCCATATCTAATTGACTTGACACTAATTGATGTAGAAATTTCTTTTTATATTTATTTCTAAAAATCTTAATAGCTAAACTTAATTTTCCGTTATATTGTCTATTTAGCTCTTCCATATAGAGAAGTGACATTGTTTCATGCTTTATGTGACTTACTATACTTTTTTCTAAAGCATGAGAAAACGGTCCATGCCCAATATCATGAAGTAAAATAGCAATTTTAACAGCTTCAGCTTCCTTATTTGTAATTATGTGACCTTTTTTTCTAATCTGCTCAATAGCTCTGTTCATGAGAAAGAGGCATCCTAGTGCATGGTGAAAACGTGTATGATATGCGCCTGGGTATACTAGATATGATAAGCCTAATTGAGATATACGTCTTAATCTCTGAAAGAAAGGATGTTCTATTAGATTATATATAATTCCTTTATTAATTTGTACGAAACCATAGATTGGATCGTTTATAATTTTAGCTTCTTTTTTTCTTGCATACATTATAGGCAAATAACGGATTTTTTTTGATTTTTGTAAAATATTAAATAATAAAATATGATAAGTATTCTTTGGGCTGATGATGAGATTGATATTTTAAAACCTCACATTATATTTTTAGAGCAGAAGGGCTATGATGTTATTACCGCTAAAAGTGGTGATGAAGCGTTAAAGCATTTCAAAAACAATATATTTGATTTGGTTTTTCTTGATGAAAATATGCCGGGTTATACTGGATTAGAGACACTTGTGAGAATGAAAGCAATTAAACCAAACATACCTATCATTATGATTACTAAGAGTGAAGAGGAGAGTATTATGGAAGAGGCTATTGGTTCAAAGATATCAGATTATTTAATAAAACCTGTTAATCCAAATCAGATATTATTAACTATCAAGAAGAATATTGAGAGTAAACGTTTGGTAGGAGAGCGTACAACTATTAACTATCAACAAGAATTTAGAGAGATAGGGATGAGTCTATCAATGAATTTGGATACAAAAGAGTGGATAGATATATTTAAGAAGTTGATATTCTGGGAATTAGAGATTGAGAAGTCAGGACAAGATAGTGTTGAAGAAATTCTTGCTATGCAAAAACAGGAAGCTAATACTCAATTCTTTCGTTTTGTAAAAGAAAATTATAAGAAATGGATAAATGGGATTGAAGCTCCTTTATTATCGCATAATATAATAAGTGAGAAAGTTATTCCATTATTAAACAATACTCCAACCTATTTTATACTAATTGATAATTTAAGGTATGATCAATGGAAGATAATAGAACCTATGATTCAGAATGATTTTAGAATAACAAGTGAGGATATTTACTATAGTATACTTCCTACTTCTACACAATATTCAAGGAACTCAATATTTTCTGGATTACTTCCATTAGAAATGGAAAAACGTTTCCCGGGAAAATGGAAAAATGATGAAGATGATGGAGGAAAAAATTTATATGAGAAGGATTTTCTTATCGATCAATTATCTAGATTAGGACATAAAGATTGTAAGTTAAGTTATTCCAAGATAACAAATATAGATTATGGTAAAAAAATAGTGAACCAGATACCAAATATGCGGCATAATAATCTAAATGTGATTGTATATAATTTTGTTGATATGCTTTCGCATGCTAGAACTGATATGAAAGTAATTAAAGAGCTAGCTGAAGATGATTCTGCTTATCGTTCTCTTACAGCCTCATGGTTTGAGCATTCTCCATTAAGAGACATTATGAAACAGATTGCTAAACAGGGCGCTAAGATAATTATAACAACAGATCACGGTACCGTAAATGTTAAGAGGCCTTCTAAATTAGTTGGAGATAGAACTATTAATTCTAATCTTCGATATAAACAAGGGAAAAATATGAATTATATAAATTCAGATGTTTTAGAAGTTAATAAACCAGCTGAATATCATTTACCACAACAAAATGTAAGTTCAAAATATATTTTCGCAAAAGAAGATATGTATTTTGTTTATCAGAATAATTATAATCAATTCGTGCAATATTTTAAAGATACTTTCCAGCATGGAGGAGTATCATTAGAGGAGATGTTAATTCCTTTCATAATATTAGAACCAAAGTAACATGGAGACCATTTTTAATATAGATAGGATACAGGATCTAGATAAGATCGCTAAATCAATTCTAGAAGTCATTGATAATCAAAAAAAAATTGTATTTTTCGGGGGAATGGGAGTAGGAAAGACTACTCTGATAAAGTCAATTTGTAAGTTATTAAATGTTCAGGATATTGTAACAAGTCCGACTTTTTCTGTAGTAAATGAGTATAAGGATATTAATGGTAGTTTTTTATATCATTTTGATTTTTATAGGATAAAAAATCAAGAAGAATTATTAGATATAGGTCTTGAAGAATATCTTTATAGTGATAATTTCTGTTTTATTGAATGGCCTGAGAAGGCAGATGGTTTATTAGATAAAAGTTTTGTGCAAGTTCATATGTTAATAGAGAATGAATCTAGAATTATTAAATTAATTACATTATGAAGAAAAGTAAAGATATAGCAACATTTACTGGATTTCTTCCACAAGAAGAGATGTTAGAAGTGAAGAAGAATTTCAAATCATTATTCATAGGTATACCGAAAGAAATATCTTATCAAGAAAATAGGGTGAGTCTATCTCCAGACGCGGTTTCTTTATTAGTTAGTAATGGACATAATATTATAATTGAGAAAGATGCAGGTCTGAATGCTAATTTTTCTGATAATGATTATTCAGCTGCAGGAGCAAAAATAGCTTATAATGTTAAGGATGTTTATAAGGCAAATATTATTTTAAAAATAGAACCCCCAACATCTTCTGAAATTAAGATGATGCAAAAAGGACAAATACTTATCTCAGCTTTACAACTTACTACTATAAGTAAGGAATATATAAGTAAATTATTAAAAAGTGAGATTACTGCACTTGCTTACGAATATATAAAGGATGAGAATGGGATACTTTCTCTTATTAGGAGTATTAGTGAGATAGCAGGTAATACAGCTATTCTCATTGCAGCAGAATATTTAAGTAATGTTAATTCTGGTAAAGGTTTAATGCTTGGAGGAGTAAGTGGTATTTCTTCTACTGAAGTAGTCGTTCTGGGGGCGGGAACTGTAGGGGAGTTTGCAACTAGAACAGCTTTAGGTTTAGGTGCTTCTGTTCGTGTTTTTGATAGTTCAATAACAAAGCTTAGAAGATTAAGAGAAATAATTGGACAAAGAGTAAGCACATCTATTCTACAACCAAAGGCATTGCAGAAGGCTTTGATGAGAGCAGATGTTGTAATTGGAGCTTTACGTGCAGATGCAGGAAGAACTCCCTGTGTCGTTAATGAGGATATGGTTAAGAAGATGAAATCAGGAGCTGTTGTTGTGGATGTAAGTATTGATCAAGGAGGTTGTTTTGAATCTTCAGAGGTAACTAATCATAAGAAGCCAATATTCAGGAAATTTGACGTTGTTCATTACTGTGTACCAAACATTTCATCAAGAGTTTCTAGGACAGCTAGTTTTGCTATTAGTAATATTTTAACTCCTACATTACTTCAGGTAGGGGTATTAGGTGGATTTAGTAATTTTTTAAGGCATAATACTGGATTAAGATCAGGGGTTTACGCTCATAAAGGTATGCTTACTAATAAAGTACTTGGCGTTATGTTTGATATGCCCTATAAAGATTTAGATCTAATTATGTAATCAATTTATGTTAAGAAGATTTATTTTTTTTGGTTTTGGAGCATTAATTAGTATAATTCTTCTTTCACTTGGACCTGAAAACAGACTTAAAAAGACTTTCTATAATTATATAGATTACTTTAATATGAATAAAAGAGTAATCTACCATCTAGAGAATAATAGTGTAATTTTTTCTGTTAAGGCAGAATGTCAGCTAATACATTATGATATTACAGAAGCAGAACTACTAAATGTTCTAGATGATGGTAAAGTTAATTTTAAATTAAGTGATACAGAGATGAAGCCATGCAAATATTTTGTTATAGAAAATAAATTAAATGGATATTATTTAATGGTTAACTTCAAGTTTTGTGACAAAGATAATTTAGTTGAAGTTATTAGTTTTAAAGCGAAAGGAGAGCAAGAGGTCTGTTACTAGCTTTTTCTTCTTCTTTTTTCTTTAATTAAATTAACAAGTTCATTGTTCATTTGACCTGCTATTGAAGTGTTTTCCTCAGCTCTCCTAATTAAATAAGGAATAACATCTTTCACTGGGCCATATGGG
>MDSW01023207.1_pt1 | contig 12889 bp, 5 predicted proteins | sample 811171 | NCBI WGS metagenome assembly MDSW01 (sample SAMN05326641, study PRJNA326480) | marine metagenome | isolation source: seawater | place: Atlantic Ocean: North West | collected 2012 | reverse complement strand
CGTGATGTATGGCCACTCACTTCGTTCCCATACCGGAACTCTCTCGTATATTCCGAGTTCTTGCTTAACCTCGTCAACGATTTCATCGAAAATTACAGATTGAAGTATGACTGCTAGGAGAATACCGACAACTGCTAATGCACCAGCGGCGAGTGCTAAGCCTCTCTTTTCTATTCCTGCTGAATCTAGTAATTCCCCGATGACCTCTCCAACTGGGGGGATCTCGCTAGAAGGAATTTCGGGAGAATCGTCTTCTAGGACCAATTCAGCTTCTAAAACAGGAACTTTGGTGACCTCGTGCCCTACGTGCACATGGCCCTCTGGGCCATGGTCGTGGTCACAGCAGTCCTCTCCCATGGCTTTAGGCGAGTGCTTGTGATGTTTTGAAGACAATCATTTCCCGATAAGAAGTTGATACTAAAGCCAACCTTTCTAGAACGGATATCGCAGTGTTGAATAACCCCGCCCTGGAATTAAGCCTGTGACTCGCTCTTTCGAACTCCCTGATATCGATTCTGTAATCGATATAATCGGTAGTTCAAACGAGATTTATGACTGGGAATCATTGCTTGCTGATAATGCAAATTCAATGTTGTTTGGAAACCAAGAATCAAATGCTTTGTTTGTGTATTTGTCCGTCTTATCTGATGCAATCGAAAGTGGTTGGCAATTAACCACTGATAAACAAAATACCACTGTTATTTCAGCACCATCATTTGATGATCGAGATGGTATGAAAAGGCATATTCAGACCATTCTAGATTTGAGAGTATCTGAACAAAAGAAAGTTCCAACTATTCAGACATTTCTTCAACATAAAGCAGGCGAGGTGCGAACCTTCATCACACAACCAGAAAGTATACCTGATTCTCCAGAGGAATTAGGTAATTGGTTTGATGATATTTATCTCTCGGTAGTTGAATCTGAGGAAAACAAATCAATTTACAGATATTTGAGACATTCATGGAGAATCCCATATTCCACCACCCCTGGAAGAACAATGTCATTTTTAGTTAGGAAATCGAATGGACACGTCATTGGGATATTCACACTTGCTTCTCCCACGCTTTGGATGTCTGGTAGAGATGAAGCTCTGGGATTTGAGGACTTTAGTCTCTCAAAAGGTGAAACAAAATCTGATTGGATTAACAGATGGTCGAAAATAGGTTTAGTAGATGATGCCAAGAAACCACACCCTCATTCAGGACAATTTACAATATCTGAATTTATCAACTCAATAAGAAACGCCTTGATTAGAAGGTTGGAGCAACTTCCGTTAGCTGTGATGGATGGTATAGACAAAAAAGAATTGGCCCAATTGGGAGTAAATATTCGATCTACAAAACCGATACAAGATTTGAGTATTTCCGGTAGGAATGTTGCAAAGAGGGTTAGACTATTTTCAAAATGCAGAGACGCTCTCCTTGTTCTATCAAAAACTGAACCCATTTCTTCAATTGAAGATCTGTGGTCATCCTTACATGGTGACAATGGCTCAAAGGAATTGCTTTCAGCGCTAAAACAGGGTCTAAGAGAACAAAAAACTCATGCATTCGCTGGATGTATAGCGGACATCAGTATATGTGGAGCAATTCCACCATACAATCCTCTAAGGGTTGGTAAATTAGTTGCAATGCTGACAATGTCTGATTTTGTTTCACAAGCATGGGAAGCGAAATATCGTGACGATGTTTCAGTAATATCAACTGAAGTTGCTGGAAGACCCATCATTAGAGATTCACAATTTGCGGCTATGTCTACTACCGGCCTATATGGGAGAGGCAATATACAATATGACCGAGTAAAAATTGGTAGTGGAATTGCAACCAGAAGGATGCAAAATATAGGTGAGACAGGAGAAGGTGTTGGTGACAAAAGACGAGGACCATCTACTCTGACTTTATCACGTCGAACATGGGGGTTAATCGATGGATACACCACAACTTATGAAATTGGAGAAGGCACTTCTGGGAGGTTCGGAGAGGGTACTTCTGCAAGACTTAGATTACTCCAAGCTACAAGAAAATCGATATTGGAACAATTACCGAATATTGCTGATGGGCAATTATGGGATCAAATTGTTTTGAATCCTTTCAGTAGATCTGTTCATGTTTGCTTGTTGAGTAGAAAATCTGTTCGATATATGCTCGGAATTGATACTAAACTGCAACATGTTGCACCACTGCCATCAGTCGAAGAAATTGTCGAACATTGGAAAAATAGGTGGTTAATGCCTGCGTTGACAAGGGAAAATTCGGACATAATAGATAGAGTAAGAAGCCAGGATATTTCTCAATCACTCCCTGAGTTTGGAGGTTGGAATTCTTGACCCAACGCCTTGATGATAGAATAAAAAAAGAAGTTATTCGGGTTGTAAGTGATTCTCACCCTAAATTAATTTCACAAGAATTAATCTATCAACATCTGGAAAATAATATCCAATTTACCGATAAACAAAAAGAATTACATCATCAAATCAGAGGACAGATTGAACCTAATTGGCAACACGATGCAAGAAATATCATTCATTCTTTGAAAAGGGCGGGCAAATTAATCTGCCCCCTGCCTGAGTATTACGGCCTACCAAGGCATCCAAAGATAGAGGAAAGTTGGCATAGGAAAATATGGGTAAATATTTACCAATCTGCAAAAAATGACTTGAGAATTGGTGGATTGATTTTCTCTACAGACAGGGAAAACATAACTGTCTCACGGGTGGGAAGTGAAGAGAATAAGACTATTCGAGAAAATTTAGTTTGTGAGAGAGTTAACCATCTAGTCCAATGTGGCGGGCGCTTGAAAATATCTTCGTTTCACAAATGGAGTCTTATATCTAGAGGTATCATATTGTTGCATCCATATCTAGAATTAACCTCCCACAAAGGAGAAGAATGTGTTGAAATTGAAAGAAAGAATCTTCCAACTAAAATTGACCTGGACCCGATAGTTTTTGACCTAGTGCAGGAAACGGAACCTCCCGACGTGCCACCATCACGTACGGTCCCAAGAGATAGAGGTGAATCAGTGGTCAGTAATCGAAATGATGGCGGCGAGGTGAGGTATGCTTGGGCAGTCCTAAACCCTGAGCACACATGGGCTGACGAAGGTGAATTGATTCACATCCAAGACTGCCCACCAATTGGGCAAGGAGGACCTATACCATACTGTCCTACTTGTGGACAAAAATTCGTTTCCGACTCGATGGGAAGCAAGGTTTTCTTCAGGCATTATGGCCACCTTGGAAGTTTTCGAGAGAATGAAGTAAGTTGGCCCGAGGATGCCGAAAAAACTTGGGAAGAGGTGAGCAAATATGGATATGATTATCGATACGCCGGTTGGGACCATTACAGAATTCATAGAACTCTAGGCCTCGATGATGTACCTGAAGAACAAAGAAGAAGTCAATCTCGGTCTAACTATAATGCACAACAGAGTAAACATCGGATTCCTGTCTATATCCACAATCAAGCAGGAGGAAATAATTGGGAATTTTGGGCAATATCCTCTTCAAATGATGTTGGTGAGCCTTCGTTTAGTATTGAAGGAGCGAACGTTCAAAGTGATGGAAATCAATTTTGGTATTTGATTGATGACATATCACAAACGACAAAAGTGGATTACGCGGATGGCTCACCATCAGAAGACATCAATTGGCCGATACATGGACTCAATTCGGTTATCTTAACTGAAGAGGGTGGATCTGGGACTCTAAATCATGAGCGGCATCGATATGCTGCGGCTGAGACTGGACACTACTTTCGTACTGAACCCAATGAAAAACAGTTCGATGTCACTATTGGAGGTGTGCGATTCAAGCGATACTCTCGAGCAGATTTAGTGGATTTTGAAATAGCTTTGCCGACCATCGGTGGCTGCATCCCATGGTTGAAACAGGAGATGATTGTACCCCTCAATATAACAAATGCATTGAATGATGTGACGCGAATTTATCCTCTCGATGACAGGGGAAGTTGGGGGATTCATGGTGAAATTCATCTGAATGTAGATGCATTCGTAGAACCACTCAGTACGCGTAAGCCTGCAATTGAGATGATGCAAACTTCTGGAGATGGAAATTTTTCTTCAGTAAGGTCACTTGTTTCAATGTATCCCGCACACTACATTCCAGAACCCAAGCCATCATATGTGTCTATAGACGGTGAAAAATTCTCACTTGGAACTATCTGTTTTGTAGAAGGGGTTCCTGAAAAAATCACTTTCACATCAGATAATAAAGAATATGATTTCACAGATTCTAAGTGCAGCATAACTTACAGTTTGAGAAATGAAGAACAACAGTTGCTCTGGCGTAGAAAAGAAGGTCACCTGGAAGAATTACTTCAAATCTTGAGAGATGTTGATGCAGAGAGTTTCACAATCAGTATTCGTCCGAATAGTCTTACTCTCTGGGACTCCATTCAAATCACGAAGAGGTTGCCACCAAGTCCTGAATTGGATGCGGGCGATGAAATTGAAGGGGATTTAACTATCGAACTCAATAAAGCCATTGAAAAGTCGGAAAAACTTGAACAAGACGTTAATGAGTTAGAAGAAATATATGCCGATGTGAAGAACATAGAAGAAGAGATTCAATCAAAACGTCGGGGACAACCGAAAAAAATACCTCCGTCCCTCCCTTCAAGCGGATGCAAAATATGCGGATCTAATTTGTGCAAAAGGCCAGGTAAACAGAGTTGTAAACGAAAAGCAAGACGTTTGTCTAGAGGACCTCGAGGTGAGATGAATTGAGTTCAGAACTGGAGCAAACACTTGCATATATTTTCCAGCGGATGAGTTCTTCAACTAATCAAGAGCGTGACGAAAACTTCCAAGAATGGTGGAACTCAATTGATGAGGAAGAGCAAGAAGTATGTTTAGAGATATTGCGGGAAAGAGCGTCAATTGTTTTCCCAGACCGTGAAAATGCAAGTTTAGAAGAATGTCTTCCTTGGAAATTACAACCCAAAGAAGATGAATTGAGTACAATGTTGGACACCTGGTACCCAAAAAATATGTCAGGGAAATCCTTTGTTCGAGAATGTTTACGTTGGAAAGTCTCCGTTACAAATTCTCCTATCCAAGGCCAGATTATGCGTGGAGCTAGAAAGGCACAAATTCACAAATTCACTGAAATGATGATTAAAAGGCATCCAGAACAGTACACTGGAGAGGCACCTAATCCTCAAGAAGAATTAGAGAAAATGATCCAAGAAGGTCATTTTGAGCAACTTGAGTGGGGTTTAGTTACTCCCAACCTTTTCCAAGTTAGAGTATCCGAAGATCAGGTTATTCTGAATAGTGGCTGGCCGTTGAAACTGCTTAAATTGGATGATACTGTGAATACTGAAGCAGGGATTTATGTTATACAAATCAGTGAAGATTACCCAATCGTTGAGTTTGAGGATTACATCGCTGGACTTGACCCGATCAAATCGATGGTGAACTCTGCGAGTCAGTATATTGAGACCTTGATTCAGATTGCAGAGTCAAATGACTCGGGGTCGGAATACCCTCAGTGGAACAATTTGATTATGCCGAATTTTGTCAATTCCCCATTCATCGAGGCTATCGGAGAGAAAAATGCCATTAGTATTGCAACATGGAAATTTGGAGATGTTCATTTCCTTGTGGAAAGAGAATCTTGGGGTGAAGATGGTAGGAACCCAGCCCGTATCTGGATTAACAGTGATAATCCGAAATTCAACAACCTCAAAGTTGGTGGCTGGAAAACAGCGGTGTTAAGGTTTGGAGCAGTAAAGAAATTACAAATTGCTTACATGAAATGTCAAAATAAAACTATGTCCATTTCTGACTGTAGAAGCAGAGGCCTAGTTACCGCTGAAATAGTTCGTTTTAACACTGTGAATACCAGTTTTCCCGGTGAAATCGATAATCAAATTAAGGATAAATTCTTAGAAATGAATTGGCTAAAAGGTGATTGAAGTGTCATTATTGGAAATGATTGAAGAAACAAATGAAACCCACAAATCCTTCATCGAGGGAAATTACCACATTAGAGATCCACTTCTCATTTTAGAGCGTAGAGCAATGATGGCGGAATCTAATCTTGAAAGTGGTTTATCCATCAATCCACGAATCGAGGCATCCCCAAGATATGAGCAAGAACTCCCCTTATTGGGTCAGGGTCTACCTAGCGAAGTGGAGGCAATACTGGAAGAATACATCCGAGAAGGGGGAGACAGGGGCTCACTTGGTGTGTTCAATACACCCTATACTCATCAATTACGTGGGCTCCAGGCATTTTTTGACAACGATGACCCCAAGGATCTTGTCGTAATGACAGGTACGGGTTCCGGAAAGACAGAAATTTTCTTTTGGACAATTTTGGGACACTTGGCCCAGGAATATGAACAATCTAACGACACACAACAACGGGGAATTCGCACCTTGGTGATGTATCCAATGAACGCATTGGTCAGTGATCAGTTAGGTCGCATGCGTAAGATGATGGGGCTAACAAATCCATCAGGTCAGGGCCAAAGTGGGAGTCAAATATTGGCTAATCATTTTGGTCGCGTACCTCAATTCATGCAATACACCAGCCGTGCACCTTACCATGGTCCGTATAACCCCGGAAGAAACGAAGAAAGATTACTACCATTATTTGAAACTTGGAGGGATTTATCTAACGCTGCACCAGGAACACCTGAAGCCAATTTATTTGAAGGACTAAGAAGGAAAGGCAGGATTCCTGAAAAAAATCTTCAAGGTTTTATCGACAACGATTATTGGACATCTGCTGGAGATCCTGAACTATTTGCAAGGCATGAAGCACGCGATCCAGGTAACTCTCATGGAGGGGTGCCAGATTTGTTGGTTACAAATTATGCAATGCTAGAATTCATGTTGCTTAGGCCAATTGAGGACCCGTTTTGGGATGAAACAAGAACCTGGTTGGAGCAAGATCATGCTCAATTGTTGATGATTTTAGATGAAGCACACCTTTACCGTGGTGCAACCGGGGCTGAAGTTGCTTTGCTTCTTAGGAGATTCATGCATCGAGTCGGTATTGATTCGAGCAATCGACAGAAGATTAGATTCATTTTGACGAGTGCATCGTTCTCAGATCCCGCTGCAGCAAGAAGTTTTGCTAGTCAATTAACAGGGAAGGAATCTGATGATTTTCAAGCCATTGAACCTACTAGGGCTGCTCCATTTGAGGCACCCGTTGGAAATTCGGATGATACAGATATAGAATTTCTTTCAGAAATGGAACCGGTGCCGTCCGGTACAGATACAAACTTGATTGGTTGGATGGCTCACAGAGGCTGGGGAGTATATGATCCAAATACGGATATCCAAATACATCTAGGAGCACATATTACGGCCGACCATTTGTGTATGAATGCAGCCAGATATCTGGAAGATTGTCACCATCGAATATCCACGTTAGATGATTTTACTGAGCAAATATTCCCAGAAGCAAATCACCCTTCTATGAATTATTCACAACGGACTAGTGCAGCATTAAATCTCGTAAATTTGTTAAGCGTAGCTATCGATGCCAATACTAACAGCAACGTCCTTCCATTGCGTCTCCATATGATGCTGAGAAGCCTCGATAAGAACTTTGTATGTATAAACCCAGATTGCACTTCCAGAAGAGTGCAACCAGGTGAGGACCCGCGTGCAAATGAGGCCATTCTAGGACGACTAAATGTTGGCCTGCCAATTTCAGGGCTGTGTGATTGTGGATCTAGAATGTATGAATTGTTGACCCACCGAGATTGTGGTGCAGCATATTTGAGGACATATGTTTCTAACACATTCACATGGCCTCCCCCCCCTGTCATTGGAAGACCTGTTGTGACTTACAATCAACCACAAGAGGTCTTGAAGGAAATGTTGTTGTTGGTCAGCCCTCCATCGCAAAATCCAGGGTGGCGTGATATCGAGACAAATCCAATAGCGACCGGTTATTTGGAGAAACAAACGGGTATTTTACACCACAATATTACAGGGAGAAATGCTGACGACTTCCTAAGAGTTGTAGTTCCTGGCAATTCTAACTTGAGAATAGAAATTGATGGGCAGAATACAGCAATATCATCAAATACAGATCGCAGAGCAACTTGGCGATATTGTCCATGTTGTACTCAAAGGAATAGAATACCCTCGGGAAGTTTACATGGTCGAATTCAAGATTTACAGGTTAAGGGGACACAACCGTTTACCAATATATTATCCGAAATTTTCAATCGGCAACCCGCAGAAGATGACAATGATAATCCCAATCAAGGTAGAAAGATGATTGCATTTTCAGATTCACGACAAAAAGCAGCAAATTTGTCTATTGATATGCAAGAACATACCGAAACTGAACGATTCAGACAGTTCATGTTGCGTTCTAACAACCGAATCATCGAACCCCGGCCAGTTGACGAGAGCCATCTCGGTTTAGCTTATCTTGCTTTTCTAGAAACGTTGGAGCATTCAGATATTTCATTTTTTGACAGAGAAGACAGAGGGGCAATTATACAAGGTAAGGCAACTAAGTTGAATCTACAACCAAATCTATCAACCGGAGCACGTCATCCACAATTCCTAGAATATGACATGCGGGCTCCTCATCAATTCTATGCTTCGTTAATACGCATGTTTGGACATGAAGACTTCTCATTGCGTACATTACATGCTGGATTCGCTACATTTAGAGAAGATGTGATGGAGGCTCTTCTACCCCGATTGGAACGGTTCATACCCGTTGAAAACAATAGACGTGCTATTTTGGAACAGATTGTATACCAAGCTATGAGGACCTTTTCCCTATGTCACATTGTTCAAGTTCCCGGTGGTATTTTGGGTGGTACACAAGATCGTGACCACTTCATACCATCTGACCGCTATGGAACACCATGTAAACTGGCCAGACATTGGTGGACTTATTCAGAACTTACCGCATTCTGGGGTGACGCTAATGATCATGTAAGTAAAATCCTAAACAGAGCTCATGACTTAGGTGTTATTCCAAATGAGGAAAATATAGTTGGTATTCGTCAATTATTGCAAGGTACTCAAATAGTTCGACCTAGAGTAATTAATGAAGATCAATATCAACTAATCAATATCGAGTTGCTCGATTTGATTGATTCAACACAACATACAGATTGGTATCGATGTGAAGGATGTCATGTTGTATCACCATATGTATACCAAACACCCGATGGGACAAATGTATGCACGTCTTGCGGGCAAGATTCTCTAACCACAATATGTCCAAATGATGTACTCGATGACTGGAGTACGGGTGACCTGCACCTACAATCAAGAAAACGGCATTTCTTGAGGCCAGCGTTAATGGCCGTTGCTTCGAATGAACCTATTCGTACACTTAGAACAGAAGAACACAGTGCCCAGATTAGTGGTAGGGAAGATGAGGATGAAGAGTATTCAAAGACTGAAATGTACGAATTGTTGTTTCAAGAAATCCCTCTTGGGGAAGACCCTCAACCCGTTGACGTTTTGTCTTGTACAACAACAATGGAAGTTGGAATCGATATTGGTGGAATCACCGCTGTAGCATTGAGGACAATTCCACCACGCCCTGATAACTACCAGCAAAGAGCTGGTCGTGCAGGACGGAGGGGATCCTCACTATCGACAATAATATCGTATGCAAACATCAATCCACATGATATGCATCATTTCCGAACACCAGAGGATATGATTGGACAGGAACCAACTGACCCTCGAATTTATGTTGAGAATACTGTAATTGCGGGAAGGCATTGTTCAGCATCCCTACTTGAGTTGTATATCAGAGAAATTGGACCTTTGCCAATTCTTGGTGGCCTTGTAGATGCTTGGGGGACTGCTGGAGAGTTCTTCAATACAAATCCGATTCATCCTCATTGGCATGTTCAAGGGTGCATCGATTTCTTGAATACACTAAACCCCTCTCCCGGTACTCTATCACCCCAAGCAGTTGACATGTTAGACTGCTTACCTGATCAAATGTTTCCTACATCCAGTGGAATGAATGAAGATACTTGGCTTGAACGGGAGATTCAATCACTGATAGAATGGCTGAGTACTCGCGTTCCAGGACAACCTGATGAGTTGAATCAAATAAACCAGGAAATGGGTTTGATGGAATACTTACTAGATGAAATGAAATTGCCAAAGTTTGCCTTCCCTCTAAAGACAACAAATTTCCAAGCCGAGGAATATCGATACACGTTTGAAAATAACAACATCGTGAAAGCTTACAACCCCTCGACAGATGGAGCAATAGCTCTTACAACGTATGCCCCTGGTAGAGTGATAACCATCGACAAACATCGAATGATTTCAGGTGGACTCGTGTTTGATAGGCAACCACCATCTCGGCAATATCGAGCACGACGGTTGTTGAATGAACAATATTGGGATAATCCAGACGAGAATGATGCACCTCATCCATCTTGGCCACGACCAAGACCTCAATACCTCAACTCTTGTGATTATTGTCAGACCGTGAGTTCGGATAGAGACCAAATTCTGGCTGGTGAACCATGTAATGCATGCAACATTGGAGACATGCGTACTCTTAGGCTCCTAGAACCGCAAGGATTTGCACCAAGGCATTCTGTCAGAACGAGTTATGCTGCATTAAGGGATTCACCAGGATATGTGTCGGGCACGGGTTATAGTACGATGCCTCGAAATCATAGGCAGCGCTATACTGCTGCTGAATCCAGATATCCGTTGGAAGATGACATAACAGGGATAACCACCACTACAATCTGTAATGATCATAGTATGATGTATCCGCGAGATGAACAAAACTTGTTGATTGTCAATGATGGTGAGGGAAATAGTGGGTTTGAAGTTTGTTTGGATTGTGGTGCGATCGATAATTTAGGAGATGAGACACATTGGAGACCATACGTGCGTAGACGAGCCCCCGACACACAACTAAACGCACAATATCCATTCCAACCTCCAAGATGTGACTCTACCTATAGGGCTCAATTCGCCTTCACCCACTCGATTGATTCATCTGTACTCGTTGTTCACAGTAGAATGCAGCCACCATTGAATTTGTTCGGAGGTGACAATACACCTTGGTTCAGATCTGCATGTGAGAGTTTGATACAAGCGACACTACAGGCGGCATCAATTGTACTTGGAATAGAGAATAGAGAATTACATGGTGGTTGGCGGTTTGTTCCGGCATCAGCTTTCGGACCGGGGAATGCACCCCAAGGTGCCACGGATTTCAATCTAGAATTATATTTCCATGATACATTGCCTGGTGGTGCTGGATTCAGTACGAGATTAGAAGAGTTTGTCGATGCATCTGGAGATTGGGGTATGCCAAATGCCATTCGAGAGGTACTTGCTTGTTCACAAAATTGCGAAAATAGTTGCACATCTTGCTTGCAGACACCTGAGAATCAAATGATTCACGACTCATTGAATCGACATTGGGCTCTACAATTATTGAACTACATTGTAGGTCAAGATAGACCTCAAATCGACCCACACGTTAGAGATATGTATGTACAACAACTGAGGGCGGTTTTTGCTCTTCAAAATAATGGAAATACGTTTAATGCAAGATATTTGCAAGATGATGATTATGAGTTTGAATTCGGTGGAAATACCGAGACATTTAGTGTCCAGTCAATTCTTGCAACACAGATTGACCCCGATGTGACAATTACTGATTTGGATATGGTATCCAGAATTCATGAGGTCGTTCAGAGGATTCAAGGCGCTTTGTAGGATTGATTTCTATGCCGAGATTATCCCATAGCGGAATTTCGGCTATTGAGAGTTGTCCATTTCGATTAATTTTGCAGTTAAATCACCCAGGGGGTGGGGATTACGAAGGGTATGGATTGCACAAATTGAATACAATTCCGGGGCATGCGATTCATCTAGCAATTGCAGAATTTATTGATCGATGGAAAGATGATTCCTCTGTGACTCCACGTGTCAGTGAATTGGTTGAATTTGCAACTTCAATTATCAATACCATTTGGGAAAATAGAGATACTCAAATTTTGGAATTTATTCAATGTGTAGAACTTGATGAAGAAAGAAATTACCATTCGGAACAACTCAGAAAAATACCGGAATTATGCAGAAGGTTCTGTCGAATATGGAACCAGAATGGATATCAAAACATGCAATATATTAGTCACGAGAGACTCGAATCACAACCATTTAATGAAAATTATGAATTGAGTGGAGAAATCGATTTACTGATTAGAGACGATAACGGGATTTACTATGTTATAGACTGGAAAACTGGAATTGCCTCCAGAGTATCCCTTGGCGAGTCTCAATTGGGAATTTATGCATACTTGACACATCATATCCATGATGTAGACTTCTCCGATATTCACTGTATTTTTGTATCATTAAAGGAAGGATCTTGTATTGAGAGAGAATTTCAAGAAAGAGATTTGAAAATGTTGGAAAAGAAAATTCACGGAATCATGGAAATTGAGCAGGCCTATGGAACTGGTGGTTATACTGATGCCGTATGGGCACAACCAACGGAACAGAATTGTCTAGGATGTCTTTACTCAAATCTATGTGAATTCAATTGTTATAGTCAATAAATTATTTCTATTGTATAACATTATAGCGAATTGGATATTTAATTGAAACATATACAATCTATCTTATTGAAATATGGGAGTTTTGTCGCCCGCACCATGGGAATGGAGACGACATTCGTGATGGTAAAGCCAGATGGAGTACAAAGAGGCCTGGTTGGAAACATCATCCAACGCTTCGAAAACAAGGGACTGCGCCTTGTTGGTCTACGTCAACTAACACCTTCTATGGAGCTTGCTGAGAGTCATTATGCAGTTCACTCCGAGCGCCCATTTTACTCCGGTCTAATCGAATTTATCACATCTGGTCCAGTAGT
>MDSW01185663.1_pt1 | contig 12890 bp, 10 predicted proteins | sample 811171 | NCBI WGS metagenome assembly MDSW01 (sample SAMN05326641, study PRJNA326480) | marine metagenome | isolation source: seawater | place: Atlantic Ocean: North West | collected 2012 | reverse complement strand
TTCATTAATTTCGTGTTTTCTTACAACTGCAAAGAGTGCTTCCCAAGCAATACCCACAGCAAATACAGCAAAATATATTGGTAAAAAGTAACAGGCTCCAAACCACAATTTGCTAAAAAAACTATTAGAATCATACCCAACAATACTTACAAAATAATGATGCCAATCACCGGTATTTTGTTGATTTATGGATTCTAAATATTCTAATGAATGAGAACCTAAATTGTACATACCAAAGAACATTGCAGGAAATGTTGCTAACCAAACTGTTACCATTACTTTTTGGATATCTACAGCATCTCTTACATGAATTGGGTTTTTAGTTTTTTTTGAATATGAAAAAAATAAATTTTCGATAGCATCAAATAGTGGAAACCACTTCACATGTTTACCATCTGCGACGAAGTTGGGCTTAATATTGTTAAGATATTTTCTTAAAAACTTCATGATTCTGAGTATAAATTATTAAGATTGTCCATTAATATTGATGCATAATCGTATTTACTAGGGCAGACATATGAGCATAATGCTAGATCTTCAGGCGCTAATTCAAGCATACCTAAATCAATAGCCATTTCTATATCACCTACAACTAAAGCTTTTAAAAGTTGTGTAACTAAAATATCCATTGGGATAATTTCTTCATAAGATGATATAGGCACTATTGCCCTATCTCCACCACCAATGGAAGTATTAAATATAAATTTTTTTGGTTTAATAAAAGATGAGATAAAAACATTTAATTTTGAATGCAAATTAGAGCCTGGCATTAACCAATTCATGAATATCTCATTTGTTTCATCAGGCAAGGCAGATATTTGAGAATCATAATAACCTAAATAATTCATAACACCATTTGATTCATGACCATGAAGCACTGAACCGGATATTATTCGCGAATGAGGGTCTACCTTGCCAGCTGTTATCTCATCAATATTTCCACTAATTCTAACTTTCAGTAAAGAAGGTTCATAAACTGAAGGACCAGCTAATGATATTATTTTATGTGTTCTTATTTTTTTATTTATTGATAAATATCCAATAGATATAATATCTTGATAATTTATAGTCCAAACAATTCTATTTTGATTAACAGGATATAAAGCTGCTATGTGTGTGCTTGATAAACCGGCTGGGTGTGGCCCATTAAATTTAGCCCATGAAATCTCCTCCATTGTTCGTAAAGTTTCTTGGTTAACCAAATCTTTAGAAAAGTTAAAATCCTTCTGATGTGTGATATAAATATTTTTAGGATTTAGTTCTTCAAAAAGGCGAGTAATAATATTTATACCTTCAGAAAATTCAATCATATTTGACTTAATAATTTCGTTTGGATCACCGCAAAGTGGGTTAGTATCACAACAATTTATGAATAAAGCTTTTGGATATTCATTAATTCTTGGAGTCCTATTAAATGGTCTAGTTCTAAATGAATTCCATAAACCAGAATTTATTAAGGTATTCTTAATTTCTTCAGACCCATGATTTGTCATGATATCAAAATTTTCAAACTCTTCATGATCTGATATATCTATTTCTACAGATAGAAATTTTCTTTTATCGCCGCGATTTATAGATTTAACTACTCCACCTGCTGGTGATGTATAAAATACTCCGGAATTTTTTTTATCCTCAAAAATTTTTTGACCAGCTTTTACTGTTTCACCTTCTTTAACCATCATAGTTGGCTTCATACCAACAAAATCATTAGCCAATAATGATACAGATGTAGAATTTGGTGTATCAGTTATAGATGTACTAGGTACTCCTGATATTGGCAAATCAAGACCTTTAGATATTTTTATCACTCTATGTGTGCCTTTGTAAGGTTCGTAAATAAACTATTAAAAACAATAGAATTATAAAACTAAAGTAGTTTTGATTCTATGTTTTTTAGCCAATTGGTAGTGGTAATCTAGGTAGGTTTATTTTAGCAACTTTTTTTGCTAATCCTATAACCTGTTTGGTGTAACCATATTCATTATCATACCAACAATAAAGAGTTACTCTATTACCGCTTGCAATAGTTGCTTTTGAATCTACTATTGAGGCAAAAGGACTAGAATAAAAATCAGTTGAAACTACTTCTGGAGAATTTACATAACCTATTATCTCTCGATATTTGGAATGAAATGCTACAGATTGAAGATAAGAGTTAATTTTTTCAACTGAAACTTCAGCACCAAGAGCTAATGAAAGAATGGCCAAACTAACATTTGGTGTTGGGACTCTTATAGCATTACCAGTAAGCTTTCCATCAAGTTCTGGTAAAGCCTTAGATACAGCTTTAACTGCGCCAGTTGTGGTAATAACCATGTTTAAAGGTGCGCCTCTTCCCCTTCTATCTCCTTTATGAAAATTATCAATTAAATTTTGATCATTTGTATAAGCATGAACTGTTTCGATATGACCACCTTTAATCAAATATTCATCATTTATAGCTTTCAACACAGGTACTATTGCATTTGTAGTACACGATGCAGCAGATAATATTTGATCATTGTCATTCAATATATCATCATTTATACCGTAAACTATATTCTTAAGTTTTCCCTTTGCAGGTGCTGTTAATATGACTTTAGATGCTCCCGAATTTAAATGTTTTGATAAATTCACCTCATCTCTCCAAACCCCTGTATTATCAATAACTAATGGATTTAGAATCTTGTAATCTGAATAATTAACTTCTTCTGGACTGTCAGCATAAATAATTTTGACTGGATTACCGTTTATAACAAGCGTAGAGTTCTCCTCGTCAACTCTTACCGTGCCATCAAAAGACCCATGAACAGAATCTCTAAGTAATAAGCTTGCACGTTTATAAATATCATCGTCTGAAGCTTTCCTAATAACAATACCTTTTAGTCTAAAATAATTACCAGGGCCTGTAGTTTGTGTCATCATCCTAGCTACAAGTCTTCCAATCCTCCCAAATCCATATAACACTATATTAGTTGGCTCTTTTGGTCTCTTAGAATCTTTATTAATTACTGTTGTAAGTTCTTTATTTATGTATTCTGGTATTTTTGAATCGTCTTTTTTAATATCATTAAAGAATGGACACTTCACTGCTATTTCTCCTACATCAATTTCACAATCTGAAAGATTTAATGTAGTTATATATTTAATAATTGGGTATGTTTCAAGTTCTGATAGTTCATTGTTATCAGACTGTCTTACAAATCTATGAGCTTTCATTATTGAAACTGGTGACTCATTAACTAATGATTTACCATAGATCATTATATTAATTCCATTTCTATAAAGAGAACCAATTAATGGAACCATAGATTCAGCTAAAGCCTCTCTCCATTTCCAGTCACCAAAAGAATCTTCAGGCAATATTCTTTTTTGCCTTTCGGTTGATTGAAAGTTTATGTCCCTATTATTATTCATAAACTAATTATAAATGTTTTATTTAGATTCCTAAATTAAACTAGTTAGATAATTTTTTTAAATGGTGGTCTGCATTTCCGAAAAGCGCATCTATAGCAACCATTTTCTTAAGATAATGACCAATCATCATTTCTTCACTAACCCCCATGCCTCCATGTAATTGAACAGCATCTTGCGCAGATAATTTTCCTGAGCTACCAATATGAGATTTTAAAGCTGATACGTGTTTGTATTTTTCATCTGAATCAGAATTAATTTCTAACATAGCTTTAAATAATAAGGATTTAGCCAATTCACTTTCCACAAACATATCAACCATTCTATGTTGAAGAACTTGAAAATTTGATATTGGTTGACCAAATTGTTCTCGACCTTTTGTATATTCTACTGTCTTTAAGTAACAGGATTCCATACAACCAACTGCTTCAGCACTAATACATAAAGTTGCTGTATTAATTGTTTCTTTAATTAAGTTAGATGCCTCATCTCCAGTTGCAATTATAGAAGAGTCATTAATTTTTACATTTTCAAATGACACTTCTGCACATGATTGACCATCAATTGTTGTAAAGGAGTTAATTGATATACCATCAGAGTCTGAATCCATAATTACTAATACTAATTCATTGTTTTTAGTACAAGTAACAATAAATTTATTAGCATTTGCACCGTTTAAGACTAATGTTTTAGTTCCGTTAAGTACATTGTCATTGGTTACAGCTGTATCTGCAGCAAGATAGTTATATTTATTACTAACTTCTGATATTGCTAAAGAAATATGCATTTCACCAGTACAAATATTTTCAATTAAATCATTTTTATGTTCATATGAAGATTTATCTAATAACATACCAGACATCACAACTGTGGCTAAATATGGCTCTATAACCAATGCTTTTCCAAACTCTTCAAACAGGATAGACAATTCAATTGCGCCAAATCCAAATCCACCAGAGTCCTCTGAGAATGGCATTGAAAGCCATCCCTGTTCAGAAAATAATTTCCATACAGACGGATCAAAATCTTTATCAGATTTAACAATTTCCTCTCTTTTATAAAAATCATATTCCGTTTCACAAAACTTTTGTATTTGCTCACGAAGCATTTTTTGTTCTTCGCTATAATTTAGATCCATTCTTTATACACCTAATACAAATTTAGAAATTATATTTTTCTGTATTTCATTACTGCCGCCATAAATAGAAGTTTTTCTTAGGTTTAAGAATGCTGAAAGACTGTTTGCAGCATAATCGGGTCCGGCTGGCTTATCATTACTTCCATAACCATGAGGACCTGGATACATAACAGCATATTCACCTGCAGCCTCAACAAACAATTCAGAGAGATGTTGTTGCATTTCTGTTCCTTTAATTTTAAGAATTGATGACTCAGCCCCAGGATGCCCACCATTTTCAAGTGCAGATAAAAGTCTAAGTTCTGTAATTTCTAGCGCAGATAAAGATACTTCAAGTTGAGAAACTTTTTTCTGAAGTTCTGCATTATTCAGTTCAGCAATTATTTCTTTCAGCTTATTTAATTGTCTCATAGATGCTCCAACAGAAGCTATTCCAAATCTTTCATGTGCAAGTAAGAATTTAGCATAGGTCCAACCTTTACCCTCTTCTCCCACAAGATTTTCTACAGGAACTTTTACATCTGTAAAAAATACTGAATTAACCTCATGCTCACCATCAATAGTAATAATTGGCTTAACTTCAATACCAGGAGTGTTCATATCAATTAGAAGAAATGAAATGCCTTCTTGTTTAATACCTGAATTATCTGTTCTTACTAAACAAAATATCCAATCTGCATTTTGAGCTAATGTCGTCCATGTTTTTGAACCATTAACTATATAATTATCTCCATCAAGAACAGCTTTTGTTTTTAAAGAAGCTAAATCAGATCCTGAACCAGGCTCAGAATAACCTTGGCACCACCAAGTATTAAAATTTAATATATCTGGTAGAAATCTTTGTTTTTGATCATCATTACCAAATGTCCAAATGACAGGTGCTACCATGCTTACACCAAATGCTAGCAAAGGAGGACAACCAGCAAGACCAAATTCTTTATTAAATATATATAGCTGAGTAGCAGACCAACCTGTACCGCCGTATTCAACAGGCCAGTTATAACCCATCCAACCTTTCTTAGATATAGCCTTATGGTAATCAACCATATCTTGCTTTGTCAGCGCAATGCCATTCTCTGTTTTATCTTTAACATGTTTAGGGTAATCATCAGCTAACCATTGCCTAACCTCATCCCTAAAAGCAATATCCTCTTTAGTAAAGTTTATATCCATAATTCCTTTAAAAATTTATTTTGATTGATAGAATAAGGCCTCATTATACACAACTAGATGCTTAATAATAAACATAATAATCATCAAAATTTTTCATACTCATTAAAAAAAGATTTTGAAAATTCCAAAAAACCTTTATGCGTTTTAGTAAAAGACAATAATGAGGCTGTATATCTTAAAAATGAATTAAGTTTACTTATTGGCAGTGATGAAATTCTATTATTTCCTGAAAATGACATTCTTCCATATGATCATTTTTCAATACCAGAAAAAATAACAAAGCAAAGATTTAAGATTATCAATAATACTGATAAGAAAAAACATATATTAATAACAACAATAAAAAATTTATTTGAATTGTATCCTAGTAAAGAATATTTCAAATCAATGGAAAATTTTTCAATTGGAAAGAAAATTTCATTAAATAATATTATTAAGATTATTGAATCGTTAAATTATCAAAAAAAAACTAACGTAGAAAATATAAATGAGTATAGCCTTAGAGGCGGTATTATCGATATATATACTCCTTTATATGATAACCCGTTAAGAATTGAAATTTTTGATGATATTATTGAATCAATAAGATTATTTGATGTAGATTCTCAATTATCAATAAAAAATATTAAAAACTTTTCTATATCTCAAGGAGATCTAATATCGTTAAATTCATCAATTACAAATCAATTTATAGATAAATGGCGAGAATATTTTGTAGATGTTGATGAGCGATATTGTCCATTATTTCAAAAAATTAAAAACCATCATAAAGTTGAAGGTATAGAAATATATTTTCCATTCTTCTTCAACGAAACTACTTCATTTTTTAATTTATTTAAAAACTATGAATTTGTTAAATTTCAAGAATTATCAAGTCAAATAAAAAAGTATAAAGATTTTATAGAAGAGAGATATAAAGATGAATCTTTAGACAACACCAGGCCTTTAATTAATCCATTAAATTTATATACAAATATTAATGAGGTATTAAAATTTGAGAAATCCTTAAGGCTAGTAGAATCTAATATATTTACTATTCCATATAAGAATATAGATGATCTAATAACAAGCCTTAAAAATAATCAAACAGATAATAATAAATATATTTTTATATCTACTTCTCTTACCAAAATAAAAGATATTCAAAATAATGCCCTATTAAAAAATTGCTTAATAACAAATATAAGTGATTCTAATAATTATTTAAATTTAATGCTTGGTGATGTTATCAGACCAATATATCTAGAAGAAATAGATGTTTATATTTTTCATAATGAAAATCTTGCAGAAATATTTACAGATAAAAACGAAAATCAAGATGATAATTCAATAGAAATAGAGCTAAATAAATCATTTAATAAAAATGAACTTGTTATACATGAGGATTATGGTCTAGGTATATATGAAGGTTTGGATATTATTGAAGCTAATAATGAAACAAATGAATATATCAAAGTCAAATATGCAAATAATGAAAATCTGTATGTGCCTCTTAATAAATTGTTTAAGTTATCCAGTTATCATAAAAAAAGAGATGAAATACAAATACAACTTGATTCATTATCATCAGCAAAGTGGTCATCTAAAAAAGCAAAAGCTAAAAAAAGAGCACAAGATCATGCAGCAGAAATTTTAGATATAGAATCTAGAAGACTGGCATCTAATTCATATAGCCTAACAATTGAAGATGATACATTAAAAACCTTTGAAGATGACTTTCCTTTTATACCTACTAAAGATCAAATAACATCATTTAATTCTATAAGAAAAGATCTTAGGTTAATTAAACCAATGAACAGAGTTTTATGTGGTGACGTGGGTTTTGGTAAAACTGAGGTGGCAATGAAAACAGCTTTTATCTCTGTCAATTCAAATAAACAGGTAATTATAATTACTCCAAGTACGATTTTATGTAATCAACATTATGATTCTTTTTTAGATAGATTTTCTAATTTTGGAGTTAATATAAAAAAATTAAATAGATTTGTTTCAAAATCCAAAAAAAATAAAATCATTAATGATTTTAATTCACATAAAGTTGATATCTTAATATCAACACACATAGTATTTAATAATGAAATTAACGTTAAAAATACAGGATTATTAATAATAGATGAAGAACATAAATTTGGGATAAAACAAAAAAATTATATTAAAGATAAACAAGAGAATATTCATATTCTATATTTGTCAGCAACACCCATACCCAGGACCATGAATATGGTATTTTCAGGATTAAAAGATTTTTCATTCTTGCAAACACCACCCTCAAACAGAATTAGTATTAAATCTTTTTTAAAAATACAAACAAGTCAACTTATAAAAGAGGCTTTAAGTAGGGAAAAAGCTAGAGGCGGTCAATGTTTTATAGTACAAAATGACATTGATAGAATAAAAGGACTTGAGGCTGAAATAAAGGCCCTATTACCAGACTATAAGTTAGGAATTGCTCATGGTCGACTTAATAAAAAACAAATTAATGATGTAATGTCTAATTTTAAAAATGGACAAATCGATGGCTTAATATGTACCACAATTGTTGAAATGGGATTAGATATACCTAACGCAAATACAATGTTAATAGTAAATTCACAAAACTTTGGTTTATCACAGTTACATCAATTAAGAGGCAGGGTTGGGAGATCAGATAAACAAGGTTATTGTTATTTCTTAATTCCAGATATAGAAATTCCAAAAATTTCAAGATCAAGATTAGATTCAGCAATAAAGAACTCAAATCTTGGAGAAGGCTTTATGATTGCTCAAGAAGACCTTGAGCTAAGAGGTGGCGGTGAAATGCTTGGTGATAAACAAAGTGGACATATCAATAGTGTTGGTATAACACTATATTTATCTATGTTAAAAGAGGCAATCAACAAAACTCAAAAAAACGATGATCATAATTATATAAAACCAGAAATAAATTTTTATGACTCTGCTTATATAAGTAATTTATATCTACCCTCTCCAATTGAAAGATTAAAAGTTTATAGAAAACTTAATAATTCAAATTCAATAAATGAAATTGAAGAAATTGAAAAAAATTTAATTGATAGATGTGGAAAAATGCCAATTGAAACAAAAAATTTAATTAATAATAATAAAATAGCTTTAAGAATTCATAGAACAGGTATTAAGTATATTAAATCAAATGAAATTAATACTAATTTAAAACTTGAAGATATTATTAATGACAACCTCTTGAATAATATATTAAATATAGTTAAATCAAATAATAATTTATATAAACTAACTAATGATAATAAACTAATTTTTAAAGATGATGAGAGCAAATCAGATCTCAGAAGAAATAATGTTAACCTATTGCTAGATGAGATTTTATAAATTTATACCACTTCTTTTATTTATATACACCAATATAATTTTTGCTAATAACTATGAGCAAGAGTATAAAATTGAAGTTCTTATATATAAAAATAACCTAATAGAAACTCAAGAAACGTTCCAATCATTATTGGATTTACCAAAAGAGGATACTATTAAATTATATGGAAATGATGATATTAATAATGAATATAGTAACTTTTCAAATATATCAAATTTCTTTATTAGTCTATTAAACGGTGATGATATCTTGAAATCATATCCAAAAATATGGTTTAGAGAAGATAGATCTATAAAAACTTTAAATAAATTAGAAAATAAAATTTTAAATGATAAAGACTTAAACCTTATAAGTTCTAAGTCATGGATACAAACAATTCCAAACTATGAGGATGCTAAGTTTCTTAATCATAATGACCTTGATAATAAGAATGCTTTTTATATAAAACTTTATAAAAAAAGATTCATGCATATACATGTAATAAGTTATATAGATGATGAATTAAATATTTATATTAATGAAGAAAAACGTATATTTGATGAAAAAATATATTTATTTGATCATCCATATTTTGGAATAGTTGTATCAATTAATGAGATTTAATTACTTATAGTACGCATTATCGTCAATTGAATGATCGGTGAGATCTTTAACTGATTTGATTTCTGGAATTTGTTCTATTAATGTTTTTTCAATTCCATCTTTTAATGTTACATCAACCATTCCACAACCTTGGCAACCGCCACCAAATTGAAGTACAGCTTCATTGTTGTCATTAAATTCAACCAAACTAACCTCTCCACCATGTGATTCAAGCATAGGGTTAATTTCGTTATATATAATGTAATTAATTCTATCCTCTATAGGGCTATCAGGTGAAATATTAGGCAACCTAGCATTGGGGGCTTTAATAGTTAATTGACCTCCGAAAGTATCATTATCATAATTAACTTCACAATCTTTTAAGAAAGGAATACTTCTTTTTTCAATATTTACAGTTATGAGATCAAGATTCATAATCATATCATCAGGCATAGCCTCATCTGGTTTACAATATGCCAAGCATGTTTCAGCCTTAGGAGTGCCAGGATCAGTGATGAATATTCTAATAGATAGATCAGCCTCATTCTTATCTACAATGAGTTTGGAAAGGTACTTTTCTGCTGATTTAGTTATTTTTATAATTTCGTTCATAATTTATGTGGATTAATAGAATTATAAGTTCTTTTTTTGGAATAAGAAAAAAAACTGATCTAAAAAATGATCTGAAAAATATTTCTTTAAAAAAGATAATTCTTTTATTTGTCATACTTAATGTTCTTTTTATAAGTATTATTTTATTAATTACAAAAATATTTATTTAAATGAATAAGTTTAGTAGATTTAAATTAGATCTTTATGAGCTCTATTCAGACAATATATACATAAATTTGAGTCCAGCATCTTCATTTAGAAATAGATGTGAATTTAGTTATTCTAATAATTCATTTGTAATGCATGATGGTAAATCAAAGATATGCATTACACATTTTACTAATGCGACTCCATCTATTCAAAAAATAATGCCATTAATTCTAAATATTATTAATAATAATAAGCTAATTAAAAATAAATTATTTCAAATAAACTTTAGATCAAATAACTCTGAAGATGTTTTAATTACATTGATATATCACAAACCTTTATGCTCAAAGATTAAAGAAACATCTCAACAAATTGCTAAAAAATTAAATGTAAAAATTATTTTAAGAGCTAAAAATGAGATTTATCCTGTTGAAAATATTTACTTTGAAGACTACCTAATTACAAATAATATAAAAATATATCAAACAGATAATTGTTTTTATCAACCAAACAAGTTTTTATTGCCATTGATGATAAAAAAAGTAATGTCATATGTTAATAACCCAAAAGATTTAATAGAGCTCTATTGCGGTGTTGGAACTTTTAGCCTTCCTTTATCAAGTATTTTTAAAAATGTTTTAGTTACAGAAAATAATAGAGATTCTATTAGATGCCTTAATAAAGGTATAGAAATAAATAATATTTCAAATATACATAGTGCAAGACTATCAGCATCAGAGGTTGTTGAGCTTTTTAATGGAAGAATATTTACTAGAATGAACGATGTTAGTATTTCAAAATATAACTTTACTCATATTCTTGTTGATCCACCAAGAAGTGGATTGACTGATGAAGTCATAAAATTAATTAGTAAGTTTAAAAATATAATATACGTATCATGTAACCCAGAAACATACATCAGAGATATAAAGTTATTAAACAAACATAAAATAGTAAATATTGAAATTTTTGATCAATTTCCAAATACTAATCATTTAGAAATTGTATCTTTGCTATCAATCAATTGACTTAATTTCTATAAAGTCAATTAAGAACCTTCCTTTATCTGGATCTGATAAATTTGAACATATTTCATTATTACAATATTTAGAAGGATCAATATTATTTGAATCAAAATTTCCACCTGATGCTACATTTAGTATCAAATAAAATTCCTCATTAAAAGGATAATTAGCATTTATAAAAGGTGTTGAATTTATGCCTTCGGAATAAAATGGTTCATTATTTGTATCTAAATAAATATTTATTGAATCCTGAGTCCATTTTAAAGTTATTGAGTGGAATTTATCTTGAAAATTAACGTTCATGGGCACTGAAACTTCATGACTTATATATTGATGTGAATTATTAGCATTTGCAAAATGAATTGCTGATCCAATTGCTTGTGCTATCCTGCCTCTTGCTTCCATTAAATCAATCTCACCATCATCAGGCCAAGATTTACTTCCTTCTATAAAACCTTGAGGTAACATCCACAAAGCTGGCCAGTGACCTGTTCCATCTGGGACTTTGAAGCAAATTGTAATTTCATTTCCAGGATTGATTGTTTTATTAGTAGAGGTGATTATTCTGGCAGAAGTATAATCCCAAGTAGTTTGACATTCTTTATCGGCACAATAAGGATCTGGAAATGGATTTGTATTATTGTAAATAGGTTGAATTTTTAAATATCCATCTTCAATAAATGAATTTTCTGATGTATTTGTAGTTGTATTAAAGTTTCTAGCATAACCATTACCAGGACCTGTATAATATTGCTGTTCATTATTGCCCCAGCCTGCTATCCAAGTATTATTTGCAAAAAATCCATTACCAAGTTGATAGCTATAAATATTTGGATCTAATGTATTAGTGTCAAAGTTATCAATCCAATAAGATGAAGAGTTGTTATTTGGTTCTTTGCAATATGAATCTTTATCAATTTCATAAATATTATTGTTATCACGCTCAAGCACATCGACTGATATATTAGCATCAACTGAATTAGAACCATTAACAGCCAAACATGTGAGAATAAAATTGTATTCTTTTATATCTGTTAGTTGTAATGTTTCTGAGCCATTAGTATTCTTATTTCCACTCCAATCACCACTAGCAGAACATGAATTAGTATTAATACTTTGCCAAGATAAGCTAATACTGTCATTAACATAAATAGATGTTGATGATGAATTAAAAGAAGATATAGATGGTAATAATTGAATAGTTTCTGAAGATGATCCACTACCACCACATGAAATTAACATAAAGATTACTAAATATTTTAGTGATTTCATTGTTTAAATATTTTTTTATTTAGTTTTAAAATCGTCAGAAAGTAGTTTCATTTCCTTTCTTAAAACAAACATAGCAATAAGATTAGGTATTGATACTAATGCTACAACAACATAAGCTATATTCCATACAACAGTGGTATCAATAACAGCAGCAAGAATAAAACATAGAACATAGAAATTTCTGTACCAAATAACCCCT
>MDSW01183462.1_pt1 | contig 12891 bp, 2 predicted proteins | sample 811171 | NCBI WGS metagenome assembly MDSW01 (sample SAMN05326641, study PRJNA326480) | marine metagenome | isolation source: seawater | place: Atlantic Ocean: North West | collected 2012 | reverse complement strand
TCAAAGGTGTAAGATGGATTTTGGCTTCAGTGCTGATCAGAGTGCGATGGCCCAAGAGTTGCCAAGAGAAATTTCCGTTTGCCAATACAGCCTTCTGATGCCCAAGGAACCCCTCATCATTGAGGATTTGTTTTTGGATGAAAGAACCAAGAACTTTCAAAAACTCGAAGCCTATTCTAGCCTACGATTTTACGCTGGTTCACCACTTGTCACCTCGAAGGGCTATTCCATTGGAACTTTGTGCGTTCTTGGTACGGAACCAAAGAAAATAACGCACGATCAAATTGAAGGACTCAGGATAATGGCGGATCTAGTCGTTAGCTCGATCGAAAATGATTTCCTAAAAAAACAGGATAACGGAAAAAAAGAGGCTCCATCCTTTAATCAGAACGAATCGACGGTGAAGTACTTCTCGACATCCTCCATCCTGTTCGCGGATTTCGTTGGCTTCACAAAGCTTGTTGAAAAGCTCGAAGCGGGAGATCTCATCGAGACTTTAACCGTCTTTTTCAAGGGTTTCGACAGGCTTGCCAAAAAGCATAACGTAAAAAAGGTGAAGACCATAGGAGACTGCTACATGTGCGTTTCCGGAATCCCGAAACAAGAAAAGGAACATGCTTTGAAAATGTGTGCTTTTGCCTTGGATATGCTAAAATTTGTTGAGGGTATAAATATTCAACACGAAGTCTTGGAGAAACCTATTTGGAAATTACGCATCGGAATTCATTCAGGTCCTTTGATAGCCAACTTTCAAACCGGTGCATTCGATGTTTGGGGAGATTCCGTGAACATTGCAGCTAGAATGGAGAGTTCGGGGCAAGCCGGAAAAGTCCATATCTCCGAAAAAACAGCCGATCACCTGGACTCTGAATTTTCCTTAATTGCAAGAGGAGAAGTGGAACTTAAAAACAAAGGCTTCTTCCGGACGTTCTTTTTAAATTAATCGACTCTGAAACTTTGGTGGAGGTGGCGGGAATCGAACCCGCTGTGGGAGGGGAGTCAACCCCAGCAAACAAGCGGGTTTCGGTGTATTCACCGGAGGCATTGATCAAGATATTGACTGAGGTTTCCGGCAAAACCTGTCGAAACGGGTCGCGGGTTGGCGAAATCGAGCCACTTGAAAAAGCGGGGTCGGGGTCTTCCGAACGAAAAGAAATTACCGGGGCGGGAACTTGGACCGTTTAATTCTCTTGGGATTCTGGGTTTTTCGGTCAGGAGGCGAAATCGACAAATTTCGCAAGTTCGAGAATCGGAAAAATTCACTTTCTGGTTTTCGCGCTTTACTCGACGTGATGAAGACCGTGCCCTTTCATGACGTTTGGGAACCAAGTTTAAAGCCAAATCGGGGGTTTTTACGTTTCAATTCCGTTACGTTAGGACGGCAAAAAGATCTTTTTCGGCCGCTCCTTAAATTGAGTGATTGTTACGTTATCAATGAGTGTTCGGAGGGGTGGAGGGGTACGATCGGACAAATATTCCTAACCCGATAACCTAATATGCAACCTGCAAAGTTTCTTTACAAATCCCTTCGAAACGCATGTCTTCTGATTTCTTCGGCCGTTGCGCTCAACGCCGAAAGTATATTGACGGTCGCCGATACCTACCGCACCGGTATCTATGACAAAAGCGCCTCCGAGATCGTTGCTTTCGATCCTCTTTCCAAGAGAGTGTTCGTCAGCAACGACAACAACAACACGCTCGATGTATTCAGGCTCGAGCAGAACGCCTCTTTATCCAAGCTGTTTTCCTTGTCCATGGCTACTCATGGAGCGGGTGTCAATGCCGTGGCGATCAAAAACGGCCTCGTCGCCGTTGCCGTCGAGGCCGACCCCAAGCAAAACCCCGGCAAGGTTGCGATCTTCTCTTCCGTCGTCGAGATGAACGGAACGGCTCTGACTTCGGTTCAGGTTGGTGCCTTGCCCGACCATTTGGCTTTCACGAACGACGGCAATACTTTGGTCGTGGCCAACGAGGGCGAACCAAACGACGATTACAACAACGATCCCAACGGAACGATCTCTGTCATCTCACTTGTGCGCAATGATTTTTCAGTGCAGGCAAGTACGGTCAACCTGTCTTTCTCTGCCTTCGATTCCCGCAAAGAAGAGCTGAAGGCAAAGGGGGTCAGAATCTTTGGGAAAGATGGGAACGCCACGGTTTCCCAAGACTTGGAACCCGAATATGTTGCGATCAAATCGGACGACTCTTTGGCCTTCGTTTCCCTTCAAGAAAACAACGCTTATGCAGTGGTTGACATTGCCGCGGCCAAGATTATCGATGTTATTCCGTTCGGTTACAAGGATCACGCCAGGGGCCGGCCTTTCCTAAAGCAGTACCATTTGAACGAATTGATCGCGACTTGGCCTAGTCTTGGCAAACCCGAGACTCAAACCGACCCCGTTATGCTCGGAGGTTTTTCCGGACTTTGGGTCGAGGAGTCAAACAATACCGACGAGGTCGTATTCTGGGCCGTTCCGGATCGTGGTCCCAATGCAGACAATGTCGACAAGTCGAGCGTGCTTCATTCATCGGGAAGTGCTCCGTCTCAGAACATCAGGCCCTTTAAGCTACCCAATTATCAGGGAAGGATCGTAAAGTTCAGGCTCAACCGCAGCACCGGCATGGTGTCCCTCGTAAGAGACGTTATGCTTCATTGGTACAACAACGGAATAAAGACTCCGATTACGGGTCGCGGGAATGTTCCGGGCGTAGATGAGGTTCCGGTCGCCTTCACCTCGGCATCGTTTCCCGGAACCGACTACACCGACTCCTCGGGGAAGACCTACCATGCCTTGCCTTACGACCGGTATGGCGGGGATTTCGAGGGAGTTTTGATTGCGGACGGAAGTTTCTGGATGTGCGACGAGTACCGTCCCGCAATATACAAATTCTCCATGGATGGAAACCTGACTGCTCGCTATGTCGCCTCGGGGACGGCCGCATCCGACGGGAACGCCTCCACCACGCCCGGTTTCTACGGCACGGAGACCTTGCCGGCTGTTTACGGCAAGCGGAGAGCGAATCGCGGTTTCGAGGCCATCGCCTACGACAAGAACAACACCATTTACGCCTTCATTCAGACCCCGATGTACAACCCCGACAGTTCCACGAAGAATGCTTCCGACGTGATCAGGGTTCTCGGAATCAACAAGACCAACGGGGCCACCGTAGCCGAATACGTCTACCTTTTGGAAAACAATCGTCACTCGGGACACAGCCTCAAGAGAACCGACAAAATTGGAGATGCCGTTTACGTCGGTAAGAAAACGGGCGACTTGCGTTTTCTGGTCATGGAGCGTGACTCATCCGACCCGAAGGATGGAAAGTCTGGCCACAAATACATTTTCGAAATCGACTTGCGCGGTGCCACCAACTTGAGGGCTTCAGGTGCCCATACCACCATTGCCAACGATGTCAACGGCACCGATGGTAGCAAGACTCTCGAGCAAATGACCGCCGACGAACTTGTCGCCGCGGGAATCAAGCCCGTTTTCAAGCAAAAGATTCTGAACATGCCTTCGCTCGGATATTTGCCAAGCGACAAACCCGAGGGCTTGGGTATTCTTTCCGACGGTACGATCGCGTTGATCAACGACAATGATTTCGGGCTTTCCGGAGCGGGCGTTTCGGATACCACCTCATTCGGCCTGATTTCCTTCGACAAGAACGCTTACTCTTTTGACGCAAACAACAAGGATGATGTCTACAAACCTTTCAATTGGCCGACTTTGGGCATGTACCAACCCGATTCCATCGCGACTTACGATCACAACGGTACCACCTACATCGTAACGGCCAACGAAGGGGACGCCAGAGAGTACAAGGGAACGCCTGGATACGAGGAAGAGGCAAGAGGCAAAGATCTTGTCTTGCGTTTCGGCAACGGAATTTTTGAAAACAACAGTAGTTTGTATCCGGATCCGAGCGACACCCTTCTTGCTTCCAACAAAAACCTCGCCAGACTCAAGACCACCACTGCCAACGGAAGGATTGAAGACAATGCCACCTATGACCGTTTCTACTCGTACGGCGCCCGTTCCTTTTCGATCTGGGACGAGTTCGGCAATCAGGTCTTCGATTCGGGAAATGACTTCGAAAGGATTACGCACGATTACAATTCCTCCCATTTCAACGCGAGCAATGATGAAAACGACGTCGACGGGCGAAGCGACGACAAGGGTCCGGAACCCGAAGGTCTGACCCTCGGCAACTTTGGTGACAAAGTATATGCCTTTATTGGATTGGAAAGGGTGGGGGGCGTAATGGTTTACGACGTCACCGATCCTTTCGCTCCGAAGTTTCTCGACTATGTGAACAACCGGAATTTCGGTCAAGCCGCCAACACCGCCGCCGCCGGTGACCTAGGCCCGGAAGGATTGGTTTTCGTGCCCGCGGTCGACAGCCCCACAGGAGGCCCTTTGTTGATTGTATCCAATGAGGTCAGTGGCACGACCACGGTTTATCGGATCGGTGGAAAACTGCCTCTCGTTCCCGTTCGGAATCTTGTCGTTCGACCGGCCGGCAATGCAATCCACCTGCAATGGACCGATACCAACAATCAGGAGTCCGGTTACCGGGTTTTTCGAAAGGCCAGCGACGAAGCCACTTATCTTGAAGTCGCCAATCTTGCATCGAATTCGACTTATTGGTCTGATCAAAACCTCACTAGTGGCAAGAGCTATTCCTACCGGGTCGACTCCTACAACACCAATTTTACGGTTTCGACGAACGACTCGGGTTTCTTTGCTCCGATCAAGCCCGTCTTGAGCCTTCTCTCCACCTACAACCCCGTCCAAGAGGATTATGCCGAGGTTCCCGCTTTTGACCCGTTGACCAAGAGAGTGTTCGTAAGCAACAACAAGGAAAAGAGGGTTGACGTCATGGAGCTCGACAACGCCGGAAAGATCACCTTCAAGTTCTCCTTGGCTCTCCCCAGTGGATCGGGAGGAATCAATGCCGTATCTGTGAAGAACGGAGTGCTTGCGGTCGCTGTCGAGGCAACCGTAAAACAAAATGTCGGCAAAGTGGTATTTTACGACACCAAGTCGAACGGACCTTCCCTTGCCAGTGTCACGGTTGGATCCCTGCCGGATCACCTCACCTTTACTCCCGACGGGCTCAAAGTCGTGGTAGCCAACGAAGGAGAGCCTTCCGATGATTATACAAATGATCCCAAGGGATCGATCAGCATCATCGACGTGAGCAAGATCGATCAGTTCAAGCTCAACCCCGCTTCAACTTACGCTCTCCCCGTGACGACTTTGGACTTTACCGCCTTCGATGCCAACAAATCGCAGCTGATCGCAAAGGGAGTGAGAATTTTCGGAAACAACGGCACGGCTTCGGTTTCTCAGGATTTGGAACCCGAGTATGTTGCCGTGAGCGCCGACTCGACCAAAGCTTACGTAACTCTTCAGGAAAACAACGCTCTTGCCTTCGTCGACTTGGTCAAGCCTGCAATTACAGCGATCAAACCACTTGGCTACAAAGATTACCAAGCACTCGGTCTGGCCTTCGACGCCAACGACAAAGACGGTCTCTACAAGCCGTTCCCTTGGCCGGTGCTCGGCATGTACCAACCCGATTCGATTGTTTCTTTCAAGGTCATGCAGGATGGACCTCCGGTGTTCAAGGGTTTGGATGCGAGCAACCCTGCCCAAAGCGGTGCAGAGGTCAACGGTTCCACCAAGTCATACTCGACCAAATCAATCGCTACTTTGTCCATGACGGGCGCTGAAATAAGCGATTACGATCCGGTAAACAAGATGCTTTACGTAGTGGGTGGAGGGACTGATCTTTTGACCGTAGACTTGGCTAATCCGGGCGCTCCCGTTTTGGGCGCTCCGATCGCTCTTGGAGGAACCGCCCAAAGCGTGGCTGTAAATTCTGGATTCGTAGCCATTGCTCTGTCCAATCCCACGGACAAGACTCAGAATGGAACAGTAGCGCTCTACTCGGTGGCCACTCCATCTTCGGTCGCATCTCTTGTTACTACCTTCCAGGCAGGAGCCCTCCCCGACAGCGTTGCTTTTTCGAAGGACGGCAATTTCATCGTGGTCGCCAACGAGGGCGAACCCAACGATGCCTACACGGTTGATCCAGACGGCTCGATCACGGTTATTCGCTTCAACAAGAAGGACCCCTCCAACAGCGTCGTGCACCAATTGGGATTCGGTTCGTTCAGCGCAAGCCAACTTACTGCCGCCGGAGTCAGGTTGAGTGGTCCCAACAAGGCGAACCCGAGCAAGGACCTCGAACCCGAATACGTGACCATCTCGCCCGACGGAAAGAAAGCCTTCGTTTCTCTTCAGGAAAACAATGGTTTGGCGATCGTTGACTTGACCGGCAATACTCCGGTCATCACTTCGGTCGTTGGAGCCGGAGTGAAGGATTGGTCCAAGGACGGGCTTCTTGTCGACACGACCGACAAGGACTCCGGAGCTAACTTTGCAAGCGCGGACTTCAGAGGTTTAAATATGCCCGATGGCATGGATTCTTACGTTGCAGGTGACGGACGAACTTACTTCATCGCTGCCAACGAGGGAGACGGCCGGGAGTACGAGGACAATGGCAACCTGTCTTATTCAGACGAAAACCGTTCCAAGGATTTCAATTTGACCATTGGCGGAGGAGACCGCCTGAAGATAACGACCTGGGACAAAAACGGGGATGGAGCCATCACTTCCGACGAGCGTTTTGCCTTCGGGGGAAGAAGCTTCACCATCTACGACGAGCAGGGGACTTTGGTTTTTGATTCCGGAGATTTGCTTGACCGCAAGGCTCTCGAGGTCGGTTCTTATCCAGACGGACGTTCGGATGACAAAGGTTCGGAACCCGAAGGGGTCGAGATAGCCACCGTCAATGGTCGCTCCATCGCCTTCATTGCGATGGAAAGATCGAGCACGGTTGCCGTATTCGACGTAACCAACCCGAAAAATTCCGTTTTTCTCGAAATGATCAAGCTCAACGCCAATCTTTCCAGCCCCGAGGGACTCAAGTTCATTCCCGCCGAGGACAGCGGCAACGGAAAGCACCTGCTCGTTGTTTCGGCCGAATATCTGAAGGGCATCGAAGTGATCGAGATTTCTCCACCCTCCGTTCTCGATGTTTTTTCCTCTGAATTTTTGATCACTGCCAACGAGGGCGACGCTCGCGACTATGGGGGATACAGCGAGGAGAAGAGAGTAAAAGACCTGACTCTCGACTACAATGGAACGGGACTTGCCCAATACAGGGCCGACTATCCGGATCCCGCTCATTCCCTCAATGATTCAAAGCAGAACTTGGGCAGGCTCAAGACGACCAATGCAAACGGTGACGTCGATGGAGACGGCAAGTTCGAAAAGATCTACTCTTATGGAGCCCGATCCTTCTCGATTTGGTCTGCGAAGGATGGGTCTTTGGTTTATGATTCAGGTTTGGAGCTCGAGAGAATCGTCCAGGAAACTTATCCAAACAAATTCAACATCGACGACGATGACGCAGATGGTCGAAGTGACGACAAGGGCGTCGAGCCCGAGGGGCTTGCTGTCGGAGAAGTGGATGGGCGCATCTACGCATTCATCGGTCTGGAAAGGCAGAGCGGAATCATGGTCTACGACATAAGCGACCCTCTTAATCCGCGTTTCATCGAGTACGTCAACAACCGGGACTACTCCAAGGCTTTCAACACCAAGGAAGCCGGAGACGTCGGCCCCGAAGGTTTGACCTTCGTTTCGGCCGCAGACAGTCCGACCGGTTATCCCCTGCTTATCGTAACCAATGAAGTCAGCGGATCCACGAGCATCTGGGGAATGCAGGGACTTCCGGTCGGCCCCGTCAAAGGACTGAGGGTCATACAGGAAGCGGATTTCGTGATGCTCAATTGGAACGACCATTCCTCCTTGGAGAAGGGATTCCGCATTATGAGAAGGATCGTTGGATCGAATCAGTTCAACGAGATTGGCCAAGTTGGCCGGAACGTGACCAGATTCTTCGACGTCCAGACCGAACCTGGTAAATCTTACGAGTACCAGATCATTGCTTTCAACGACGTTTCACAAAGCATGAATTCTGAGATTATTTCGACCACCGCCAACCTCCGTATCACCATCCTTCACTCCAACGATGCCGAAAAGCTCATGCCGGTCTTGGACGCATCGGGTGGCTACTACGGCGGGGCCGCTCTATTTGTTTCAAAAATGAAGGAACTGAGGAAGGAATATGGTTCCTTGGGGCACGGTATTCTGAGCATTTCCGCGGGAGACAATCTCATGCCCGGCAAGGAGCTTTCGGCCAGCTTGGGCGGGCAGGATCTTTTCCACTCCATGTTGATGGATCAATCGGGTTTTGATTTGGCCACCCTTGGAAACCATGAGTTCGACGCCGGACCAGACGTAACGGCTCAATTCATTACTTCGGCCAAGAGGCCCGTTTTTCTGAGTGCGAACCTCGACTTCTCCAAGCACAATCCAACTAACAAGCCCTCTCTTGATGCTCTTTTCAAGGCAGGCAGGATCTCCAAGAGCGCCCTGACCGATGTCTCGGTAGGCGCTGCTACGATCAAGGTGGGGGTAGTTGGGGCAACGACCAAAAACCTCAGCTTCATCTCAAGTCCCGCCCCCGTGGTCGTCGACCTTAACGTCTCCGGGAAGGTCCAAACAGAAATCGATGCTCTTCGCAAAAATGGAGCCAAAGTCATTATTCTCAGCAGCCACTTGCAGGGAGTGAACGAGGAAATCAGTCTGCTCAAGGAACTCACGGGAGTCGACGTCGTCATTGCCGGTGGCGGAGACAACCGTTTGGCCAACCCTTCCGATACTCTTATTCCCGGTGAGGTCGCCGAGGGGCCTTATCCCCTCGTTGCGGTCGACAAGAGTGGCTTCAGCGTTCCCGTCGTCACCGTGGACGGACAACTGAAGTACATAGGTCGCCTGACTTTGGACGTCAGCGCACAAGGCAAGGTTCTTGGATGGCAAGGAGGGATCAACCGCGTCGTGGATACCAAAATCGATCCTTTCCGAGGAGTTGTCGGGGACCGGGTTGCCTATGAAACCATTGAACGTCCGGTAAACGAGTTCGTCCAAGGTTTTGCCCAATCCAAGATTTCCTCGCCCATTGGATTCTCCCTTAATGCGGAGAAGAACGACATCCGGGCAAAGGAAACGAATTTGGGTAACCTAATTGCGGATTCTCAACTTTGGGCCGCCAAGACGGTGGCAGCGTCAAAGGGTGCTCCCATCGCCGACATAGCCATTGCCAACGGCGGTGGAATCAGGTCCTCCATAAATTTAGCTCAAAAGACGGGTTACGAGGTTACGGTGGAGGATACTTTCAACGTCCTTCCGTTCTCCAATTTCGTTTCGGTTGTGCCGAAATTATCTTCCGCAGAGCTCAAACTTCTTCTTGAGAACGCTATTTCCAAAACTGTTTTGGAAGCCGGCGCGCCTAAAAGAAGCGGAGACGGAACGGGTAGGTTCCCTCAAATTGCCGGCTTCAAATTGGAATATGACATCAATGCGAAGCCAATGAAGATTTCGGACAAAGGCGAGGTCAATCAGCAAGGTGTCCGGGTCGTGAACGCTACTCTAAACGATGGCACAAAGATCATTGAGAACGGCATTCCCGTCGACAACAAAACGGTCAACTTGGCTATTGTCGATTTCTTGGCCAAGAAGGGAGACCAGTACTTCAACTTTCGTGCCACGGAAGTCCCCTTTACAGTTCTTGGTTACACCTACCAGGCTGCTTTGGCCGAGTACATCAAGGATAAACTCAAAGGCGACTTGAGTTCCTACGAAAAGCCCGATGGAAGAATCAAGTTCGATGCCAAGGCGTCTTCTTCCGGACTTAAGGCAGGCAACGCCGGAATCTATTTCCCCGGGGCCGTATCGAAGGCCGCCGGATGGAAAGAACTCGGTTGGTTCGGTAACTATTGGGACAAGGAATTTCCATGGGTTTACCATCAGGGGCACGGATGGCTTTACGCCGGAGGATCAGGTGGTGCCTCCATGTGGCTTTACGACCTTGAGATGGGATGGTGGTGGACCAATGAACAATACTATCCATTCGTTTACATGAATGAGCTCAAGGAATGGGTATACTTTAGGTCCAACACGAACTCGGTCTTGAGATTCTTCTTCAGGTTCAATGCCCAAGGAGGAGAGTGGAAGACCTTCCCCAAGTCCGGTCAGAACTAAATTGGACTTGCCCAACATTTCAAGAGTTGACGGAAAGCAACCACTATTTCCCATGACCAGATTCCTACACCATCAAACAAGGAGCAAACCCCGCTTCACGCTTGTTACGCTTGCCTTGTTCATTCAGTTTGCGACTCCTTTGCTTGGACAACAGGTTCCGGGCAATCCGCCCAACCAAACGGTGGGGAGCGAACCCTCGAACGACCCCTCGACCCAAGCCGACAGCAACAATTTCAAAAAGCCTGCCTTGTCGCAGTTTCCTGCTGATCTTCCTACCGAGCAGACTCCTTCGGACCCTTCAGGCAAGGTTCCTTTTGGAACAAACGAGAATTATTCTTTTGTTGAAAAGTCCTTTCTCGGTGACGGAACAGGGGATCCCAATACGCACAAACTCGATCTTCTCAATGCAGGAATCAAGGCCGAGAATATCGCCGAATACAGTTCGACTCTTTTGAAATTGGTAAACAAATTGGGCGGAGACAGGAAAAAGTCGGAGGAGGTTCGTCAAAAATTGAAAACGAAAGCGGGCATAAGCGAAAAGATCTTCAAAATCGCTTCTGAAAACGCGAACATCGACCAAGTCAGAATGCTCAAGCGCGAGGCGAATGAGTTGGAGCGTATCGCGCTTCTTGCTGACATGGGCGCCGATGCCGAGAAAGGTTTTCAATTGTCGGAGCGTTTCGAAGGCAAGGCAGGGGTGGGATCGAAGACTCTCGGTCTAGCTCTCAACAACGGGTTGGCTTTGGACAACCTTCTTTCCATCACGACTGATTCCGACAGCAGCGGAGACATTGTTGAAGGTCTAGAGCTTGTTCCCAGTTCCGTTTTGTCCTTCAAAAAGGCAAGCTTTTTCAAGATCGCTCAAAACCCAAAGGCTCTGAAACGCCTGAAGGTCCCGGCGGGCAAGACCGTCAACCCCACGGTACAACTTTTCAAGCTCAACCCCAATGTACTCGAAGCGGTGGGTGGAGCTACGGATCTTAGCGACGTCAGTGTTTCCGCCGTTATTGATATATGCACGGATAGCTTTGCGGTTTTCGTCGGAAACACGCCCGTAGTGGCTCCAATCCAATTCTCCGAATTCGATGCGATCGATTCCAACTTAGTTACAGAGATCGGCGGAAAAGGTTCGGCTCAAGATTTGAAAAAGGAAATGGATCAGATGATGCCTCCGCTTTTCGTATCGACCGGTAGCGCGGATAACGCAATTACCGCCAAAGTCAAAGTGCGTTTGGGCCAAATGAAGAACGAGAGCGTCAACGGAAGACGTTCTTATGAAGCTTTGGGCACGGCGGACTTCAAAGCAGCGGTGAGGGATACCTTCGTTTCTGAAGTAAATGGGTTGATTGCGGCGGGCAGAGTCGATGCTACAGCATTGAAATCAGTGCTCCAACCCAACCATGGGACTGAGGCGGTGAGCAATGTCTACTACAAGTCGATGGAAGCCTCGCAGGTTGCTGGTTTTGCATCCAATTTGAATCGGATCGTACCCGATGAATTCGAGGCAGTCAGCCTTTCTTCCAAGGTTACTGGCTCGAACCAGTTCGTCAATATTCAAAATAGGCTTTCAAGCATTCGTTTGGCGAAGATGGGTTACCCGGTCTCGGACGGACTTCTTGGCTCAATGGTTGCCAAGGCAGTGGCGGATTCCGAAAAGGAGGATTCTCAATTCGCACAAACCGGTGGCTCTCTAGTGGACAACTACGCCCGCAGGGTCTTGGGAGACGACATGCCTGAGTTTACGAGAGGATACTTCGCTCAGGTTTCGGGTTCCTTTACCGACGATGAGCTTTTGAAGTTGAATGGAGAGTCCCTCGGCTTGACGATCGGTTACGATCAGGAGGTCATGGACGGTTTTACCTTGGGAATGATGGTTGGACTGGGCAAGGCGGACAGCGACGGAGTAGACACAAAGTTGGAAACGGACAGTTTTTTCGCGGGAGTTTACGGGAATTACGTAAAAGGAGACGAATACTTCGAGGGTTATGCCACATACGGTTATCATGACGCCTTTTCCGAAAGAGATTACAATTCTACCTCGACGATGAAGTCTTCGCCTGATTCCAGGAGCCTCTCGCTTGGATTAACCTACGGTAAAGTCTACGAACACGATAGCTTGCTACTGACTCCCTCCATCGGTCTATCCTATGAGAATGTCCGGGTAGGTTCCTATTCCGAGACAGGAGGCTTGGCCCCTCATTCCGTGAAGAAACAGAACTATGACTCTTTGATCGCCACTTTGGGCGGCAAAGTCCAACACTACGAATTCCTTGAAACCGGTGGAGCCCTCATTCCCGAGCTTCGAGCTTATTGGCAACATGACTTTAAATCCGATGCCGTGGACATGAACGTTCAGCTTGTAGGCAGCGGAACTGATTACGTGATCAAGGGGCGCACCAAGGATTCGGATTTCGGCAGCTTGGGAGCAGGGCTTACTTTTCTTGATAAGGATGGCTCGACTGTATATGGACACTACGATTACATCATCGGCAAGTCCGACTTTCAGGCTCACAACGTGAGTTTGGGATTACGGTTCAGGTTCTAGTCCAATCGTATTGGATCAAGTTCTCCCTCGCTTCCAGACTGGAATTGTCGCAGTGGGGGGCAGGAAGAAGGTAACTCGACTTCCCTCTCATTCAGCACGCCCTTGGATGGAGCGCCCGGGTGGTGGAACAATTGGTGGTTCGGTTCTTATTTCTTGGTCGGCGACAAG
>MDSW01056127.1_pt1 | contig 12892 bp, 13 predicted proteins | sample 811171 | NCBI WGS metagenome assembly MDSW01 (sample SAMN05326641, study PRJNA326480) | marine metagenome | isolation source: seawater | place: Atlantic Ocean: North West | collected 2012 | reverse complement strand
CGGTTCTCATTTTAACAAAGAATTGACACTTTTGAAATACGGTGCAACAATGGTAACTACTGGTGCTACTACAGGCTATAATGTACCTGCAGATTTACGTCATATCTTTTTTAAAGGAATCAATATTTTGGGTTCAACTCAGGGAACAAGGGCAGAATTAGAAGAAGGATTCTATTGGATGGGTCAAGGAAAAATCAAAGTAATTATAGATTCTGAATACACATTTGAAAATGCAGTTGAAGCTCATAACAAAATGCTAAATGGAAAAGGATTGGTTGGTAAAATAATTCTGAAACCAAACTAATTTCATTTACATGCATAGATTAAACCCATACTATCATTCATCTTTTTTATTGTTAATGAATATGAAACCATCTTTAGTTTCTTAATTAAATTTTCAAATAATTGTGGATTATCTTTTGCAAAATGATATTCAATAATTATTTTATCTATATTCTCAAAATAATGTTCCGGAATTGATTCAATAATCTCATACTCTGCACCTTCACAATCAATTTTTAGTAAATCACAGTGTTGAATTTTATTTGATAGAAGAATATCTTCTAATGAAATAGACTTGACCTTTATCGATTTTTTATCTTTCAAAAATATACTGTGACCAGAATCATCTTCATTAAGATAAATTGGTATTTCTCCTGTTTTTTTTGTTACGGCCATATTAAACAAATTAACATTTTGTAAATTATTTATTCTGATATTCTCCATACATTGTTCATAATTCTCTTTAACTGGTTCAAAACAAAATATTTTTCCATTATTACAAAATTGTTTACAAAATACAATAAATAATCCCACATGTCCTCCAATGTCAATTATTATATCATTTTCATTAATCTCAAAACCTGGAATAGCATACTCTTTATCGACCCAGATAGTTGTTAACTGCATTAAATCTGTTGAATTTACACGTATTTTCATTTTAAGACCTGATCTTGTTTCAAATATTTCTGAATCAGATTTGCTTAGTTTAAAATAAATTATAAAATAGAGAAGCCAATTTTTGAATATTTTTCGTGAATCTAAAAATTTTTTTAGTTTATTACTAGTTTCACTCATACACTCAAAATCATCTATCACTACAAATATTTTTCATCTTATTCCTACTATGGATTTTTAACTATCATTCAAGTTGATTCATTATTGAAAATAGTAATTACTGGCGGACTTGGTTTCATTGGCAGTCATTTAGCTGATTCACTATTGAAACAAAATCATAAAATAATTCTAATTACAAAAGGATATTCCAAAAAATCAAACATAGCTAATATTTCCAAAAAAGTTACAATAGAAAAATTGAATATTACAAACTTCCCAAAATTTGGAAAATTCATTGAAAATACAAAACCTGATGTAATTATTCATCTTGCAGGAAATACCTCTCATTCTTTATCTTTTGAGAAACCATTACAAGATGTTGATATTAATGCAAAATCTACTTTGTTCATTCTTGAAAAAATCCGTGAACTTGGAATAAAATGTAAATTTGTTCTTGGTAGCACGTTTATCGTAATTGGTAAACCAAAAAAATTACCTGTAAATGAAAATTCAGAATGTAATCCTACTACAATTTATGGCTCTAATCGCCTAACTAGTGAATATTATTGTAAAATATATCATGATGTCTATGGAATTGATACAAGAATATTTCGTATAACAAATTCATATGGTCCTCGTGAGCAAACAGTTGCTAAAAAGAATGCAGTTAATTTTATTATTCATTCTGCAATAAAACAAAAACAAATTTCTATTTTTAATCAAGGTAATTTTTTCCGTGATTTAATTTTTGTTTCAGATGTTGTTTCTGGTATAAACACAATACTGAAAAAAGGTAAAGCTGGGAATCTTTATTGGATCTCTTCTGGAAAAAAAACTTGGTTTAATGATCTAGCCAAATTATTACAAAAACAAACCGATTGTAAAATTAGTTATCCAAACACACCAAAATACACAAAAAAAGTTGATGTAGGGAATTTTGTTGTAAGTAATAAAAAATTAAAATCATTAGGCTGGAAGCCTAAAGTTTCTCTAAAAGATGGTATTCGTGAAACCATAAACTCATTTTGAAATATATCTTTCAAAAGAGGTAAATTCAAAATCTTGGATAATTTCAGTCATTTTAGACATTGCTTTATTCAAGTTATGATATGTAATGAAATGGTCTTTTTTAGGTAAAGATAATTTTGGCATAAACTCTGGTGTAAGCTCCCATGAATGAATATAGAATGTAGATGGAATATCATTTTTCTCATTATTCTTTATTGCATTTTTGATGATTTTTGATGGCAAAAATCTTAAGTAAAATCCTCCTCCTGCAGGAATTTTTTTACCAATAAATTTTGTTGTTAATATTGGGAATTCTATTAAATTTGATCCTTCATCATCTGTTTCAAGTGAATTAGTTGAAATCCTATATGGTTTTTTTTCTGCATTTGGTAATCCATATAGTTCTGTTTTTGCTGGAACAACACTACTGTCGTACAAATAATTATTCGTTTGTAGAACTTCAATTGCCCATGATGTTTTTTGATTAAGAGAAAAAGTTGGCGCTCTGAACCCTTTTGATTTATTATTAGTAAGTTCTGCAAATCTTTTTACTTCGTCTTGAAACTTTTCTTTAGAACCCAAATCATCTAATTTTGTATGATACATGGTATGAAAACCAATTTCATGACCTTCTTCAATTATTTTATCAAAAATATCTGGTTGAAACTCTAATAATTCTCCAACTACAAAAAATGTTGCGTTAGTTTCATTTTTCCTTAACCAATCTAGAATCTTATTTATTCCTTGAATTACCGTTGGCTCTAATTTTTTACTTAATTCAATATTATTTCGAATCAGTTCTGGATGATACCAATCCTCAAAATCAATTCCTAAAATATTCATTTGTATTCTTTAATGATTAATCTTCTTAACAACTCTGGCAGGATTTCCAACTGCAATACAATAATCTGGAATATCTTGTGTTACTACACTCCTAGGTGAAATAATTGAATTTTCACCAATGGTTACTCCTGCTATAACAACAACGCCTGGGTTAATTACAGCACCTGATTTTATAATTACTTTGGAAACTTTTCTGGGATAATCTCCATTTTTTAAAAACAAATTAGCTGATGGATTAATATGTGCAAAAATCATTGAATGTGATCCTAACGTTACATTGTTTCCAATTTCTACCATTCTTGGATAAATTAAATCAATTAAGACATAGGGATTTACATGACAATTTTTTCCAATTTTCACTCCACGTGATCTTTGCATTCTAACTGAAAAATTTGATAATGGTGAGGAATACGCTAAAGAATGTAAAACCCAATTTCTTAAGAATTTTATTTTCATCTTGAATCTACCGAAACCTCCAGAATATCCGTAGTAATCCATCACCTCTTTTTCATTAATTGGAAACGGATCTTTTTCCTCATTATTCATATCAATCATGTTTAACGCAATTTTTGAAAATCTAAAGCTTACTGATAAAAAATAGTAGAATTCATACATAATATTTATTGTTGAAATAAACATTTTGAAATTATAATTGGAAAAAACTCTTTCAGACTTCATTTTAGAATCAAAAATCATCAAAAATCCTGATTTTGAGAAAAAACTAAAGGTAGCAATAATTCCCAGTTTTACAATTAATGGTTTAGATGAAACACTTCGTGTAAAATGTTCTGAATCAGGAATTGGTTATAATTCGTATGTTGCTGGGTATGGTCAATATAGTCAGGAATTTGTAAATCCAAAAAGTAAATTATATGAGTTTTCTCCAGATATTACATTCTTAATAATTGATATACGGAATTTTCTAGGTAAATATTTCCACTCTGCTCACAACCTGTCTCCTAATGAAAGAAAATTAATTAGTAAAGAAAAAACTCAAGAGCTTGAAAATCTTATCAAAAATTTCACCAATAATTTAGATTCTAAATTAATAATTATGAATTTTAATATCCCATCGTATTCTCCAAATGGAATATTAGAGAATAAATCTGAATTTGGTTTTGATGAAATGATTAATGAAATAAATTATTCACTAAACAATATATCAAAAACTAATAATTCATTTTATGTTTATGATTTTTGTAAATTTGTATCTAAATTTGGAGAAGAAAACATTTTTGATTATAGACAATTTCATTTAGGTGATATACAAATATCTCTTAATTTCATTCCATCATTAGCAAATGATCTTATGAGCTTCATTAAGCCTATTACGGGTACAAATAGGAAATGCATTGTTCTAGATTTGGATAATACTTTGTGGGGTGGAGTTGTTGGCGAAGATGGATTTGATGGAATTGAATTAGGCCATACACCTAATGGAAAAGCATTTGTTGAATTTCAAAAAGAGCTACTATCCTTATGGCATCAAGGTATTATCCTTGCAGTTAATAGTAAAAATAATACTGAAGATGCAATGAAAGTCATCAAAGAACATCCGAATATGGTTCTAAGAGAAAAAAATTTTGCAAGTATTCAGATTAATTGGGATGATAAAGCTAATAACATGAAAAAAATTTCTGATGAAATAAATATTGGTCTTGATAGTATGGTCTTCTTTGATGATGATAAACTAAATCAAGAACGTATTAAACAAGAATTCCCTGAAATTCTAACTGTTGAATTATCTAATGAACCTTCACATTTTGTACCGACCCTAAAAAAACTAAATGATTTTAATGTTCTACATAGAACAAATGAAGATAAAAAACGAGGAGAAATGTATTCTCAACAAAGAGAATGTAAGAGCCTTGAAAGAAATATATCCAATTTGGATGATTTTCTCAAAGAATTAAACATATGTGTTAAAATTAAAAAATCCAATGAATTTCTAATTCCTAGAATTTCTCAGTTAACTATGAAAACTAACCAATTCAATCTAACTACAAGACGTTATCATGAAGAAGAAATTAGAAATTTATCAAATGATAAAACATATTCTGTAGGTTGTGCTCAAGTACTAGATAAATTTGGTGATAATGGAATTACTAGTGTCTATATTATCAAAAAAAGTGAAAAATTCTGGTTGATTGATACATTTCTTTTAAGTTGTAGAATTATGGGACGTGGAGTTGAAAATGCAATTCTATCTCAAATACTTTTAGATGCAAAAACAAATGGAGTAGAAGAAATTAGAGCAGAGTTTATTCCATCTCAAAAAAATAAACCTTCTGAAAATTTCTTATCTGATAATGGTTTTGAAAAACAAGATGACTTATGGATCTATAAACTAAATAACAATATAAAATCACCAAATCACTTGAAGGTTGAAGTAGAATGATTGAAAATGATGTTTATAAAATTATTTCAAAGGTATTTGGACTAGATCAATCTCAAATTACTGATGAATCAGGTCCTGAAAATATTGAATCTTGGGACTCTTTTAATGGCTTAGTATTAGTTGATGAATTAGAAAATCATTTCAAGATTAAATTTTCAATATCTGAAATAACTGATGTAAAAAATGTTGCAGATATCAAAAGACATCTAAAAAACCATGATGTATCCTAATGACTAATGATCTTTCTCAACTAACATTTGAACAAATAAAGATTGGTCAAAAAAAAGAATTTTGTGTGACAATAACTGAATCTCTAGTTAATGATTTTGCAAAACTTTCTGGAGATTATAATCCACTTCACATGGATAATGAATATGCAAAAACAACAAAATTCAATAATCGAGTTGTACATGGAATGTTACTTGCATCTTTTCTATCACGTATGACAGGAATGTATTTGCCAGGTAAAAATGCACTATATTTGTCACAATCATTAGAATTTCATAATCCTTGTTTTTTAGATGATGAAATCACTATATCCAGTACTGTAACTGATAAAAGTAATTCAACTAAAATTATAAAAATTGAATCTAGTATTAGAAATAAAAACAATAAAATCCTTCTTAATGGTGTTGGGAAAATAATTATTAGAGATGATTGAAAATTTTGGAATTGGTATAGATATCTCTTCTATAGAAAAATTCAGAAATAAATCGTTTTATGAAAATGAAATCTTCTATAGAAAAATTTTTTCTGAACAAGAAATTCAATATTGTTTAAAATTTAAAAACTATTATGAAAAATTTGCTGGTAAATTTGCTCTTAAGGAAGCATTGATTAAATCTATAAATCAAGAAATAGAATTATTAAAAATTGAAACAACTCATTTGAATTCTAAACCTACTGTTAAAATTAATAATGATTCTCAAAATTTTAGATTTCTTGCTTCATTATCTCATGAAAATGGATTTGCAGTAGCTGTAGTTATTTCTGAAGTAATTAACTAATCTTCTTTTTTACTTTCTTGCTTAATTTAGATAATATGGAGTTAAATGTTTGATTCATTGACTCTTGAGACACATTTGTTGGTACAAATATTTCGTCGGGAAAATTTTTAATTAACTCTTTATCTGAAATAATTTTTTTCTGCTCCAATTCATAATATTTCTTCTCTATTTCTTCTCTATTTCTTCTAATTTCTAATTCTGCTTTAATTTTTGCACCGAGAAAACCTTTCGAAAAATAAAATCCCCATACAAATAGATCAACCAATGCTAACGGAAAACGTATTTTTTCATATGTTTCTTTTGAATAATGTGTTAGAAGGCAATATTTTCTATTTCTCTCCAACCAGTAGAATTTTTTTGCTGACCATTTTAAAGAATAACTTTCAACGTGAAATATTTTAGCTCTTGGAACATAGTATGAATTTATTCCAATTTGTGCTGCTCTCCAACCTAGATCTAAATCATCATGATACAGAAAAAGAAATTCATCTAGGAGTCCAACTTTATTTACTACATCTCTAGACGTAAAAAGACACGTTCCTGACGCATAACCAATTTTAGTAATTTCTTCTTTTTTACTAGTTATTCTATTTCCTTTATCTCGTGCAAATCCAAATCCAAATATATGAAGCATATTGCCTGTACTTTGTATAATATTCTCTTCGTTTAATGAAAGAATTTTTGGCTGGTATAATCCTTCACCAAAATTATTATATGCAAAAATTAATTCTTCAATCCAATTTGATTCGACAATAGTATCTGGATTTAATATTACAATAAATTTCCCTTTAGCTGCATTAATTCCAATGTTATTTCCTCCACAATAACCTAAATTTTTTTTATTTTGGATTAATTTTATATCTGGAAATTCTTCTTTGCATTTTATATGACTATTATCATGTGAAATATTATCAACAACAATTATTTCAAAATTATCATATGTAGATTTTTTAATAGATCTTATACAATTAAGTAATAATTCTCCAGCATTGTAATTTAACACAATTATACTTACTAATGATTCCTGGCTCATATTTCAAATATTTTTACTTAGATATTTACTGTTACTAATCAAAAATTTCTCTATAATGTAATTTTTGTTCCTTCACCAAGCAGAAAAATTTTCATCTTTTCATCTTTTCCGTCTCCATGCAAATTACAATTTGTCGATATGATGCTATTTTTAATGTTTAATTTCCCATCAATCTCACAATCAGACATTATTATAGAATTTTCTATAACTACATTAGATGCTATTATTGTATTATCGCCTATACTTGTATTGGGACCGATTTTAGCATATTTGCCGATTTTACAATTTTTACCTATTATGCATGGTTTTACAATACTGCTATTTGATCCTACATCTGTTGTACTGTGAACAATAGGTCCAACTTCACAAATATGTTGTAACACTTGTGCATTAGCATTAATAATATCTTCTGGAGTTCCCGTATCTTTCCAATAATCGGTAATTTTTTCATAACTTATGTTGTTATTTTGTTTCAATAATTTATCTAACGCATCAGTAATTTCTAATTCATTTCTCCATGATGGCTTCAAATCATCAATAATTTCAAAAATTATTGGACTTAAAAAATAAATTCCAGTCACGGCTAGATTTGATGTAGGGTTTTTCGGTTTTTCAGTTATTCTTAAAATCTTCTCCTTTTCGACATCTGCAATACCAAATCTTGAAGGATTATCTACTTCACATAATAGAATTGTTGCATCATAATCTGATTTTTTAAAATTCGTCACATAATTCACAATTGATTTTTGTATTATATTGTCTCCAAGAAAAACAAGAAATTTTTCATTATTTACAAATTCTCTACACAATCTAATTGCATGAGCAATTCCTCTAGGCTCATCTTGTTCAATGTAAGTTATTTTAACTCCAAATTTTGTACCATCTCCATAATAATCACGTACTTTATTGGAACCTACTCCTCCAATGATTATCGCAATATCTGTAATCCCTGTTTCTACAATTGATTCTAAACAGAATTGTGACATGGGTTTATTAGCAATTGGCAAGAGTTGTTTTGGACCTGTATGTGTTAATGGTCTTAAACGTGTTCCATGTCCTCCATGTAAAATAATTCCTTTCAAGATTTACCACCGTTATTATTTTTCCATGGAGTTGCTTCTAATACAGAATTTGAAATATCATTCAATATTTCGGGATTATCAATATACCATTGAACTGTCTTTCTCAAACCTTCATCAAAATTTGTTTTCACTTTCCAATCTAATTCATCGGATATTTTTTTTGAATTCATGCTATATCTAAAATCATGTCCTGGCCTATCCTCGACAAACTCAATTAATTCATCAGATTTATCCATAATACTTAGAATTTTCTTAACAATTGTAATATTATCTACTTCATTATCTGCAGAAACATTGTATGACTCTCCAGATTTTCCATTAAGTAAGACTTTTTTAACAGCATCACAATGATCATCCACATAAATCCAATCTCGAATATTCTTTCCTTGTCCATAAATTGGAATTTTCAAATTTTTATTTGCTAAAACTATTATCTTCGGAATTAATTTCTCTATGAATTGTCTTGGTCCAAAATTATTTGTACATCTAGTAATTATTACATCAGTATCAAAAGTAGTTGAGTATGAATTTATTAGAAGTTCTGCAGCAGCTTTAGTTGCTGCATATGGACTGGATGGATTAAATTTTGATTCTTCATCAGCTGTACCTACTGATAAACTTCCAAATACTTCGTCTGTTGAAATTTGAACTAGACGTTTTTTTTGTTTCGTAATTATATCTAAAATTGTAAAGGCACCTCGAATATTAGATACTAAAAATGGATTAGCATCATTAATGCTTCTATCTACAAATGACTCTGCTGCAAAATTCACAACTGCATCACACTTTGTGATCTGCTCTTCCATGAAATTTTTATTTGAAATATTACCTTTTACAAAATTATAATTATCATTATCCTTAACTTCTGATAAATTTCTATGATCTGAACCAAATAATTCTGCATCAACATTTGTTATCTTGATATCATCATGTTCCAATAATTTTAAAATAAAATTACTACCGATAAAACCCAGTCCTCCCGTAACTAAAAGTTTCATATGAAACACTTTTTCTCTTTATTAATAAAATATTGTTATAATTTGTATCAGCTTGACATCAAATTGGTATTATTTGTTCCAAACTTTTATTGCTTAAAACAATTGAAATTCAAATCATGTCTAGTGATGATTTCTCTGTAATTAAACTGGAAAAACATCCTACCCGAGATATACGTGATAAACATGAAAATGGTACATTAACAGTAGTATGGCGTGACTGGGATCAAATAATTTCTCATGAACCAAAAATGGTATACGTAAGTTCTGTTTTACCTGGTGAGGTTAAAGGACCTCATCTACATACAAAACGAAACAGCTATTTTTCTTGTATTCATGGAAATGTAATATTCATTATAAAAGATAATCAAGGAAATTACCATGAAATTGAATCAAATCATGATGAACCAACACTAATCCATGTTCCAAACATGATTGCATCTGCTCACATAAACATTGGAAATGAAATAGCACGTATATTGACACTTGCAGATATTGCATGGATGCCTAATGATAATGAAATGCAAAACATAACTTTTGATGATTACGATATAAACAAATGGAGAAAATAGTTTTAAGAATTATTTAAAAAAATTTGGAAAAAATCAATAAAAATTTAATATTCGTTGATACTAATTCTAATCTAAATTCACTAAATATATCTAAAGAGCAATTATCTTCATCAAGCATATTCTCTTTTAATGTTCATACACATAAACAACTAAAAGAAAAAGGCATACAACATAGTATTGCAGAAGATTATCTAAGCCTAGATGATCATCATTATGTATTTGATCAAACTGTTTCTTATTGGAATTGGTATGAACAACATGAAATTTTTAAAAAATTAGAACTAGAACATATTAATCTCCTATCAGTTTTTGATACTGCAGAATTACATCAAGTTATCATACGTGAATTATATGTTTTTTTGGCTATGAAAAGAATAATTGAAAAACATAATCCTACAAAAATTTTTACATCTCCTCATTATGCAAATTTGTTAAACTCACTTATCATTAATACTGATATTAAACTTGAAATTATGTTACAATCCAATCATGAATTCTCAATTCCATGGGATCAATTTTTAATAAAATTCAATTTAGGAAAATTCCCAATTTCATTGAGAATTTCCAGAAAATCATATGACTCGATTAGAAATTTTTTAGAATCTTTAGTTGGAAAAATCTTCCATTTGTGGCCTAATAATGAAAAAACTAAACAAATGGTCTTATTTGTTGAATTTGATCCTTCACAATATCCAAATTTAATTGAAAAACTCAATGATTATGGAAATGAACTACTATTTCTTAATAGAAGACGAACTGCAATTTGGAACTTGAAATCAATTAAATTATTAAGAAAAAATAATTGTAAAATTACTAGTCCTTATAATCTCTTAACAAATGATGAAATTATTGAGTATCGAACCTTAGCAAATGATATTTTTAAACAAATTGAAAAAATTTGGTCTAATGAGAAAAAAATTCTAGAAAAAATTTTCTCTATTGAAAATCATACATTCTGGCCATCAATAAATGATATATTATTAGAAACATTTAGATCTAGAATCTATGAGTATGTTCTGTTAATCAAATTCTCTAAAAAACTTCTTCAAAGCTTTAATCTAAAATCTATCATAACATTGAATACTATGGGTGAAACTGAAAAAACCATCTTAAATTTGAATAAAAACAAAATTAATTCAATACTTCTTGAACATGGTGCATCTGATTATCTTCCAGAAATATCTAGGCATGATGTTACTAGTGGATATAGAAATTTCTCTGATAAAATCGCTGTTTGTAGTAAATATCAAAAGGATTATCTAATTAATGTACGGAATATATCTGAAAATCGAATTTTTGTAACGGGCAGTCCTAGGCATGATTCATTTTTTGATGAAACATACAGCAAAAAAAATACATACAAAACTATACTCATAACAATCCCTGCAATCCCGGAAATGAATTTCCTATCTGATACTAATTCGTACATCCGGTTAGAAAATCTACTGAAAAAACTTTTCTTGATAATACAAAACATACCAGAGGTATCTATAATTGTAAAATTACACCCTGTACAAGATTCTAATAATGAATATATCAAAAAACTAATTCAAAAATTAGATCCAAATATAATCATTCTTCAAACAGGTTCTATCAAAAAAATTATTTCATCATGTGACATCATGATAAATATTCATGTTGAACTAATGCCATCTACTGTATTGTTAGAAGGATTAATACTAAAGAAAGCAATAATGAATATAGTTATGACTGATGAAATATTAAATTTTCAATATGTTAAAGATAATGCTGTATTATCAATTTCTGATAAATCCAATTTAGAAAAACCAATCAATGAATTACTTTATGATAAAAGAACGTCTGAAAAACTAATCCAAAATGGTCAATCTCATGTAAAAGATTTTCTTGCTAATCCCGGTAATGCATCAAAAGCCCTTGCCGATATAATAAATTCATACTGAGAATTATGAGTGATTGGAAAATTCCTCTTTACAGAATTTACACTGATGACGAAGATGAAAAAATTGTTAATAAAGTCATCAAACGTGGAAATACGTGGGCAATTGGAGCCGAAATCGAAAAATTTGAAAAACTTCTTGCTGAATATGTAGGGGTAAATCACTGTGTTGTTGTAAATTCAGGAACATCTGCGTTACATGCAGCTCTATTAGCACATCAGATTGGTAATGGTGATGAAGTTATTGTTCCATCTTTTTCATTTATCTCTACAGCAAATTCTGTACTCTTTGTTCAAGGAAAACCTGTATTTGCTGATATAGAAGAACAAAATTATGGTTTAGATCCAAAATCAATATGTGAAAAAATCAATGACAAAACAAAAGCTGTAATGCCTATGGATTATTCTGGTCAATCATGTCGTATTTTTGACATAAAAAAATCATTAGAGGATAAAAAAATACTATTAATTGAAGATGCAGCTGAAGCTCTAGGTTCTTCTGTTAACGGTAAAAAATCTGGTTCTATTGCAGATTCTGCAACATTTAGTTTTACTGGAAACAAAGTTTTGACTACTGGAGAAGGTGGTGCGGTAGTTACAAACTCTGAAAAAATATTTGAAAAATTAAAATTAATTAGATCCCATGGAAGGGTTGATAAAATGAATTATTTTGATAATCCATTAGATCCTAATTATGTTGAAATTGGTTATAATTGGAGAATGCCTACAATTATTGCAGCGTTAGGAATATCACAATTGGAAAAATTTGACAAGATCATAAAACTTAGACAAGAACATGCACATTATTTTAATAAAAGATTAGAAAAACACAAACAAATCAAAACTCCTGTTCCTCAAGATGGATATGATCACATATACCAGATGTATTCGATACGAGTCTCAAATAAGAAAACACGTGACTCTCTGAAAGAATTTCTCTTACAAAAAAGAATCTTTTGCAAAATCTATTTTAATCCAAT
>MDSW01208347.1_pt1 | contig 12893 bp, 5 predicted proteins | sample 811171 | NCBI WGS metagenome assembly MDSW01 (sample SAMN05326641, study PRJNA326480) | marine metagenome | isolation source: seawater | place: Atlantic Ocean: North West | collected 2012 | reverse complement strand
GAAGATTTTTTGACCCAGAATATTTGATATAATAATACTAACATCACTTTTAATATGAATATCGTAAGGAATTGAAACAGAACTATTAAAAGGGTTTGGATAAGCAGGCTTGAGTTTTGAGGAGATTGGAATCAAGATCTCATCATTAACGCTAAGATCTGTTTCAAATACTGCTTCCAGAGATGAAAATGACTCTACATCAACTTTCATGGATGCAAGTGAATCGGGAATTCCTTTCCATTCTTTGAACTTATAACCTGATCTTGGAACTGCGCTGAGAGAGATTGGTACACCTGGAAAATAGTCCCCCTCCCAATGATTATCAATTGTCAAACTATTTAAAGTCACCTTTCCAGAACCTATGGGCGTTATTGAAACACTAATTTCTTCGTGTCTCGAAAGATTAAAAGTGCTTCGAATATGTCTCTTTGCATAGTATGACCTTGAATCTCCAAACACTTTCATACGATCAATTTCTGAATTCCAATCGATATAATCCTGACTCCATCTCTCATGATGCAGATTAATATATTTACTAATGCCTTCTTTTGTACTTTCAAGCTTATCATTAAGATTTTTCGGTAAAAAAATGGTATTTAAATAATCACTATAGATATTGATGAAGAGATTTTTAAATGAACTATTTTCGATTAATTTTCTAAAAAGAAATGTGCTCCATGGTGGATTTGGCCAACCTGGGCCATTGGTTTCAAGCGCAAAATCTAACGTATTGAATTTGCGATGCTCGCTCATCCATTTAGGGAATGCAAATCCATAATCGGCATCGTATAATATCCAGCGCCATTTGCCACCCTCCCTATCATCTCTCCAAAGCTTTACATTATTTCCTGGCCAATCCCTATTATCAATAAATATCTGAATAATTTGATACTTAATATATTCGTCTACATCAATCCAATTCTTCACAGTATCATAAACTTTAGGATCGGATATATTGTTTGTAGATATATACTGAATGAATTCTAAAAAATTATTTTTTGACCCGTGAATTGTCTCGAGGTTATCTTCAAACCCTCCGTTATAAGCGAGAAGATTTATTTTGTCCGTTGGGACATTGTGATGGGATGAAATAAAATGCTCACTTATTTTTTCTCTCATATTGTAAATACCCCAATATTCGCCATTAATGTATCCAATTGCAGGTCTATATTGCTGGTAATCAACCCCTATAGATTCAATAATGCTATTAACGTATCCATCTCGAATCATAGTCTGATCCCAGTCATTGCCAGAATTACGAAGAATAAATGACTCATAAGACTCAATACTACTTTTAGGAAAAATTGGATACTCAAATTCACTAGTACCATATTGTTTTCTTGCAAATAAAGAGAATGATTTTTGAGGGTTACCTCTACTCCATCCGCCAAAGATTTTAATACCTGCATTAGCTTTATAATTCTGACCGTTAGTATCTATGATTTCAAATTGAACTGCTTTTTCTACGTCTTGCCAAAAGTTAGCTCCAAAATAAGGAAACGCTTCTGCAGCAGATGGTCCTTTAGAATAAATACCTAAAGAAGAATCAAATAAATCTTTTGGGTCTGCATTAAGGGTAATGACTGGAATATCAGGTGTTGTTCCAAATAAAAATGTTTCTGTCTCTATATCAGAAGACATCCATTCTGCCTGAATAGATCTTGCTCTTACAGGAGTATTAGTATTAACTATGAAGGCTTCTTCGTAGACAGAAGAGTTTTCACTGGGCTCTGAACCATCTAAAGTATAGTGAATTTTTGCCCAAGGGTTAAAATGGGTTAAAGTTATTTTTTGTGCATTATTATAAAAGCCAGTTTTTGTTGAAAATACAGGCGCGAATAAAAAACCATTATAACCAGCTGAAGAATTTAATTTGCCAGGCGTTGTTATATCAAAATACTTCCATTCGCTTCCTTGAAGCGCTCTTCCTTTTGACCTATCTACAGGAATTACTCCGGTGAAAACTGAGTCAATCACTGCGCCATTAGCATTTGAAAAAACCAAATTTTCGCCAGACGACTTTAATTTAAAGTTTGTATGAAGGTAAGTTGCTGGGAGGTTAATTCGCGAATCTGGTTCGCGGGTATTTTCATATGTTGAAGTATAGCCAATAGTTAAAAAAGGAGTACATGATAGATCAGAGGACGTATTTGAAAAATTATGCACTTCAATAGCAATAATATTTTCTCCATTTTGTAAAGAAAGCTGATTTTGATCAATAATAATTTCTTCAGGAAATCCGCCCTGGTAAATTTCTGCCTCATGCAGTCCTGTAGCTGCTTGATTAAAGGTGGTAGTAGAATTTTTTGGACCAAGATTTCTTCTGGAAAATTCTGTACCATTTATGTAGGCAACATATCCATCATCGTAATCTAAATGAAAGAGTATTTTTTCAATTTCATCTATATTTTCTACAATAAATGTTTTTCTTATATAGATAGATATAATCTGATTTAATATTGTATTGTCATCATTATCGCCGTACCCGAATCCACTCGCACCTTCATTCCAATTGCTAGAATTAAAATTAACTGTATTCCAATCTGAAGGTGGTTCGCTCGTACCTGGCCAGTAATTCCATTTATCCCCAATTGTAATCTCACCATCCCAAGTATGTACAATATTATTTCTATCTTTATCTGAGGCTAAGATTAAAAGATAATCGTTAGAATGAATTAATATATCAGGAAACTTCCATTTAAATTTTTCTGAAAGGTCATCACTTAATCCATAATCCTTAAGATTGATAGCGCTATTTTTTGGATTATAAATCTCAATCCAGTCAGGAGTGTCACCATCTTCATCATAAAAAATTGAGCTATTGCTTGAAACTACTTCATTTATTTGAAGAGATTGTGAAAGTGCTATTGCATTGATTAATAAAAATAAATAATATTTCATTCTGCTTATTTAGTTATTTTATAAACGTAATTTTTTCTTTTATTACTTTTTTACCATCATCAATTATAAGAAAGTAAATACCATTCGCTACATCTTTTCCAAATGTGTCCTTAAAATTAAATTGATAGATATTATCTCCAGCAGCAACCCTTTTTTTATCATTCCATACTAATTGACCGTTCAAGTTGTAAACTTTAATTTTAACATTATTTTCACTTAAGGATTCAAAATTTATATTTGTTATGCTTGATGTTGGATTAGGATATATCTTATGAGAAAAAATGACTTCACCTCTTTTTGATGAATTAGATGAGATCTTTAGCATTTTTAGGTTAGCTCCGCCCCTAATGATTGAAAGCCTAATCTTATTGACCCCCTTCTTTAATTCAGTTGCTCCTAGAAATGTTTCCACCCAAAGATCGTAGTCTTGGGTTATTGGTAATTTTTTTTCAGATATAATTAGTTGATTTTGATTATCGTATAAAGCAACTGAAGCTTCAGCTGACTCAGAGGAAGAAATTATATTAAAATTGTAAGTGTCATTTTTTAAAACATTAATAGTATACTTTAAGAATTCTCCAGATTCGGTATGACTTACATGATATTTTGATATTTTCGGGTTGCTTGATACTTGGATATCAACTCCATCATTTCTGTATGCCCAACCGTTATTCCACGTTTTGAGACCTCCACCATTTGGCCTATTATCTATATAATCAAAATCAAAATAGGCCAATCCATTTGCGCCCAAATCGTAATCGACAATATTTATTTCTCCAGGTATATACAGGTCTTTAAATGGTAAGTTTTTTATTCCATAATTATCATCTAATAATGATGCAATGACCCCTTTTTTGATTTCACAGTTTTCGAACTTAAGATTTTCTACCATGTTGTTTAAACCAAGCTGAGCAGTTTCAGTGGAAGGTTTTCCGCCTTCCCCATTCCAGTAGCTAGTGATTTTTCGATATACAGAATCGGATGGGGATGATACAGGTCCTGTAATTGTGCCAATTTTTTTATAATTCCACCAAGCCCAGCCAATGTCATTCTTTTCCATAAGATTTGTTACTTCCATAAACCATTCATTTGAATTTTCACCAGCCTCACCTAACCAGAGAGGCCTATTCGTTAGATTTCTAAAGTTGATTAGATATTGAATAGTGTTTTGATTAACTCTATTAAATACCATCCATGAATAATAATGAAAAGCCCATATCATATTTTCATCAAGAGCTGGGCCTAGCCCTTCAAATGCCCTTGACCACATATTCCCATTTACAAACAATGTATGATTTAAATCATATTTTCGGATGCGATTTCTCATTTTTCTTTGAAGATTCCTTACGCGCGAACCTCCATTATATAGAACAGGTTCATTAAGAAGGTCATATCCACCAATCCATTTTTCAGTTGCGTATCTTCGAGCTATTTCACCCCAAATGTCTACAGCCCATTCTTGATTTTCTTCACTGTCCCACAACTGAGCTCCTTCATCTCCATCTGCATTCTCGTCTCCACTTTGAGACCCTGGAGCAACATGCATGTCAAGTATGAGATAAATTTTGCTTCGACTACACCATGCAATTACACTATCAATTACTGAAAAGCCTTTTTCATTATAACTGCGATATGTAGAGCTTAAAGTTTTGTAATGGAATGGTAGTCTGACAGAATTAAATCCCCAGTCGGCTAATTGAATAATATCCTCTTCAGCAACGTAATTTTTTTCAAATTTTTCATAAAAAGTTTTTGTAGAGTCTTCGCCAATAAGATCAACTATACGATTACGAATAGAGGTTGGTGAGCCCCAAGTGCCAAGCATATAGCCTTCGGGTACTAGCCAACCGCCAAGGCCCATTCCCTTTAAAATTATTTTTTCTCCGCTATTATCAAATACTTCTTTTCCAACTACATGTAAATACTGAGCATTAAGAGCGGCAGTTAGAAAAATAATTGATAGAATTGATTTATAATTCAATCTTTTCATAGATCCTAACGTAATCAATTTTCATTTCTGTAGGAAAATTTGTAGTCTCGTTAGGACTACCTGGCCAATCACCCCCAACAGCTATATTAATTAAAAGATGAAATCTTTGATTAAAAGGCCATGTTTGAAAATTATTTTTTTTGTCATTCTGAAAAGAAAAATATTTTTCATTATCAATATAAAAATCTATTTTGTCTTCAAACCATTCTACTGCGTAAACATAAAACGCATTATCAATATTATCGAGCTTTAATGAACCACCTCTTTGGGTGTTGATTTTATGATTATAAGACTCAGTATGGATACTACCATGCACATTTCCAGGATCGTAGCCTACATGCTCCATAATATCAATCTCACCGCTTTGAGGCCAACCACCGTACATCCAATCTGTTGGTAGCATCCATATTGCTGGCCAAATACCTTGACCAAGCGCCACTTTTGCTTTAACCTCAATTCTTCCATAGCGCCAATCTCCTTTTCCAGAAGTGCGCAAACGAGCTGATTTAAAATACCTTAAATTATCAGGAGACCCTGTTCCTTGAGGGACTACGTCTGCTCTAAGAACCAACTTGCCGTCTTTAATAAATGCAGTCGAGTCTTTATCCGAATAGTATTGTAGTTCATTATTACCCCATCCATGCCCACCTATTTCATGCGACCATTTATCTAAATTTAGTTTTGAATTACTGAATTCATCATTCCAAACAAGCTTCCAGCCTTCAAGATCCCATTCACTTCCAGAAGGTATTTCAACCTTTTTCTTTGAGTCCTCGCACGCCGATAAGGTAAAAATGATCAACAGTATATATTTTTTCATTTAACTAATGATACTTTTTTAATTTGCATCTGCTGATCACTTACTGCTCGAATGAAATATGTGCCTGTTGCAATATTTTTTGCATTCCATTGAAAAAAAATGTGATTATTAATGGGTTGATTATCAGCAAGTAATTTTACCTGTTTTCCCAAAATATCAACGATATCAATTGTTATTTTTTGATTAATTCTAGTTTCAATAGGTATTGTAAGATAGCTATTGAATGGATTAGGAAACATTTCGCCTATTTTAAAAGTCGTAGGATTGCCTTCATCACTCTTGATATCCAAACCTGCAGTTTTATCAATAATTAATCCGTTTAGGAATGGGCCAGATGCTGTGTAGCCCTGCCCATACAAATTCGAATCAAAGTGAATATCTAAAACCCCGTCCATTATGGGAGCGTATTTAATTACTTTTTCTAATGCACTATTTTTTCCAACCTCTGCAGAAACATCCAGATCGGTTATTTTTAAATCTCCTTCAACTAAAATATCAAATGACCTTTCCTTTGAATTGTAGTGGTTATCTGAGAACATTAGGGTAATATCATAAATACCTGGATCTAAACGAACTTTGTATGCTGCAATACGCTCAGCGGATGAACGGTAAATATTATCAAGCGATGTATTTTTAATTTCAACATTGTTTGTTTTTTGATGATTTCCATTAAGATGGCCATAATCTTCATATTCAAACCATAAGAATTTATCACCCAAGAAACCATCAAGACTTTCACCTCCAACATTTACTTTTAAGGGAAGATTTACAGTATTTGTATTAGTAATTACCAATATTTGATTAACAAGTTCGTTACCAAAGATATCCTTTATACCAGATAAAGAAATTCGATGTGTTTTGTTCTCATCCATTCCCACTATTGATAAATTAACTGTCCTTAAATCATAATCGAGACTTATATCCACAATTTGGACATTATTGATTCTATAATTTTGTTTATTCATAATAAACGTAGAATCCAGCTCTTCAGAAAATCTAATTGTAACCACATTGTCTCTTTTATAGCCATATAAAGCTTTAGGTTGAATATTATCTTGATATCCAAAAGCATTACCGGATGTTAAACAAAGCATCATCTTGCCATCTTTGAAAATGACATTTTGAGGTTCAAATTTCACCCTATTACCCGAAAAGGTATGAGTCGCTTTTTCCCATCGATTTGAATTAAAAGAATCAAATTCGTCATTCCATTTTAACTTAAAATTATTTCCTGAGCCATACGTGCCGGCTCCAGGAGTATGCTCATAATACGCTACGTTATCATAGTATGCAAAACGAGGAACGATTTCTTCATTCCACTTACCAACCCAATCTTCATAAACCGGTACCCATAAATTCATCATTATTTTTTGTGGGTGCTTAAGAGTTGCGATATAGCTATGATCTGGAAGATCTTGCCTATAATACTCCACCCCATTAATAAACCAAGCTACATAATTTGGAGTCCATTCAAATGCATAATCATTATACTGCGCATGAGCTCTAAAATCTTTTACAAAATTTTCTCTTAAATGACTTGATTGACCAGGAGTTATAGTATTCATACTAACAATATTATCCCACCTACCTAAGATCTCGATATCAATCTCATTCCAAATATGTCCACCATTAATTAACTCATCCTGGTAAGTAAAAAAAGATGATACGAGTCCATCGCCTTGCGCAGATTTTATTCTAGCTTCAAATCTACCATATAAAAATGATTCTTTGGTGCGTAGCTCTCCACCATAATATTTTTGACCTAAAATAAAATTGGTTAAAAAATAAATTATAAAAAAATATTTAATTGAGTTTTGACCCATAATCTAACAAGCTATCATCAGTGTAGGATGGAAAGTTTGGTACCATAACAGGATAAGGAACATTGCTTTGAGTTACAAACATATCGACTTTTGAAATTTTAATTTTCTCAAATAAATCTGTATTTATAAAAATGCTTTTATCATACTTCTCCTGCAATTTATCGATAATTGACTTCATTTTAATATGGCGATTTTCGTTTGTTATTTTCTGATCAAACAAAAGTGAAGATTGATACGCAAGAAAACTATCCTTCCATATGCTAGCGCTTTGAGCAACTTCAAACGATTTATCCAAAGACATACCGTAAGCCTTACTTGTTAAAAATTTATCTTGAATAAAATCAACTATTGCAAGTCTGAATTGATCAGAAAATTCAGCCGAATTCATTTTCTTCTTTCTAAATACTAAAGGGTGAGACATTATTTCTTTTTCAAATTTTTTAATTTTCCATTCTTCACCATTTAGATTAAATAAAGTAAGGTTGGAAAAATCATCACTCATTGGCCTAATATCCTCTAGCGTCAAAAATTCTCCGCTATTGAAAATTGCGCTAGATATAGCAGATTCTTTTTCTTCTCGAGTTCTAAAATATCTCTCACTTATTGCATCAGCATATGGAATTAACACATCACGATTAAATTTAACTTCTCTACCTTTCATTGCATCAGCGATAAATTTTTTGTAAATCTCAATTCCTTTTCTTTCTCTAAGCGTATTAACAACACTTTTATTACGTTCTTGCACTGCTTTATCAGTCATTGCCATGCGATCTGTCCATCCGTTGACTTTCATAATAATATACGATCCATCATCCATTTGAAAAGGGCCTATCGTTTGGTTTTTTGTAACGGATTGATTAAATAACGCTTGATCAATAATCGGGTGATTTGGTTCTTCCCATTTAACTGAGCGCGTAGGAATATTATCATCAAAATTGAATCTATATATATTCTCAAGTGAGATGTTTGCATTGAGTGCGCTATTAATTGAATCTAAGAAAGCGCCACCTGGAAATGAAAAATGACTAATATCATATGTTCTTCCCGCCATTTTAAAATAGTGTTTTTTTTCATTTTCACTAATAATTGATTTAGAGTACCCTTCTTTGAAATACAGAAGCTGTCTCATTGATTGTTCTTTGCGCCCTTTAAGAAATGCAGATGCGCTTGCGTTAATTGTTTCAAGTCCAGATTTTTCGATCTCTATGGCCAAGAGTTTTTCTGCTATTAAATTGTTTAAAATAATCTTTTTGTGTTGATACAGATCGCCTTTGCAATATTCTGGTCTAATTGTATACTCCGATCGCTGCAAGAAGTCCCTAGAAGTTATTATTCGATCTCCAACCTTAGCTAAAATATCATTTGGTGGTTTTTGCAAACCATCAGTTGCACAGCCGAGAATAAATAATATTAATAAAAGGAAGCGTTTCAGCGGTAATGAAGGGGAATTAAAATCCGACACTTATCGTGTATGAGCTTAAGTCACCCAGAAGGCCAACGGTTCGCCTTGAATAGTCTAACTGGATAACTTGATTGTTCATCAAATTTATTTTTACTCCACCACCAAAAGTAGGACCGTATTCGGAATCTTTCATAAAGAGAGATTTGTATCCAGATCTAAGATATAAGCTACCTTGCCCAGCCATTCTTAGTTCATACTGTGCTCCAACATTAACAAACTCTGAATTATTATTAGGATGTATTGCATCAATAGCAAATACCAGGCGATGTAAATCTGTATAAATTGGTTTTAAGCCGACTCCAATCCTAAATAATAATGGCAGCTCCCACCCTTGAGGCCTAAACTGTCCAGGAACATCTGCATAATTACCATCTTCATATGGCGCAATATCAATTGGGCTTAATAAGTCGATTCCGTCATACTTCATACGAGTTCCGTAGTTTGAAATACTCATTCCTATACGCATACCATCTTCTTTTTTACCGGTTGGTGATAAAAATTCTGTATTAACAATTGCACCAACATCTAGCGCAAAGGCACTTGCAGTTGAGTGCCATATTTTAGATGAAATAATTTTAGCTGTCGCTCCAAAAGAAAACCACTTAACTATTTTTCTTGAATATGTTAATCCAGCGCTATATTCATTTGCTGAAAAGTTTTCACCTGTACCTTCTTGTTGAGACATTGAAGTAACTTCCATATCACCGTACCCCATGTGCGTCAAACTGAAAGCAAAAGTTCCTACTCTGCTTACATGAAAAGTTGAACCAACATACATCATGTTAATATCCAGTACCCAAGGCTGAATCATGAAGGCATTTTCATTTCTTTGAATAAATGCAAGCGCAGCTGGATTCCAATACGCAGAAGATGGGCCATCTGCAAAAGTCACTCCTGCATCTCCCATAGCGGTAGTGGCACTTCCTGCGCCAATTTCTAAAAAGTTTGCAGCAGTAGATCCATAGCGATTAATTGTTTGTGAAAAAGCCAATGTTACAAAGGTTAAGAGTAGTATTAGGGATTTTCTAATCATTTAATTACCGCAAATTTTCCAAGCTTTTTATCTCCTGTTGCAAGAGACTCTACATGGTATAAATACATTCCAGCGGCTATTTCAAGTCCCTCTCTAGTAAGCATATCCCAGTGGATTGCTCCATCTTGTGGAGAATTATTTACTAATATTTCATCAACCAGTATTCCACTCACGGTAAATATTTTAATGGTTGCCTGTGCTGGAATATTGGTAAATAATAAACGTCTTCGTTGATTTAAGAATTGATTAGAAACAGCTGGTTCCATCACATTTGTTGCTACGTATGGATTTGGAACTACGCGAATATCTTCCATCGTGTTTTTCAATGAGTCCGTATTTAATTCATCATACGAATTCACGGTAAATGTAAAACTATCTGTTTTCCAGAAAGGCCTGAGAAACTTTACTCGAAAAACATCGTCACTTTTTGGAAAAGTTGCATCAGAAGCTAAAGAGAAATCAATAATAAATACCGTCCCTCCCCATTTTTTATCGCTACTTGTACCACCAACAATAATACGGTCTTCGTATTTATCAAATTGACCATTTTTATTTAAATCATCAACTACCATATCCATCATAACGAACGAACCATCTTCGTTTTGTATGGTATTATTTTTAACATAAAAGCTAAAGTTTTGGCCAATCAATATTTGATTGCTCGCGATTCTGCTATCAGTCTCATCTCTAATGTTTAATTTTGAAGTTGTTGCAGTTGTATAGCTAGCCGGGTTAGAAGTAAATATAATATCATAGTCCCACGGCATATACATAGACTCTCTTGGTGTTGGGAAAATTCTCATTATTCCACTGCCCCTCACCCATCCTGAGTTAGCATAATCATAAGATGGTTCAGTAAATGGCTGGTCGATGCTTAGCTGAATCCCTTCAAATACATCCGACTTTACAACAATATCTGAATTAAGTGTCCATGCATTCAAAGAGTCAAGAAAAAGCAGGTTGCTACCAACAAATTTTTGGGGATTTTCAGTGTAAACAACCTCAGAAGAAGCTGCATTCACAACATTAACTTCATTTGTGGTGTATAAAATTCCATGCTCATAAGAGGGAAGCGTCGCTATTGTGTCTACATCAAATTGTACAATATATTGATTTTTTGGAACAATACTTGCCTGAGCTAAAATAGCAGGTTCAATCTTTCCGCCTCCATTGAGGTTATCTTCATTTATCGTTAAGTCTGGAGACTGGTAGCCAGCTGCAGGCTTCATGGGAATAACAATAGCAACATTTTTACCAATAGACCTTACTTCTTCAGCTTCATCAAGCTCAACTACTACATTATTTTCTGATGGCGCTATTCCTGGTCCAATGTTTGGAGCACCGTAATCATAGGCTACTAAACCGTAATAATATGTGCGTCCATTCATAACAGTATTATCTACAAAAACGTGGGATATGCCATTGTCTAGGCCTAGGTTGTAAGCAGCGCCATTAATTAAACCAAAATCTGTAAAGCCCATCTTTCCATCTTTAATGTCACACTGGAAAATTGGCTTCATAAATGTTGGGGTTCCATAACCATCAGTTATGACCTCAGAATCTGAAAAGTATTTATCTGTGGCTCTAAAAAGTTTATAACCTTCAAAATCATTTACATTCCCTAAAAATGGGTCACGTGTTTTCGTATCTGAAATATTATCCCAAGTAAGAATAACTTTTCCATCTGCTGGGGTTGCAGTGAGCGTAGGCATTTTAGGGGGCTGGGCAAACCTGTAGTCTTTTTCATAGATAACCTGAACAATCTTTTTGAGTTGATACAAAGAAGGAGCGGTATGAGCTGAGGAATTCAATCCCTCAAGTGGGTCAAATGAATGTAGTTCAGCCATTGAAATTCTTTCAGATCTTCCGCGATATAAAGGGAAAGGCCCAGATGCAAAAATTTCAATGAGGTTTGAAATATTATCAATGTATTCTTCTAAAACATTTTCTCCAATCAAGTTCCACATAGCCTGATCATTTTTAAACCACCAGGTTTGATTGGATTGCGCATGACTTGGAACAGGAAATAATCGAAATGAAGTTAAACCGATCATGTCAGACTCTGAAACATCCGTTTCTGCAAAGTTTGGCTCGCAGCCAACGCCTTCAATAAAATCTGGTCGATGATTTCCTTCTCCTTGATCGGGTCCGGTATAGTTTAATTCGCCAGGAGCAACGCCATCTAGCCCAATATCGTCTCCAAAAAATTCAGACTCAGAGTAAACTCCGTCATTATTTAAATCTTCACCATCTTCCCAGTCTTGATCTTCATCGGCATCCCAGTGCTCTTTGAGGTCGTCTTCTGTTAAGCGGTAAAATGATAGAAAGTCTTGAAGATTGTGAATTCCATCTGTAGGGCCAATTTTATTTACAGCAACATTATCTCTTTTTTCATTTAAGAGGCCATCTTTATCGTTATCTATGTCATCATAAGGAACCCCAGGACTTTCAAGGTAAGCAAAGCCCATTGTCCCAGTTGGAAGTCCACCTTTTCCTATGCCGTTTACATCCCAAGAGTATGACATATCTAATTCGGTATCAAAATACGCCAATTCATCACTCCCATCATCTCCGATAGCATTATCTACCCAATATCCAAATGCAACTTCTGTTAAATCATAATCAGATATATTTGCAATATTGTATTCCCAAAAAATAGCATCGCGAGCTTGAGGATTATTCCATTGAAAACCGCGCGCTTCAACGCGCAATCCTAAACCACCCCATGGATTTCCAGATCCAATCGTTACTTGCTCATTTATATCGCCAATTGCTTTTCCTTTTCTAGGGTAGTAGCGAACCCTGTCTGGCAATTCAAGATATTCCTGATCCTGGGCATCGTTAACTACAAAGTATGTTTCCAT
>MDSW01070442.1_pt1 | contig 12894 bp, 8 predicted proteins | sample 811171 | NCBI WGS metagenome assembly MDSW01 (sample SAMN05326641, study PRJNA326480) | marine metagenome | isolation source: seawater | place: Atlantic Ocean: North West | collected 2012 | reverse complement strand
CTTGTTGTGAAAATTCTAGAATAAAATATCTAAATGAAGGAAGTGAATATATTTCTAAAAATACATTATCATTGAATTCTACTAAAAATATACAATTAGATGATGAAATGAAAATGGCTTATATTCCTGAGGGGACATTTTTTATGGGATCAAGCGATTCTTTTCAGGCACTAAGTAGAGAATTACCACAACATCAAGTGAAAGTAAACGCTTTTTACATGGATATTCACGAGGTTACTAATGCTCAGTTTTCTACTTTTGTCGAGGCTACAAATTACAAAACTATTGCCGAACAAGAAATAGATTGGGAAATATTAAAAAAACAACTCCCTAAAAATACACCAAAACCAAATGATGAGATCTTACAACCAGGATCAATGGTTTTTGTAGAAAGTAGTGATATTTATAATTTAATTGATATTTCTCAATGGTGGCGATGGATTAAAGGAGCTAACTGGAGGCAACCTGAGGGTCCCGGTAGTAATTTAATAGGTAAAGACCAAGATCCTGTTGTTCATATTTGTTATTTCGATGCTTTAGCTTATGCAGAATGGTGTGGAAAGAGGTTACCAACTGAAGCAGAATGGGAATGGGCAGCTCGAGGTGGATTAAAAGATAAAATTTATCCTTGGGGTAACGAATCAGTTGATGAAGGAATTCCAAAATGTAACTATTGGACGGGTATTTTCCCTACTAAAAATACTAAAAAAGATGGATTTAAAGGAGTTGCACCTGTTATGCAGTATGCACCTAATGGATATGGTCTTTACGATATGGCAGGAAATGTTTGGGAAATTTGTGAAGATTGGTATGATGAAAACTATTATTCATCATTAAATTTATCGGAAATTCAAAATAACCCTAAGGGTCCAGAAAAATGGAATTATCCTTTGGAACCAATGGATCCAAAACGTGTAATTCGAGGAGGTTCATTTTTATGCAACGATAGTTATTGCTCAAGCTATAGAGTTTCGGCTAGAATGCCATATTCACAACAAACAGGTATGAGTCACACTGGCTTTAGATGTGTAAAAGACGCTATAAAAATTAATCAATAAATCATAATCTGTAATAATTTAATTTATTAAATTTAAATAAATATTTCTAATAAAATATGAGAAGGTCATTTTGGTTCTTTTTCTTAATGTGGGCAGGATCTTCTTTTGCACAAGATGCAACTATTAAACAAAAATCTTTTAGTAGCAATAGTTTAAGTTATAAAAATCCTTCAACATCAATTTCTTTTACTGGTTATTATAGATTTTTAGGATTTGTACGAAACCAACAAGAGACATTTCCTAACAATAGTGGTAAAACATTAGTCATTAGCTCAGGTGACGCATATAGAGAACCTATGTTTCTTTTGAAACTGAATGGTAAGACGAGAGATAATATCACATTTGGCGCAGATCTTATGCTCAATAGTTTATATAAGGGCCCATCAGAGGATCTCATTCAAAATTTAACCCTAAATCTTGGACTCAATTTAACCACATCAATTAATACAAAATATGGAAATTATAATTTTAAATCGGGCGGTGTATCATGGTATAAGCAAAGCCGACTTACAGTCTGGGGAAACCGTTCATTCAACCGAGTTAGTATTTTTGAAAGAAGACCACAAACTTCATTAAATAAAATACCAATTAACCGTTACTCAAATTATTACAATAGCGGTTTAATTGATGAAGGGATTAGATATGGAAGTCGTGCCTTTAAAGGTATTTTTCTTAAAGGATCTGAGCTGCCGTTTAATTTTTCTGTGAAAGGTGTGATAGGAAAAAGTAATTTCAATCGCTCTACATTGGAAACTAGTGATAATTTTACAGGTTGCTTTCAGCTTAAAAATACATTCAGTACTTCCTCAAAAGTAGCTTATAATTATCTTTCCTCTTGGGCGAATATAGATTCACTAAGCAATGATAGAAGAAACTATTTCATTCATGCACTTGAATTGGACAAAAAATGGAATAAAATACAATTACAAATTGAGCTAGGCCTCGGAAACTATAGAGACCCCACACGCAAACTTGGAAATGGAGAAGCCATCCTTTTTAATATTAAAACTTCAAAATCAACCAAAGTCCCACTAAACATGCAACTTTACAGAATTTCGCCCCAATTTGTTAATGTTACGGGTAACTTCTTGAATACCTCAGTTCTTGAGGTATTTCCAAATGTAGAAGGTATAGGAACTACGGTGAGAACACCTTATCAGAGTCCAATAGTCGGTCTTGGCTCACCAGTAAACAACAGACAAGGAGCATCTTTAAATGCTGATGTTTCTTTTGGTCAGCTGAAGCTAAATGGAGGTATTGGCATATTTGCTGAGATTGATACTTCATATGCTGCATTGTCATATATCCACAATGTGAATAGTCAGACGCTTTCAAGAATCTATGTGTTTGCACAAAACTGGGGGCCATATAATGCCCTCAACTCGACCTACAGAGGAGTTTTTGAAAACGTAAATATTAGTGATACTACAGCTAGTGGACTAGCAAACTTCAAAAAGTTTTTCAACACCATTGAATTTCAAGCCAAATACAATAATAAAATTTTCGGAAAGAACTATTATATTTTTTCATTAACTCGTCTCAATTCATGTCAAAAATATCTAACAGTAGTCCCACAGTTTGGAAATCAAGTACTAATTAGCCAACTAAGCGAAGAAATAGACTTTAGTGTTGAAATGAGCGAAAAGTCCGCGCTAGTTTTAAGCTATGGCGTAGAAAAAATATTAGGTAATGCTTCTACTGACATAGGTGATAGTCCAGAAGCTACATCTACAAATACCTTTTTTGAGCAATTGGGCTTAGAAAAGCTTTACAGATATACGAATTCTAGAAACCAAAAGAATACACTATTTGGCTTTGGCTTAGATTATAAAATTGGTCAAAATGCAATGTTATTTTTTCGCTATAACCAATACCGATATTTTGATCCCAATTTTATAGAAAACCATTTAAAGGGCTGGGAAACAATGCTTGAATTAAAAATAAATTTTTAACCTATGAAAAGAAGCTATATACTTATACTTGTTTGTTATGCTGTTTTTTTGTCTGATGCTTATCTTCATGCGCAGGTCAATGAGAATATTTGGTTTGACGGACTTTCTCGCTCCTATTTTGTGCGAGACGCACTTGATAAAAGCTCAATGCATGATACAATATCAGCTAAGAACACATCAAATGGCTATAATCTGTTAGATCTCAATACCCACGTAAATCCAATTAAAAATTTTGAAATTTTTGCACAGCTTCGGATAAAGAACTCCTTCGGAAGCTTTTTCGGATCAGGTACAGAAATAAATGTTCGACAACTAAAGGCAAAAGGTACTATTAATGACAAGGTCCGCTTCAGTATTGGTGATCTTTTTCTCAAGCAATCTAAATTCACGCTATATAATTATGATGAAGAACTTTCAGGCTACGAAAATGATATGTTTAAACCATATCGTGACATTATTCATTATGAAAACTTTTATGCTGAAAACAGATGGCGTTTACATGGTATTCAAACGGATTTCTCTTTTGAATTTGATCGATTAATTAGAAGCCTAAGTTTTGATTTCTTTGTCACGCGACCTCGTGGGTCGAATCAAATAAACGAAACTACATATTCAAGTGACCTTATACTTTCAGGAGGTTCTATGATTTCTGAAATCAACAAAAGACTCACATTATCAAGCAACTATATCAACTTATTTGAAGTTGCATCTAGTGGTACGCAAAATATTTCAGTACGCAATCCTGTTTATGACATATCACTTCTGCATCATTTTAGCAACGATAAGCATCGTATTGAACAAAAAATACAAACTGGTTTATCTCAAAGATACTGGCTTCATACTGAGCTAGAAAATGGTATAGCTGATTCAATATCAAATGATACGAAAGGAATGTACTTTGAATTGGATAATAAATACATTAAGAAAGACTCTACAATATCGCTAACTTTAGGTTATCGTTATGTAGACCCTAATTTCAGAAGTGCTGGCGCACAAACGAGACGTTTGGATTATGCCTCAGCTAATAGTAACACAGTTTATCCGATTTATACCAACATGTCTTTGAGAAGGCCAACCTCTATTTTTGACCTTTTATCAGATGATGGATTGTACAACCAAGATTTGTCGAGCATCCTAATGGCATTCAATCCTATTTATTCAAATGTACTTCCCTATGGAGAAGCAACGCCCAATAGAACTGGAGTTTATTTAAAAGCAAGAATAAACAACACAAATAAGTTGCTCCTAAGCAAAATTAATACAGGTTTGTTTAAAGAAGTAATAGGTCAAGGTACGTTTGAAAAAAGACACTTTGGACTACTTAAAGTATTATTTACGATCAATTTACATCAGAGATTAAATTGGGAAAAAGAATTTACCCTTTCTACCTCATCGGAAAGTGAAATTACAATTAGAAAAGGTGATTCAATTTCTTCATTGAACTTATTTAGTCACCAGCTGAATGCATCACTTAACGCAGAGTTAACCAATAAATTTTTCATTCAAACATCATATAAGCAATTCTATGCAAATGGTAACGAGTTCTTGACGCAGCGTGATAATTTTGGGAATATCACTAATTTTACATTAACTCAAGTAAACCAAAAAGATCATTTAGTCTGCCTTGGAATGCTTTATAAATTTAGAAATAGTGTATACGCTTCCCTAAATTATAACTTGTGGGGAATGACATTTGCCAATCAAGACTATTTAGATTATAAATATAATAGACTAATATTAATTTTATCTGTAGAATTATGAAAATAAAAACAAAACTTATTCTTTTTTTGGGCTTAGTATGCTTTCTATATAGTTGTACGAAAAATGAATTCGAAGGTCCATCCATTGAAATCCTTTATGGTGACTTTAAGATAATTGAGCCACTTAAACTTACTAATAAATCCCCTAGTTTTTCTAGCAATGAACAAGTTGGTTTTCATTGTGAGTTCAACAAACCTGTTGAATGGAAAATTGCTATTCAAGGGCTAATTACTAATGCTAGTAGAGAAATTACAGGATTTTCAAGTCTTATTGATTCCAGTATGATTATTTGGAAAGGTGGACCTTCACAAGTTCCGTTTTTTTCTGAAGAAGCTTGTGCTATTGAATTAACCTTTGAAAATCAAATCGATACAATAAAAGACACTATTAATATTATTTCAACGAAAACATACGAAAATGGCGTATGGCTTGAAGACTTTGAAGATGGCCTCCCTAATGATGGCCTTGTTTATTATAATACTGATGGAGGGGGAATGACTTTTTCTGTTGCAAATGATGATGCATTACTCGGCAGTAGCTACTTTAAGATGGGTGGTAGAGTGAATTGGGACTGGCCTTTAGGCAATCTTGACCTACCTGTAAATATTTCTAATACTAATCAATCTTCAGACAACTTATATATTAATATTGGAATACTCTCAGATTTGGAAGACTTACATACTGGACAATTTATAAATATTTTAATTTCTGAAGAAACAGAAATCCCATTTAATGACAATCTGGAAAACAATGCTTCAGATCTTTTCGAATCAACTATGGAGGTATACAAAATAAAGATACCTGTAAATTGGAACGGATGGCAAATGATATCATTTAGGTATTCAGATTTTGAACCTGTATCGCCAAATAATCCAGATATTAATTTTAATATGAATCCAATGGATATTAGAGCAATTCGGATTTCCTGTCAAGCGTGCCCTTCCTCCACTGGTAACCCAATTTGCCCTGAAAACTTCGGAAAAGATGTGCGAACAGATATAGATCATATTATTTTCACTGAAAACTACAGCTTACTAGAACAATAATGAAGTTAACTACACAAATAGCTTCAGTAATCCTTGTTTGCTTCACTTTATCTTGTGATTCCATGCGAGAGGTTAGTATATATGAGCCTTCAAAATCTATTTCAGCATTTGAAAAATTTCCTTATAAAACACTTTTCACAAATTCTGAAGAAAATGGAATTTGGGGTTTAAAAAACAACTCTTGCAAAGAAGTTTCATTTGATACAACCAATAACTTCACTGGCAAGGATCACCTTCATATTAAGTGGGATGCTTCTAAATGTAACTATGTAGCACTAGGTTTAAAATGGAATAGTTATAAAGGCAAAAATCTAAATCCTATCATAAAATCGACCGCAATAGAACTTCATGTTCGTATCGATTCGGGGACCATTTCAAATGTGCCAATATTTTTTGTCCTTGTAGATTACGGAGGTAACCAATGTAGGGCAAACATAAACTACTTAAACCTAGAAGGAGGACGAATTGATACTGAATGGAGGCGAATACGTATTCCTTTTCATGCATTCAACTATGAAAAAAATGGAGTAAACATGGGTAATATCAAAGAGCTTCGTATTGAATTTCAAAGAAAGGGTGATATCCATATAGATAATATCGTAGTTGTACCACACGAGCATAACTATAAGAAGACAAAGGAAACATTCACGAAAGTATTTGACTCACACCCTATCCAACTTGGAAGCGGGAAAGAGTATTGGTGGGGTATTAACACAAAATATTCATCTAGTCTTCAATTTGGAAGCTCATTTAAAAATGAGAGCGTGATTATTGAGCTAGATAAATCTAAAAAAGTACCATGGAATACATTTGGCTTTTCCCCTTTCCAATGGATGCGTGTAGATATCTCCTCAATTTATACGACATCTGCACTTACGTTTAAACTAAAGTCAACGGAACTTCCAAAGCTTCAGACAATTTTATTTTCATATAAAGGGAAAAAGAGAAAGTTAGAAAAAATATTAAATGAAAGCCATTATGTCGACAAAGGTAATGGTATATTTCAAGCTTACCTTCCTTTAAAATCATTAATTGGATACAACGAATTTGAATGGGACGCACTCAAAGAAATTAGATTTAAAATGCTTAAGGGTACTAAAGTTGAAATTGGCGACTTTCAGCTTATTGAATTCCGCGGAAATCCTAAAAAACCAACTGAATGGAAAGGAATATAAATCTGTTTGTTTGCCTCATATTTGCTATGCTATACTCTGTCAGTACTTATTCACAAGTGAGTAAGGTCGAAGTGACTACCAATGCATTAGGTAATTTTGAATTAAAAAGAAATGGTATGCCCTACTTCATTAAGGGTGCAGGTGCTAAGGACCATTTTGATCTTTTGGTCAAATCAGGAGCTAACTCAATAAGAATTTGGAGCACAAACAATAATGCATTGTTAGATTCAGCACATCAACATGGTCTAACCGTCACACTTGGCTTACATGTAAGGCCTGAAAGAAGTGGCATGGATTACAATGACGAATATGCAGTTAAAGGTCAAATTGAATATCTTAAAAATGAAGTTCTGAAATATAAAGATCACCCCGCATTATTGATTTGGGGCATCGGTAATGAAGTCGATCTTAGATACAGTAATTTCAAAGTTTGGGAAACTATCGAAATAATTGCAAAATTTATTAAAGAGGTTGATCCAAATCATCCAACAATGACAGTAATTGCTGGTATTGATCCATCAAAAGCCTATTACATAAAAAAATATTGCCCAAGTATCGATATACTAGGACTCAATGTATATGGTTCGATCGAGAATGCAGGAGCTAACCTTAGAAAGTTTAATTGGGATAAACCTTATATCGTTTCCGAATGGGGTGTAAATGGCCCTTTTGAAGCTAACACAACATCTTGGAAAGCCAAGATAGAGCCGCCGAATGGCATAAAAGCTGATCAGCGAAAGCGTAGATACCTTGAGCTAATTGAAAAAGACAAAGAACTTTGCTTAGGTAGCTATTGTTTTCTTTGGGGGCAAAAACAAGAATCGACAGCTACATGGCATGGAATGTTCCTTAGCAATGGAAATCCAACAGAGGCAGTAGATGTTATGCAATATTGCTGGACGGGAAAATGGCCACAATCTAGGGCTCCTTCTATAAAAAATATATCACTAAACAATATAGGGTGGAGAAAAGATCATATGTTGGCTCCTTCAGTACAAGCAACTTTAAATATTGAATTACAAAAATACAACAATAAAGAAGTAATAGTTGAATACCAGTTATTTCCGGAAGCCTTTAGCAATAAAATTGGTGGTGACATTCAGAAATCACCAGATCCAATAGAGTTTAAAATCGTCAAGCAAAGTGATACAGAACTAACCTTTATAAGTCCAAAGAAAAAAGGAGCTTACCGCCTTTTTGCATATATTAAAAATTATAAAGGACAAAGTTCCGTAGCCAACATACCCTTTTTAGTTGACTGATTAATGTTCGATATATTTACACTTGAATCTCCATACATCGAAAAAAATAAAGATTGATCATAACAAATTAGGCATAAAAAATATGGCGGCTGCTATCCAAATCAAAATGTCGACAGAAGTAAAAATAGAGAAAATTAATATCTTCACGTTTAAAATTTATTATCAATAATATATTAAATCAATTAATTATATTAGCAAACACAAAATACTAATTATTAAGAATTTAAATCTAAAAGACTTTAACATTTTTTAGAATTTTGCCTTATATATTTTACTCTAACTAACTATTTAAATATGAAGCGTAATAGTCTCATTAACGTTTTTAGTATTACTACCCTTTTACTAATATCGCTTAGCGCATGTAATTTTACAGAAGAAATACAACAAGGAAATAAGCCTCTTAATATACTTTATATTATGGCAGACGACCACGCCTATCAGGCGGTTAGTGCGTATGGATCTGAAATAAGTAAACTTGCACCAACCCCAAATATAGATCGTATTGCCCAACAAGGTGCACGAATGGACGCTGTTTACTGTACTAACTCTATATGTGGTCCAAGCAGAGCCTCGATTTTAACTGGTAAATTTTCTCATATTAATGGATTTTATAAAAATGTTGACGGAGGTGATTTTAACGGTGAGCAACTAACATTTCCAAAAGTTTTTCAGAAAAATGGCTACGAAACCGCAGTAATAGGAAAATGGCATTTAGGAACAACGCCGACCGGCTTTGATTATTCAAAAGTTTTAATCAATTGGGGCGGACAAGGAACCTATTTCAACCCACAATTTTGCATAAATGGTACTGATACCGTAACTGAAACTAAGCGTCATTCAACAAAAACAATCGAAGATGATTGTTTAGATTGGCTTGCAAACAAACGTGACACAACTAAACCTTTTTTACTTTTATATCAATTTAAAGCCCCTCATAGAGATTGGAGACCTGATTCCATGTATCATGATCTATTTAGTGATTTTGATTTCCCACTTCCAGAAACTTTTAATGATGATTATGAGGGACGACTTGCAGCAAGTGAAAATATGATGGAAATTGGCAAGCACTTAAACAGAAGAGATATGAAGCAAATACCTCCTCCGGGACTGTCAAGAAGAGACTCAATGCGATGGCTTGCATATGGCGACAAGGGTCAGTATTGGTCACCAAATGACACATTAAGAGGTGATGCTCTTAAATACTGGAAATTCCAAACCTACATAAAAGATTATTTGAGATGTGTTGCAGGTATTGACCGAGCTGTAGGAAGTGTTTTAGATTATTTAGAAGAAAGTGGATTAAGTGAAAATACTATTGTAGTTTATACTAGTGACCAAGGTTTTTACCTTGGAGAGCATGGGTGGTTTGATAAAAGATGGATGTATGAAGAATCTTTCAAAATGCCTTTTTTGATCAAACATCCTAAAAATATAGAAGCCGGGACTACTTCTGATGCGATGGTCATGAATGTTGATTTTGCACCAACACTAATTGACATGGCTGGCTTGGAAATTCCTTCGGAAATGCAGGGAAAAAGTTTTAAAGATGTGTTTGAAGAAGAAAAAAACCAAAGAAAATCTGTGTACTATCACTATTATGAGTGGCCTATTTGGCACAAGGTTCAGCCACATTATGGAATAAAAACAAAGCGATATAAACTTATGCATTTTTATTATTCAATGGATGAGTGGGAATTATATGATCTAGAAACTGATCCAAATGAAATGAATAATATTTATTCAGAGGCACCAACAGAGTTAATAGAAAATCTTAAATATGAATTACAAGAACTGAGAAAGAAATATAAAGACGATGCTTCAATTGAAGAAATGAGACGTATGACAGATACAGTTATTAGGAGAGTCTATAATGAGCCTAATAAACTTATGAAATAATTTTTTTATAATTTTAACTTAGTTTAAAAAATCAATCGTTAATTTTAAATAGACACATTATGATTTCAAATTCTAAATACTACTATAACTTTTTGAAGATATTATTACAAAAAAATAAAATACTCTTTCTTTTAGTTTTATTTTTAGTGCAAAATTTTAATGTTTTTGCTCAAACTACTTCATTAATAAGTGATTGCGATGACTTTGTTTCTGGATCAGATTCTTGGCCCTTCGTTCTTGTAGCTACAACACTAGATGATGGTGAAGCTAGTCAAGCAGCTCAAACATATACTATCAGTGTAATATCATTACCTGCGGATGGAGCTAATGTTAGAGTTTATAAAACTACAGCAAATGGAAGTGAATATTTAGGAAATCCTGTAGAATTAACAATTGGTTCTAACAGTATTACAGTATCTGCTGTTTCATTTAACAGAGCTGTTAAATTCCAGTTCTCAAATGGAGATGTAGAGTTTGAAGCCTTAAGTATTAACGGAGAAGATTCCGATTGTGCCACTCCTCCTCCTCCGGGACCTCTATCATTAATATCTAATTGCAGCGACTTTACTAATGGACAAGGTGCTGCATGGCCTTTTATTCTTACTGCTACAACAATTTCGGATGGAGCAGCAAGTCAAGCAGCTCAAACATATAATATGAATGTAACGTCTTTACCCTCAAATGGAGCAAACGTCCGAGTTTATAAAACTGTAGCTAATGGTAATGACTTTTTTGGTAATCCAATAGAATTAACATTAGGCTCAAACAGTATAACAGTAGACGCTGTTTCTTTTGATAGAGCAGTCAAATTTCAATTCTCAAGTGGTGATGTAGAATTTGATGCTTTGAGCTTAAATGGAGAAGACTCTGAATGTATTTGTTCTCCCACATCACATGAAACTGATTTAATCGTTAAATGTGATAGTTATACTTGGATTGATGGAAATACATACACCGAATCAAATAATACTGCAATGTATACTTTAGCAAATTCGGTGGGTTGTGATAGTATTTTAAATCTTAACTTAATTATTAACGAGTCTAGCACAGGAACAGATATTCAATTTGCAACTGATTCTTACATATGGATTGACGGATTAACATACACAGAATCAAATAATACTGCTACATATACGCTAACAAATAGTAATAATTGTGATAGTGTTGTAACTTTAGATTTAACAATAAATAGTATCTCTGAAATAAATATGTTTACCAAACAGCATGAAATAAACGTTTTCCCTATACCCACAAATCATATGCTTAATATTTCATCAGATAAAAATAAAATTAAGGAGATTTTTCTTTTTGATACTCAAGGAAGAATGATGTTATGCCAGTCAAATTTATGTGATAAAAATCGTATTGATTTATCTAATTTTATCAATGGCATTTATTTTCTTAATGTTATAACTTTTGAAGATGTTATTAATTTTCGGATCATTAAAAACTAATAATCTTGTTTGTTACATTGTAAAAAAAACCATCATTATTGAGTAAAGAAATTTAAATACCTATCAATTTTAATAGTTCGTTTTATTATGAAAAAAATAATCTTATTCTTGTTTTTGCCTTTTTTAAGTATTTCTCAACAATTGATTAATGAAAATATCTTATTTGATGGAAATAATAGGGAATATACTGTATATGTTCCACCAACTTACTCATCATCGATTTCGACACCAATATTATTTGCTTTTCATGGTGGATCAGGATATGCAAATGAATTCATGAATAATGAAGCAGATTTTAGATCAATTTCTGATACTGCAGGGTTTATATTAGTCTACCCTCAAGCTCTTGAAGACCCAAACGATGACAATTCTACTAATTGGCTTCATAAGGAGCCTACTGACCATAAAGATATATTTTTTGTTGAGGCATTGATTGATACTATAGCAACACAATATAATATAGATACTAAAAGAGTTTATGCTTGTGGTTATTCACTAGGAGGAATGTTTTCTTATGAACTTGCATGCCAATTAAATTACAAAATAGCCGCTATTTCGTCTGTTGCCGGGGCGGCTTTTCTAGGGGCTTTCAGTTTTTGTGAAATATCTCATCCAACAGCTGTACAAAGCATTAATGGAACTGATGATGGAATACACCCTTATGATGATTCAAATGGATGGTATTTTTCTGTAGCTGAAATTGATAGTTTTTGGGCAAATTCAAATAATACTGATATTTCACCAATTATAACCCAAGTAGCTGATGTAAATATATCAGATGGAAGTCAAGTTGAGCGTCACTCATGGATTAATGGTGATGGTTGTGTTGCAGTTGAAGAATTAAAAATTATTAACGGTGGACACGACTGGCCATCGCCTTTGTCTAATTGGGGTAATCAAGATATTAATGCTAGTGCAGAGGTGTGGAAATTTGTATCAAAATACGATATGGATGGCTTAATTGGTTGCAACTATACAAATATACCTGATGTTCAGATTTTAAATTCAAAACGTCTTATCAACACAGTCGATATATTTGGTAGAGAATCAAACGGATTAAAAAATCAACTTCTTATTCACATCTATGATGATGGTACGGTGGAGAAGAAAATAATTTTTGAATAATAATTTAAAATAAATCCACTTAATTGAGTGGATTTATTTTTGGTGAACCTAAGCATCTTTATTTCGAACTTTCAAAATCATAAATTCATTCTAAAATATTAACTAATACATCAAAATATCTTTCTGCTATAAATTTAGCCCCATCTTCATTATAGTGTACATCAT
>MDSW01063556.1_pt1 | contig 12894 bp, 7 predicted proteins | sample 811171 | NCBI WGS metagenome assembly MDSW01 (sample SAMN05326641, study PRJNA326480) | marine metagenome | isolation source: seawater | place: Atlantic Ocean: North West | collected 2012 | reverse complement strand
TATGAGATTTATTTTTTTTATGAGACCTTTTTTTATGAGATTTATTTTTTTTATGAGACCTTTTTTTATGAGATTTATTTTTTTTATGAGATTTTTTTTTTATATAACCTGCCGAATTATCTTGGTCATTAGATGATATAAATCTGTAATCACCGGGTAACCAATTAGGTCGCTTCTCAGGGATGTTGTCGATGTCTGTGTGGAGCGGAATGAACTTCTCCGCCCTGGCCTTTGCCTCCGCCTGCGCCGCCTCCTGCTTGGCCTTCCGCTCCTCCTCCCTCTTAACCCGATGACCCATCGCTATATACGCCAGCTCCCTCGCGTTGTCCCTCGCCTCCTTCTCCTCCTCTTCCGCCTTCAGCCTCGCATACTCATATTCCTTCATCGCCTTCCTTGCTTTAACCGCCTCCTCGCTCTCGTTTGGTACTACCAACACTATTTTCTTTAGCGCTTGTGCCCTAGCTTCCTGTGCCGCCCTAGCTTCTTCCGCTTTTACCACCCGAGACGCCTTCGCCTGCGCCATAGTCCTGATTGCCGCCTCCGCCAACTCCTCCACTGTTGCTTCTTGCACCTCATCGATTGCCTTATCCGCATTCGCGAGCATAGCTTTATTCTCCGCTTCCCTAGCGCTACTCACCGCACTCAACAATGCTTCTGACAATGTTTCGTTTACCGATGCATTAGGCCTAGTCCTAGGAGTCTTAGGGGTCTTAGGGGTCTTAGGGGTCTTAGGGGTCTTAGGATTCCTTGGTGTTTTTTTTATAGTCCGAGGCATAGATATTATAGATATATATATATTATAATATATATCTAAACATCGGGTTTTTTATATATAAAAAAAATTTTGAATATTATGTTACTTTATAAATAATTATTTAGGCTGCTGTTACTTTTGCCGGTTTTTTTACTACCTTCTTCTTTTTAGGCATATCTTCATTTACAACCGTTTTTACTTCCTCTTTTACTTCATTAATAGTATTTTCAGAAGGAGGAACTACAGATACTTCTTCATCATCAGAATCATTTACTAATGTTGTATTAGTAACTTCATCATGAACTTCCTCATCGTCACTAGCATTAGATGTATTAATAAGTTGTTCTTTGTCCCGCTTAGAAAGAGAAATATGACATTTACCAGCTAGACTTACGCGAGGTTTTACAACTGCTTGAAATAGTCGCCAAGTAATACCAAATTTACCATTAGCAACCCAAATACCACCGCAGGAAATTAATGTTGCTACATGAGAACCCTTTGAAATTAGTTCATTAGGAAACACACCGCTTGTATTTGGAAATAGTTGTTCCTCATTATCGTCATAAATTTCAACATTTTTATATTCACCTTCCCAATAAGGAATTTTAACTTTAAGTGTTGGCGGACGTGAATAATCATAGTCACCAGAATCTTTATCTTTTGGATAACGAAGCATAGGAGTCCATAGTGCATCTACAGCATCAGATGTAATTTTATTTTTATTAAGCCATTCTTTAGAGTTAGTAATAGCATCTTCTTTTACACGTGTTTCAAATTCTTGCATATTTTTTAGAAATTGAATACAATCAGGATTATTATATTCATCATTAGGAAACTGTAGAGCCATATCATAAGACTTATTACCAGTATTATCATCAGTATATTCATTCACACCCCAAGTTAGCATAAGAGGTGTACTTAGATGTACACTTTTCTTATTTTTAGAATTTAGAATACCAATTTGTTTACGCCCATTTGCATTCACTTTAGCTTTTGTAAATGTAAGATCGTTTTTAGCACTAAAGTTAACACCAGATAGGATACCATTGTCCGCCATATTTTATTTACTAATAATAATAATATATTGTTCTCTTTAAATCAATTTTTTTTTTATTATTTTTATTTTTTTTAAATGTTTTTTGGTATAATATTTTATATATATAAAATAATTACGTTATATTTATTTTGATAATATAGTTTTTTTTAATTTTTTATTTTTTTTAGATTTTTTTGGCATTTTTGATTTTTTATTTTTTTTTGTATTATTTTTATTAAATTTAATTGCAGTACCATATGCAGTTAATACTAAAATTCCGGAACTATTAAAAGATTGTAATTGACTTAAATTAAATTTTAAACCAATTATACCATTTCCTTTTAATTTTTCAGTCTGTATTTTTAAATCATTAATCGCTTCATTTTTTAATTTTTCATATGCTTTATCTGTTTTACCTAAATCGTATCCAACCAATTCTCCTACTCCAGCAATTAAATCTTTACGCAATCCAAATACACGAGTTTTTATAGAATCTACTACTCCTAAAATATTATAAGATTTATCATTATATTCACATGTAGAAATAATCATATTATATTATAATTATATAAATTAATATATCAATAAATATACTAAAATAAAAAGTACATTTATTAATAAAATATTTAATAAAATATTTAATAAAATTATATATTTTCAATTTTAATTAAAAATTTAAATTGAAAATAACATTATTTATTTAATCATTAAATTATATTTATGCAGATGCTTCACTATTTACAGCTTTGCTTTGTTTAGGGAAATGAGGGCCCATATATCTTTGTAGATTAAAATATGTTAGTGAAATACTATCATCGATTTTGAGAAGAGTTTGTAGTTGTTTATCAGGATTTATTTTACGACCGTTTTCTTTATCCTGTAAATTGTTAGCACGAATGTATTTATTAATTTCACGAGTTACATCAGTTCTAGCCATTTCCGAACCTTTAGCTTTTCCTAGGAAATTTGCAAGTTCATCACTGATAAGTGATGGTTTTACAAATCCACTTGGAGCTCGTGTACCCTTTTTACGTTTTTTACTAGTTAGTTTTTCAACTAATTTAAGTTGTTTGCATGTTTTACGTTCTAGTTGTTTTAGTTCAGCTTTTAGACCATTTAACTGGGATAACATACCTTGAAATTTAGTAATAAAATCAGTAAAATTATCACTAATAGATAATTGATTGGATTCACTTTCTACTACTACATTTGTTTCCTGGGGTGGTTCAGGTGGAGGCTGAACTTCTTTTTTCGATTTAGATTTAGAGCTTACTTCTTTTGTTACGGTTGGTTTAGTATCTTCTACGGGTGGAGTTTTTTCTTGTTTTTTTTCGGCTTTTTTAGGTACAGATTTACCAGGCATATTTTATAATTAGTTATAATAATATTTTTTTAAGTTCTTTTAAATATAATATATATTTAAAAACCATATATGCTAATGAAAAATATATATTTATATAATTAATATTTTTTATTTTTAACGAAATTATATTTTTTTAATAAATAACAGATTCATATAACCATGGTAAAGCATTTGCTGCCATTGGATTAACTAAAGTTAAACAAGCTAACACATAATAACATCCTAAAGATTTAGAATCATTATTAATTCCTTTATTAATTAATTCATCAATTATAGATATTACACTTTTTTTTATAACTAAAAAGCTATAATTTTGTATAGAATTAATATTTATATTTACTGATCTAAATGGATTACCATATCTCGGTGATATTTCTTCTTTTACTTTTTGTGATAAATTTGCTCTATAAGTCCATAAATCTGCTAATTCTCTCAAAAATCTTATTAATTGATTTTTATTTAAATTTGTTAACCAATCTGAATCAGTATAATTTCCTAAACTATCCATTTGTTGAAATAGATTAAATATATCATTTTCTATTTTTTTTGTCTCTGTAATTTTTTCTAAGCTTTCATAATTTATATTTATTTCTATTTTTAATAAATTGCTATATTTTATATAATCTATCATTTGATTATACACATTATTATTTAATTTTTTAGTTGATAATGGGTTACATATATTCTGCTTATTTTTTAAATATAAATTATAAATTGATAATATATCAAATCCATATATAAAATTGTCTTCATCTTTAAAACTAAAAAATTGATAATATGGAATTCTTGTTATATAATCTAATGTTGCAAAATCACTATCATTTGTACATAATTCTTTATTATAAAATCCTGGACCATGTAATGTTATATAATTTTTCACTAAGATTTTTCTAAAAATCTTTTGAATAAAACAAGAATAATATGTATAATACATATAATTATAAATTCTTTTATTTAATTCATTTTTGTTACCTGTTATTTTCAAATTATATTTTTTACATATCATTTTTATTTGTTGCATGTTATAATTAATATTTACAATATTCATATATTCACATAATTTTGGTATATAAAAATTTTCATCTGATATTTTATTTTTTATTTTTTTAAAAGGTATTTCTTTATTTAATAAATGTTCGCTTAATGTTTCTTTTATTTCTAATATATTTGTACTCATACTTGATTTAATATTTTTTTTTAATTTATTTTTTGTCATATAATATATATATATATATTATTTTCTTTATTTTATTATACTTTTTTTATTTTATATAAATTATTTTAATTCTATTGCTGACATTTTTAAGTTATTAAAAAAATGATTGTTCGTTTTTTTTTGAGAATTATAATAAAATTTTATTTTATTTAAGTCATCTAAGAGACATTTATTTGTCATCATTGAAATTATATAATTTATAAACACATTTATATTATTTACATCATCTGTATTTTTAAATACTATTCCATTGGCTTCTTCTACATTTATATTTATGAAATTTTTGTAATCATATAATAAGAAAAATTTTATAATATAATAACTTAAAATATGACTATTCTCTCTATAAATTTTATTTTTTTTTGCTTTATTTTTATCCAGAATTAAATCTGTATAATCCATATTATTAAAATTTAATATTTTATTAATTTGCATTAACCCATGTAATATTTCTAACATCATATTTATTTCAAAAATATTTTTATAATTTATTACATCATCCTTGTATATTTTATTGTTTATATTTTTACTATTATTCATTTTTAAATTTCGTAAATTAATATATGAAAAAAATGCATTATTAAAAAATAATGCCCAAAATTCAACTATAGATTCTAATAGTTTTACATTTTTCTTACTATTATCATGGATATTAAATTTATCTATTAAAACATTATTAATATTATTATATTTATCAATAAATATTCCAACATCATATGTATGTAATAATTCGTGAGTCAATACTTTGAATAATTCTTCTTTTCTAAAAATTATAATTTCTGCTTTTGAATTACAACCATAACAAAAACCACTATTAACATTTTTTGCCCCTAAAATTATGTCACCTTTATATATTTTTTTTTTAAACGGTGTCATAAATATATTTATATATATACCATTTTTATTACAACTTTTATTTCTAGTCATTATATTTATTACTTCTATTTGCGTTAATATATTTTTTACTAATTCGTCATATTCATATAATAATATTTTTTTTGAATATATTATAAAGGTTATAACTATTTCAATAGGATTATCTATTTTATATACTAATAGCGTACCTATATTATTTTTTATGTAGTTTTTTATATTCTCATCTACATATCTATTATCTTTAAAATGATTATTATATGTATTTTCTATGTGAGCAAAATTTAATTCAGAATTTTTATTATAAATTTTTCTATAATAATGTTTAAGAAGAAATTTTTTATGTATTTTATTATATATATTATTTAATAAATAAAAAATTTCTTTTTGAAGACTATTATATACATCTGTTTTTTTATTATTATTTTTTATAATTAAATTCTTATTTAATTTTTTTGATATTTCATAATATTTTTTTATCATTATATTAGATTCATGTGTTAAATTTATCATTATAATATATAATATAATAAAATATTATATATTATAATATTTTATTACATACTTTTAGAAAGTATGTAATAATTAAAATTTTTTTTATGTCAAATTATTATGTTATTAATGTTTATTAATTTAATCGGCGGAAGTGCTCAAGCCGTTAGAACGCGACTTAGCTTCTCTTTTTTTTATTTTTTCTTCAAAAAGATCATTTGATTCAGCAAGTTCCTTTTTAAATTTATCTTCTGTTAGGGCTTTTGTGCCGTTTTGTTTGGTTTCTTTTGTGCCGAGCCCACGAGTAACCTTTAAAGTCCCGTTACGAATAACATTTCTTCTTGGGTGGAATTTCCTGGTTTCTTTTGCGTCGCTTGCTCGCGCCGCTGCTGTGTTTTTCGCTTCAAACGCGGCGATCTGCGCCACCATCCTCTCCTTATCGTGTTGGAATGTATTTTGCTCCTTCGCCGGTTTCGTTATGCCCATCTTGAGCTCGGCGAGCCTTTCCGCCATTTTCTTACTTTCGTCCTGGAATGTATTCGACTGATTTACCTCCGCCTTTACCTCCGCCCCTGTCTTCCTTGTCTCTTGCTGCTGTTTCTCGATATCTTTTTTCACGAGCTCCTGTTCCAACGCAGTTGCCTCCGCCTGTGCGCCCTTACGTGCAGCCCGCTCGACCTCTACCTCGGCTTTCGTGTTGGCCAGCTCCGCCTCCATCTGTCCGAGCTCTGTGCCCATTGCCAGCGACGACACATTCGCCTCTGGCTCCGCCTCCCCTATCGCCTCCCCTTTCGGATCCCCTTTCGGATCCCCGTTCGGATCCGGTTTCGCCACCAACCTCGCCTTCTCCGCAGCCACATGCTCATCATAATCGGCTCGTCTAGTACTAATATTTTTTTTAATCTCCTTTATTTTTTCATTATCAGCCTTCTCTAGATCATCAATATTTAATTTCAAATTATCATAATACATTTCTGTAAATATCTTACTACTATTATCAGGTAATTTAAAACCTATCATAGTTTGATTTCTGTCTACTGAAGTATTAATTTTTATACCAAACTTATTATTTAAGTCTTGTATTAACTGTGGAATATTCTCCGCACCATCTATAAATGCATCTATCTCTCTAAGATCTTGATGTGATTTTTGTATTTTTTTTGGATCTAAGCCTAATTTATTTATAATATTATTCATATCTTCAGGAGTTATAGATTTTGCATTATTAATTAATTGATTTCTTATCCAATTATGCTGACTCATCCACCCAGCCATCCATGCAATAGTCCCATATTTAGCTACCTCAATTTTATTTGTTATATTTGGTTTTATATATTCGGTCGCTATTATGAAATTCTTATTATTAGTATTAGTATACTCTATATTTGTGTCATTTACCTTTACAATACGGTCACCGATCTGCATTTTTTCTTGTATTTCAGGGGGCGCGCCCTCGTATATAATAGTGACCTCATTAAAATCACTCAATTTAAAATATTTCTCTTCACCACTTTCTATATTAACCTCAATATGGCCCGCCTCGCGGAGGAAGCCATGAGGAGACTCACCAGAAAGAGCAGCAGCAGCAGGAGGAGGAGCAGCAGGAGGAGGAACAGCAGCAGGAGGAGGAACAGTAGCAGGAGGAGGAACAGTAGCAGGATCAGGAGGAGGAGCAGTAGCAGGAGGAGTACCCATCAGCGCAGGATCAGGAGGAGTAGTAGTAGGAGGAGGATTATTTGTATTAGGATCAGTAGGATCAGTAAGAGTCTCTTTGTTGTTCTTTATATCATCAGCCGATGGCGACGCCGGATCGACCCCGTCCCACCCCAGGTGCCTGGCACGGTCAAATTCACCGGTTTGCACTAAGTAGTTGACCGTCTTAGTCCACTCCATTATGTTTTTCTCTATATCATCATCCGATGGCTTCTTCGGATTGTCCCCTTCCCACCCCAGGTTCTTGGCATGGTCAAATAAACCGTTCTTCACATAGTAGTTGATCCATTCCGCCTTCCTCTTCTGTTCATCGGTATAATTGGATTGGTTTTGGTCTTGGACTGCCTCCGCCCCCACCTCCGCTTCCGCCGCCTCCACCACCTCCTCCTCCGCCTCCGCCGCCTTCTTCGCCTCCTCCTCCGCCACCGCCGCCTTCTTCGCCTCCGCCTCTGCCTCTCTCGTCGCCGCCGTCCTCGCCTTCACCGCCGTCAGGGCCGCCTTCTTCGCCGTCGGGCCGTTCGAGTTCGCCCTCGGTACCTGTTCCCTCGCATCAGCCTCCGCCTTTCTCGCCGCCACCAACTTGGCATCCGCCTCCCTCGTCCTCGCCCTCGCCGCCTCCGCCTTTCTCGCTACCTCCGCCTTTCTCGCCGCCTCCGCCTCCTTCTTCGCCTGCCTCGCCTGCCATTTCTCCGGCTCCTCCGTCTGTAACCTCGTCTCCTCAGTCTCCTCCTCCTCCCTCGCCGCCGCCAGCGACACCCTCGCCGCTATCGCCGCCTCCGCCGCCTCCTCCGCCTCCTTCTCCGCCGCCGCCGCCTCCCTCTCCGCCGCCTTCGCCGCCGCTGCCCTCGTTACCACAGCCCTCTCCGCCGCCTCCGCCGCCACCGGGCCGTTTGAGTTCGCCCTCGGTACCTGTTCCCTCGCATCAGCCTCCGCCTTCCTCGCCGCCGCCAACTTGACCTCCGCCTCCCTCGCCGCCTTCTCCGTCGCCGCCGCATTGGCCTCCGCCGCCGCCGCATTGGCCTCCGCCTCCCTCGCCGCCTTCTCCAGCGCATCCGCCTTTTTCGTCGCCTCCTCATTGGCAGCTAAACGCGCCTCCTCTGCCGTCTCTGTTGCTTGCTGATTGCCCGCCAACCTTCTTCTCGTTTTCCTCCTCTTCTGCCTCACCGTTGGTCTCAGCGTCGTCAGCTGAGACGCCGTCATTCCCTCCTCCCCCCTCGTCGCCTTCTCATGCGCCGCCGTCTCGTCCACGGGTGCCGCGGCAGCCTCTTCGATCGCTGTCGTCGCGTTCTCCGCCCCCGCCGCGTTCTCCGCCCTATTCTTTTTCCTTTTCTTCCTCTTCGCCGTCATTACCTCCTCCTCAGCCGCCGCCACCCTCGCCTTTTCCTCCGCCACCGCCGCCTTTGCCACCGCCGCCATCCCCGTCTCCTTATTCCCCGTCACCGCCGCCGTCGCCTTCGGCCAATTCCCTTGTCGTATAAGCATACTACCATCTTTTAATGTGTATTCAGGACGAGAAGCAGCAGCACGAGTCCCGTTGAGCATACGAGGAGTATCAGAATGACCAGCAGCTAGCGCTGGATAAGCAGAAGCAGAAGTAGTAGCCACATTCGTCTTTTCCTTATTATCTAGCAACGGGTTTTTTGTCGCCTCCACCCTCGCCTGCTCCGCCTTCAACATCTTCTCTACCTCCGCCACACCCTCGTCAACATTTTGCAAATTCGCCGCCGCTGTCTGTGTCACCGCATGCCTCAGCGCGCTCCCGTCCTGAGCTGTTGCCGTCTGCTCCTGCTGCGCCTTCTGACGCGCCAGAAGCGCCTCCAACTCTTTCTTCGTCTCCGCCGTATCCGCCTGAATCCGATGTATACTGTCCACCGCCGCATCGCGCAACGCCGCCCTTTGCGCCCTTTGCGCCTCCCTGCCCGGTTTTACCGCCGCCGCAGCCGCTTCCCTAGCCTTCGCCCTGTTCTTCTCCCTATCCGCCGCTAGCTTCTGCCTATCCAGCGCTAGCTTCTCTTTCATTTTCTCCCTCTCCGCCGCCCTCTTCGCCTTGCGCTCCTCCGCCTCCTTCTTATTCTTCGCCTGCACCGCCGCCGCCCTCGCCTTTTCCTCCGCCGCCTGCTTCGCCACTCTCTCCAGTCTATTCTCCGGCTTCATATGGGCGGAGGCGCCCTTCCGCCAATTATCATGTAAGTTTTTGCTGCGATTATTATGTAAGTTGCTGCTGCGGACACCCCCTAGATAATTTTTATTGACCTTTTTTGTTAATTTTATTTTTTTAATTAATTTTCTTTTTTTTTGTGTTTTTTTTTTATTTGCTGAATAAATTTTTAGTCTTCTCCTTGTATAATTATTTTTTCTATATTTATTAGATAATTTATTTTTTTTACTTTGTTTCATTATATATATTAAATTATAATTAAAATATATTATAATTTGTAATATATATTTTAATTATAAATAATTATTTTGCTAAAAGTTTTCTTATTTTCATTAATTCAATTGCTTCATATGGACCACCATATTTACCAGGTTTATAAATATTAATTTTATAATCTTTGGTTAATAATAATATATTATTGTATTCTTCATTATAAATATAAGATTCATTTTTTTGAATAGTAAATTTAGCTGTTAATGCAATGGTTAAATATTCTGAATAAATTTTATTATAATCAGATTCAGAAATAATATTTTTTTTATAATTTTTAACCATTTTTTCATAAAATATTTTAGCTAATTCTAAAGTTTTAGTTTCATCATTATTAATTGTAAATTTATTGTAAATATCAGATAAATTATTAAATCTTATAGCATACATATAATGATCAATACTAGGCCATAAATTACCTTTAATCTCTAATTTTTCATTATCTTTATTAAATATCCAACTGTTATCTAATTTTTTTCTCCAATCATTAATTTTAAATAATTTAATAACATTAGGTAAAACTTTATATTCTTTTTTTATAATTTCACCACTACCTTCACCTAATTTTTTATGAAGGGATTTAGAATATATTTGAATAACAACATCATCATTAAATAGTTCTAATTTAGGTTTTTCAACTAAAGAATCTAAATTAATATTATCTTTAAATATAACATTAGAAGTTTTGGCAAAATTTTTGAAATCAGGTATAAGTGAAAATAATGAATTACTAGATACCATACAAATATTTAAGATTTCTTCTTTAACTTTATAAGGCAATTCAATGAATTTAAAAGCAGATTTATTAATATTTTTATCATATGTAATTAATTTATAATGTATATTATTTACATAATTAACAATTATGTAATAATCAGGTTCAAATATTTGTTTTTGTTGTAATTTAATATCAGTTTCGCCACATTGTAAAACAAATGGATTATCAGATTGATTTTTATCAAAATTATCTTCTTTTAAAATTATAAATTTTATATTATATAATCTTTCTAATGTTGAAATAGCCCATGCATCAGCCCAATAATCAGGAGTAAGCATAAAATTTCTTAAATCATCGATTGTTTTAATATCTTTCATAAATTTAAATTCATTAACTAAAGTATTATATTCTTTATTTTGTTCAGTATATTCCAGAATGTTATTTAAATTAATTTTAGCTTTTTCTAAAATTTCAGATTTTTGATTAAGATTACCACTACCACCAGCAATAGATGTACATTTTTTATGAATATCTTTACATTTTTTTAAATCTTGCTGGGTTTTAATAAATCCACCGTGATAGTGTTTATAAAAGTCCATATATGTATTATATTGATTATCATCTAAATTTTCAGATAATTTTTTTCTAATTTGTTTAACAGTAATATTTTTATATTTTTCAGAATTTAAAGAATTAAGGGAGTCTCTAATTACTGCAAAAAAACAGTCTCCCCCGCCTTCATTATCAATTATCGAATATTTATGACTTTTTAAAAATAGATTAATCCATAAATCAGATTCATTTGGTATAAAAGAAGAAATTTCTTGTAAACTTTCTTCTCTAGTTTGTTCTTTTAATAACACAAGTTCTTTATTTGATTGTTTTAAAATATAATCAGTATTTTTTTCATGAATATGATAATCATCAGTAGCATCATCAGTATGATCAGTATCAGTGTCAGTATCATCATCAGTATTGTCATCAGTATTATTATCAGTATCATCATCAGTATCGTCATCAGTATCATTATCATCATCATTATCTTTAAAAACAAATGAATCATCAATAAATTTATATTTTGTTGTAATATATAATTTAGCGTATGTAAATAGCAATGGATTATCTAAATGTTCAATGATAATGTTACCATTAAGATCTAAAAAATTACGATAATCGGTATTTTTTATTTCAAAAATTCCAATTTTTGAAACTAATTTAGTTTTCTCAACTAAATAAATATTAAAATAAACAATATTATTATTAATATATTCAAAATTAGGGTTACCTAAAACAAATTTAACAATTTTATTATAAATTTTAGCTCTATATGCATAACTTTCACCTTCATCGCTTTTATCGAGATTGTTTGTTTCTAAATAATTAATAGTTTCGTCTATTTTAGATTGAACCATTTATAATTATAAAAATAAGAAAATTTTATACTATAAAATTAAAAAAATATTTATTTTAAATATTTTTCTACAATATCTTTATGAATAAAAATAATTTTATTACTAATACTTGGATAAGAATCATTTTTTAAATTTGCAATGTAATTAATATTATTAACTATGTTATTGTATTTTAATATAATATTAGATGCAATTATAAATATAAATTCTGTAATAATTTCATTATAATATTTCTTATCTTTTATTTTAATGTTACTTATTAGTTCATTTTGTAAATTATTAATAGTAGTAATAAACATATCTTTTGGTAATAATTCTAATTTATAACAATAAATATAGAATTTAAAAAAACATTTATATTTATCTATAATTTTATTATTGTCCATAACAAGATTATCTATAGGTTGTAAATCAAGAAAATTATGTATATTTAAAAATGTATCAATGTTTTTATTTAATAAATCAGAAAAAACAGAATTAATATTAATTAGACAGTATAGTAAATCAGAATATAATTTGTTAAATATAGAATTATTATAAACTAATGATTCAAAAATAAATAAATTAATTTTGTTAAAATCATATATATTATTATCATCATATATAGATTTATAGTAACATAAAAATTCATTTTTTAGTTTATCATAATTATGGTTTGTAATTTTATTTAATATTTTTCTAATATTAATAGTAATTAATTCATAATCAGATTTATTATTAATATCTTTAAGTCTATTAATTTTATAAGTATTATTAATATGTAATTTATATAATTCTATATTATCATTATCATTATCATTATCATTATCATTATTATTGTTATTGTTATTATTGTTATTATTGTTATTATTGTTATTATTGTTATTATTGTTATTATTGTTATTATTGT
>MDSW01086353.1_pt1 | contig 12895 bp, 12 predicted proteins | sample 811171 | NCBI WGS metagenome assembly MDSW01 (sample SAMN05326641, study PRJNA326480) | marine metagenome | isolation source: seawater | place: Atlantic Ocean: North West | collected 2012 | reverse complement strand
TTTTTCTCTAAAAAGTCAAAGACCTCATTTAAACCAGTAGTAAGATCTATTTGAGGAGAAAACCCCATATCCTTCAATCTAGAATTATCTATACAATATTTTACATATTTTAATGATTTTTTGTTTGGTTCAAGTTTTTTTTCATACTGAAAGACAATAGGGATTTCTTGGTTATAACGTAATTCATATAAATGCTTTACAGCTTCAGCTAGTTCTAAAATTGTTAATGTTGCCCCCGAAGAAATATTATAAGTATTATACTTTTTACTTTCTCTATCAGAATTCAATAATGCTTCAATACTACTACAGACATCTTTAATGTGGATGAAATCTCTTAAAGAAGTGCCATCTGATGTTAGGGTAATTCTTTTTTGATTAAATGAAGTTCGACAAAAATCATTAATGACAAGCCACCAACAATTATTTTCAAAAAAAACAGGACTCCCATAACTATTTGATAGTCTTACATTAACGCATTCTGTCTCAGTATTTTCATTGTAGTAACTACAAATATTTTCTGATAATAAATGTGTTAATCCATAAGCATTTAATGGCTTTGGTTGATGATCTTCAGAGATAATCATATCTTTAACTCTACCATAGACTTGAATTGTTGAAAAATAAATAAATTTTTCTATTCCTGTTTTTGTGAGCTTATCTAACAAGTTCCAAGTAGGCATCACATTTATTGATGAGACAAAGTTCGGTTTATCTTCAGATCTCTTATGATCAAGTGAAATTAAATGAATTACAATATCAAATTTTTTTTTTGCTAGCTTTTTTATAGAATCCTCATCTCTTATATCACCAATTATAACTTCTTCCATAAGTGAAAACCAATCGTTGTATCCCTCGGGATAATATTTACCAAAAACAGACACTTTGAAACTCTTTTCTGCTAAAAATTTGCTCAATCTTGCTCCCAAATAACCATATGCTCCTGTGATTAATACTTTTTTCATATACTGTCCCAATTAAAGTCTATTTGGCTTAAGTTTAAACGATTTATTTCCTCTGGGTCATGTTCCATATTGGCTATATTCAGTATTAGACTTGTTTTTCTTTTCTTACCTTTGAATGCAACCCATAATCCAGGTGGAACTGTTAATCTCTGATAATTTAATGCTGATAAGGTGACTGTAATATGATTACCAAAAGTACTACTCCCATCTCTATTATCATAAATAACAAATGCAACTTCGCCAAATGGAACAATCAGATTTAAGGTCATCTCTTTGTGCTTATTCCATCCTTTAATTGCACCATAATCAATTTTAGTAAAATAAGCTTCTCCAAAGCCTGAAAATCCTACATCACTTTTTTTCATACCATGGAATACATCGCCCAAAGGATTTTGAATTCTTTTTAAAGGAGTTAGAACTATGCCGTTTATATTTACTTTGTCCACTGAATTTTTTTATTTACAGCAATTTTCTCATATTCGTTAATTTGATTAGATGTGAAATCAAACATATTTTGTTGCTTTTTATAAAAATTGAAATACCAACTTCCAGTGAACTCAATAAGTTCCTCATATTCTAAAGTGGGTAACCATTTAAGATGAAATAAAGCCTTATCGCAATTCAGTTTCAGCAATCCAGCTTCTTTAAATTTTTTATTTTCTGTAACTTTATATGCATTAGATGAATCTAGATTATCCCAATATTTACTAATATCCTTAATAATATCTTCAACGGTATGGTTGTAGTGCACCATTGGTCCAAAGTTAAAACTCTCGCCATTCAAATTTTTGTCATCATAAAGTTGTTGACCTAAAGCTAGATATCCGCTTAATGGCTCAAGAACATGTTGCCACGGCCTTGTTGCATTTGGACCCCGAATTTCAACTATCTCATCATTACTCCAAGCCCTTATACAATCTGGCAAAATCCTATCTTTTGCCCAATCACCACCACCAATAACATTTCCCGCTCTAGCGGTAGCTACTTTTATATTTGAATTATTTTTTTTGAAGAAAGAATGAAGGTAAGATTTAAAAACTAATTCAGCAGCACCTTTTGAACCACTATAAATATCTTTGCCACCTAACGCATCAGTTTCCTTATAACCCCACTCCCACTCAACATTATCATAGCATTTATCACTTGTTATTAAAACACCAACACAAGGATGATCTATTGTTCGTAATGATTCCAAGATATTTGCTGTACCCATTACATTGGTTGATAACGTCTCAATCGGATTGGAATATGAAATGGATACTAAGGGTTGCGCAGCAAGATGAAAAACAAAGTCAGGCTTTATCTCTTGAATGATTTTTACAACCATGTCAAAGTCCCTTACATCATTTTCATAATGAGTGATATTATTTTTTAAATCGAACTCATTAAAAATAGAAGGTTCTGTAGGTATATCTTTAGATAATCCATAGACTTTTGCACCCGATTTAAGTAACCAGATAGTCAGCCAACTTCCCTTAAATCCTGTATTACCTGTAATCAGGACTTTTTTTCCATTATATACTTGATTATACATTTTCTAATCTTTCCATTTAATCCAAGGTGCTTTCTTATTCTTTATTAAGTTATCCAAGTAATATTTTTCTCTAATATTATCCATACATTGCCAAAAACCTTCATGCTTGTATGCTTTTAATTGCATATCCGATACTATTTTTTGAAGTGGACCAAATTCAAAGTCACAATTTTCATCTTCTGTTAAATATGAAAGCATCTCTTTATTAAAAATAAAATAACCACCATTAATAAGTCCTTTCCCCATTTGTGGCTTTTCTTCTAAATCTTCAACTATATTGTCTCTACCTATATTCAATTCTCCAAATCTTGATGGTGGCCTGACAGCAGTAACAGATCCTAAAGAATTATGTGAATTATGAAAAGATGATAGTTTATTAATATCTACATCACAAACACCATCTCCATAGGTAAGATGAAAAGTATCGCTTTTTATATATTTTTCAAGTCTCTTTATTCGACCTCCTTTTAATGTATCTTCCCCTGTATTTACAAATATAATTTCCCAGTGTTTCTCATCTGAATGATTTAAGATTTTTATTTTTTGTTCTGGGTCCATCATTAAAGAAAAATCAGAACCTGTAATTCTATAATTAAAAAAGAATTGTTTAATAAAATTAGCTTTATATCCTAATGCAAGGATGAACCTATTAACGCCATAATAACTATATGATTTCATTATATGCCATAAAATTGGTTTACCACCAATTTCCACCATAGGTTTTGGTTTTTCAATAGTCTCCTCGCTTAACCTAGTACCTTTACCACCACAGAGAATAATTGCATCCATATTTTACCTTTATTAATACTTTATGTTTTAATAATCTAAACCCAAGAGACCTTTCCATCGATCTAGATTAGAATTTAACCAAAAGAAATTTTCAGGTTTAGATAAATTAGTTTTAAAGTCTTTTTTTTCTTCTTTTAATGATTTAAGCAAATCTCCAGATGAGCTAACAAACTCTGCACCATTAAAATCTCGAAGAAGACTATAATTTAGATTATTTGGATCTAAATAAGATATTACCCTAATACCAGAACAAAACGCATCAAGTACTGAAGAAGTAAATACTGATGTAAAAACTAAATCTACTGAACTCAATAAATCATTTAAATTCATATTCATTATTTCTGCATTTAATTTAGGGTATTCATTCAAATCTATTGGATTTGCAGGGTGTGGTTTGATTTTAATTACAAATTTATCTTTAATATCTAAAAAAACTTTTTCTAAATCTTTTAGCATGCGCTCCGTAGTATCTTGGCGTATATCTCCAAGCACCAAAAGGTTTACAATTTTAGATAGGTTGCTATAATTATTGTTATGTTTTTTCAATTGATAATAGTTGTTTAAATATTCATAACGAACAGCCTCCACCTTAACATATTGGCTCATATCTTGGCCAGCAGATTCTAAGGTTTCCCAAGCCTTTGGACTATTAACAGCAATTTTATCAGGTACTGGTATATCATACATTTTATCCATTCGATCAAAATATCTCATATCCCAATAGCTAATCGTGGAATGAGCAACGCCAATTAGTTTACCATGTCCATATTCACGCCATTTTTTTATAAATATCCTTTCCCACCCTTGATTTTCGCATAAATAAAGACCTGTTTTTTGATAAGGTAATGAAGAAATTGCTTTATCAAAAAGGTGAATATGAAGAATATTTTTTATCGCAACATTATCAAATATTGAATTACGCCAATCTTCACGTATTATTGGCCATAGCCAACCCGTAGGTAGAGATAGCAAGTTGTTCTCAATTTTTTTATTCGATAATAAAAAGTAAAAATAACTTTTAAAGTAATCTTTTAAAGTCTTTACGAGTATACCAAGACTAAAATATGAATTCACAAATGAATAAGCACTTTTTTTATAATCATTACGATTAAAATTATTGATTAATTTTTGTCCCGCAACTGTATTTGGGACGATTGGACTATGTAAAAATAAAAACATCCAGTTTAAAAACTTTCCAGATTGTTCTAATACTTTAGGCAATGTTTCCCAATGTTTAGAATTAAACTCTCCTTTTTCAGAGGCTTTTTGATCAAAATGTATAAAATAGGAAAATAAAAAAATTGCATCCGTGGATTTATGCCAATTTGGTTTATCTGCTCTACGTAAACTCCAATAATTAAAGGTGTAGTGAAAAACATATATCACAGACCTTAAAAATTTTGGTAACCATTTCCATAATCTACGAAAAAGTGAATCTGTACTCGGGGATGATATTTGATCCCAGAAAAAATTAATATTGGAATTTTTACATAGTAGTTTGAGCGATTCTGCTATATGCTGTTCAGCACCAATATATCTTAAATTATTACATTCAATCGCATTTAATTCTTTTTCCAAAGCTAGAATACGCAATAAATCAGTCAAACAGGGAGACTTTATCATATTGTTTTCTATCAGTAGACTAGAAAATAATAAATCTATTTGTACATTTTTATCTTTTTTATCCCTGGAAATTTTTTCAAAAATATTAGAAGCGAAATTTTTCTGAATTTGTAGATAGCGTTTCCTTATTTCATAAGAATTCTTTTCAAGAATATGTAAAATGGATTTGGGACTATTATGTCCTCTCCAAAAGTAATTTATCCCTTTTTTAGAAATGAATTTTTCTGTATCAACTATATTTACGGTCTTCTCATTTTCAGACATTTAAAGTGTTTTTATGCTTAAACATTATCAGAAAATTTTATGAAGATAGATTTATAATAATTTGATTGTGCAATTTTATAATATATTACCTACACTCTTCATTATTTTTTCAACTTTTAGCAAGTCTTCCATTGTATCTACCGCATGGGTATTATGATCTGTAGGAATCATCTTTACTTTCAAACCATGTTCCAAAATCCTTAACATATCAATTGATTCTGCAATTTCTAATGGTGTAGGTTTAAGATTGTTGTATTTCAAAAGGAAATCTCTCCTAAATGGGATAACACAAATTTGCTTACCCATTGGTACATCTTTCATTTTAGAGATTGTAGGAATTGGCTCTCTTGAAAAGTAAATAGCATTACCTTTTAAATCGCAAACAACTTTGATACAATTACGATCATTAAACTCTTCATTATTTTCAATTTTCCCAATTAAATTAGTAATCAAAATATTTGAATCATCTATCATGGGATCCAGTGCTTCTGTAATCATATTTGGATGAATCATAGGTTCATCTCCTTGAACCATTACTACGATATCATAGTTAATATTTTTTTCTTTTTCAATTTTTAACAGTGCTTCAGCACATCTATCTGATGCCCGTTCATGCTGATTTGAGGTCATAACTGAGCTGCCATTAATTGAATTGATGTAATCATATATTATATCATCACAGGTTGCTACATATAAATCTGTTATTAAACTATTTTTCTTTACATTATGATATACATGGCCAATCATTGGTTTATCTAATATTTTGGCCATTGGTTTACCTGGAAAGCGACTACTACCCATTCGTGCAGGAATTAGAGCAAGTATTTTTACAGTTTTTTCCATAGTTATTATGGTTTTTTACAAACTACCATCATATGCGAACTTAAACCAGATTCTGAAATCAGTTTTTGCCAGATCTTTTTTTGATTATCAGAAGCATAGGTAGTAAAGTTTTTCCAAAACCGGTCCTTTATTTTATCTTTATTATTTGTGAGGATATCGATATCCAACTTTCCTGGAGTCGTCACCTCGAGTGTTTCAAAACTACATCTATCAAGTAAAATTCGTACTGAAAATGGGTTTAAAAAGTTAAGGTGATGTGGTGGCATTACTGAATCGGAATTTTCCCAGAGAGCTTGAATATCTACACCAGCCCCAGACAAAGTAGTGAAAATAAATAAATCCCCGGGTGACATTAATCTATTGAGATGTCTCATAAAACTTTCGGGGCTATGTAAATGCTCAAACAGTTCAAAGCTCACATATGCTTTCCCATTTTTTGGTAAGTCGGTTTGTTTAACATTTTCTAAAAATTTTTCAATCACATTTAAATCTTTATCTCGACAAATAGAAGCAAGATGTGGACCAGGCTCAATGACAATTGGCTGATTCCTCATAAACTTCCTTATTTCCTCCGCAAAAATTCCATAACCTCCGCCGATATCAACTACTACTGTATTATCCCTATCAGTATATTTTGAGATAATATCATAGACTGCACGAGCTTTAGGCTTCCACAACTTCTTGCGGCGAGCTTCCGCTGTCTTAGCATAAAAAGTTGTTGCCCAAAATTTTGATGAAGGAGATTCCCTATAATAGGAAAAAAATGATTCAGCATCTGGTCTAGGGTTCACGTAAAGAGTATTACAATTTGGGCACTCTGAATAGTCAAAGTTTTCTTTGTGGAATGAATGCTCACCAATTCTACCACAAGCTGGACAATCTATTTCTACTTTTGATGAATTTATAAAATATGTTTTAGCGTCAATTTTTGCTAAACGAAGATACTCATTGAAAATATTTTTTGGTCTTATTTCAGATTCTTTCATCTATATAGTATTGATAGGTGATTTAGATGAATTATTTAAGAATACACCATCTGTTCCAAAAGCAATAAATCTAAATCCTTCTTTAATTCTTTTCTCAAGCACTGAGATCTTAGGGTCAACAATATGATCTCCAATGGGGACTTTATATTTCTTACATTTGTTGATAATTTGAATTATTGTGTCTTTGAAATCTTGATGATCAAACTCTCCTGTCAATCCAATAGAAGCAGATAGGTCGTAAGGGCCAATAATAATTGAATCAAGACCATTTACTTGCAATATTTGGTCTAAGTCATTTACTGCGTCAATGTGCTCAATTTGAGCAATTAAAAGTGGAGATTGTGCTTCTTCTTTATATTTTTCAAAGTTTTTACCAAATAAATTTGCTCGAGAAAATCCTACACCTCTTGTTCCAGAAGGAGGCCAAGAACAGGCATCCCTAATTTTTCGTAATATTCCAGCATTATTTATCATTGGAGCAATAATCCCACCCGCACCTGCGTCTAATGACTGTTTGCACTCTTTTGATTTTGACTCTGATATTCGAGCTAGTGGCAGTGCACCGCCTAATTCAATTGATTTAAATAAATCAGGTAGTTGATTTAAGTCAATTGATCCATGTTCCATATCTACAGCAATCCAATCATAGCCAGATTGACTTAATATTTCAGAGATCGATGAATGTGGTATCTGTTGCCAAGTTCCTAAGGTCAACTCATCTTTTTGTAATTTATTCCGAATAACTTGAATTTTAGATTCTCTATTTAACATTTGATTTTCTCATCCATATTTGATTGTAGATATATGTAAAACTAGAAGTCGATTGGTCAAAAATTTCTCCATACAATTAAATTAAAAACTGTTCTCCCAAAACCTCAATCTTGAAAATCTTTCAATTGCTATTGAAATAATATTTTTAATTACATTCTTCTTAGAAGAAAACATAAAAGATAATCTTTATTCAATTTCTAAATTAAAAAAGTCTTCAATTGTCTTACCATTATACTGCGGATAATATTTTTTATTTAAACTATGTAAGCGTAGGATAAATTTTACTTCCATCGATTTGGCTGCATTTAAATCAGAATCACTGTCCCCGAAAAATAATAACTGTTTATGGTTAAAATTATAATTTTTCATGATTTGTTTAATATGATAGTCTTTTCTTTGAGGTGAACCATAAACATTTGTAAAATAATTTTCAATTCCTCTGCCTTTTAATATAGTTTTTATTTCTTCCGTAGGTGTCCCGGTTGATATAAACAATTTATACTTTTCAGATGTTTTTTTTATGAAATCCATCACACCAGGAACATATGGACAAGAGATTACTTTGCTCACAACTAAAAAAGAAAATTTATTTGACATTCGGTCTATATCTGAACTCGTTAAATCAGTATTAAGGAATAGTTTATGGTATAATTTAAATTTTTCAAATCGCGAAATACCCCCATTTGCTTTGTGATGCTCTACAACTTTTTTCACAATTTCCTTACCATATGGACTATATAATTCAGCAAATGCTTCTGTTTTTACTTTTACTGATTCAGCAATCACGCCATCAAAATCAAATATTATTCCTTTGAGCATTTTTCAAAAAATTTAATTATTATAGTATCCCAATTGCCCTAACGGGCGAACCATCTAAGCCTACGAACGGTAATGGGAAACCGTAAAAATCAAAAGGTATAAGTAGTGGTAATTGATTGAGATTTGCCAAAGATTCATAAATAATAATATCTGACCCTAGTAAGGCATTGTGTATGGGTTTCTCAGAGGATCCACTTTTATCAACACTGGGTAAATCACAACCAAATATTTTCATACCCATATTTTTCAATTCATCTATCAACTCAAAAGGAATAAGAGGTCTATCAGATCTATAATATATGTCTGCATTATTAAAATGTTTATACCAGCCAGTGTCATAAATAACTCCATCAATTTTTTCTGTTATTTTGCCCAACATAGTATATGTTTTTTTATCTACTCTAACAATTCGTCCTGCAAAGGAATCTAAAGAAAAATCATTCAATTTTTTACCACCATCAATTATATGCGCTGGGACATCAAGATGTGTACCAGTGTGTGTCCCCATGCTGAAACAATGTAAAAGGGAATTGTCTGCAGAGATTTCTTTTTTTGTTATAATTGATACTTCTGGATCAGAAGGGTAAGTTGACATAGTATTTGAAATTGGATGGCTGAGATCTATGAGTTTCATCATTTCCTTTTTCGCAAGCTGATCTTTTTAGATTCATTTCCCTTGTCTAGATTTATTTCTAAATCATGAATCTGATCCACAAGACCTTGTCCAAGGTCATAATAAACATCACTAGTAAGAGTTTTAGCAACTTTAGGTTTATAATTGTAAGGAGTAATTGCATAATGATGGATATCCTCTTCGCATCCAAATTCAATTTCAATTTCACCACAAAATATCTCTTTTATCATAATTAGGAGATCTTTAATTCTAACTTGCTGGTTCCCGGTGATAATTAAATGTTCATTTTCAAATTTTTTATGCAAAGCATCAACTGATAGTTTTGCCGCATCTTTAGCATGAATATATTCACGAATTTCATTCCCATCACCTCGTCGAATGATTTTCTTATTTAATAAAGCTTGACTTAAGAAATCACGTATGCTATTAAAATCATTAGACCTTGGTCCATATAAAGAGCCAAAACGTAAAATGGTATAATTCAAGTTAAATTGTTTTTCATATTCTTCGATTATTTTTTCGCAGGCTTGTTTCGAAACACGGTAAAAACTACCTAATTCACTGTATACGTAAATGGTACTGGCAAACATAAATCTACCAACTTTCAATTTTACAGCAGCTTCCAACAAATTTTGAGTTCCTATAATATTCGACCTAATTGTGCTAGCAGGAATGTTACTGGATGCTCCAATATCTGCCTGTGCCGCAAAATGGTAAACGATATCGCAGCCTTTCATTGCTTTTTCAATGTCTTTAGGATTCAAAATATCACCAACGAACTCTTCTTGAGACTTGGATTTGTATTTTGATGCTCTTGCATCAAAAAGAACAACGTTAAACCCCTGATCTTCGAGCTTGTCGGCCACATGGCTACCAATAAATCCCGAACTTCCGGTTACTAGAACTCTTTTATTTTTCATTTATACCCCTCAAAAGATTTTCTGCCGCTTCTGTTTCCATTTTTATCCTTATTTCTTTTGCATAAGAGCCTATATGCGGTGTAAGAATTACATTTTCAAGTTCCACCAAAGATCCTGAATAGGGTTCTTCTTTAAAAACATCTAATCCAGCACCAAGAATCTGTTTGTTTTTCAGAGCTTTATATAAAGCATCCTCATCAATGATTTCACCGCGCGATGTGTTGATTAAAATGCTTTCTGGTTTTAATAAACTAATACGTTTGCTGTTTATTAGATTATTTGTTTCAACTGTAAGATTAAGATGAATTGAAATAATATCAGATTGTTTGATTAAACTATCAAGATCGCAATAGGTTAAACCATGCTTTTGGGCAAATGTATTATCTTCATAGATGTCAAAGGCCATAATGTTAAAATTAAACCCTTTTACTAATTTGACCAGCGTCTTCCCAATGCTTCCTAAGCCTATAATTCCCAAGGTTTTCCCATATAAAAGATTACCCATGCTTTTTTCCCAGATTCCATTTTTTACATCATTATTTTGAAGCGTTATTTTTCGTACTAAATCTAAAAGGAGACCCATACATAATTCTACAACAGCTTGAGCAGGTGAAGTTTGAGTCGTGTAAATTTTGATTCCTTTTTCTTTAGCTACATTTAGATTTATGTTATCTGTTCCAACACCTAACCTTGAAATAACTTTTAAATCTGATAATTCATCCAAAACTTCCTTGGAATATAATTCTGTACCAGCAATGACAGCAGCGGCTCCTCTAGCTTGTTCAATTAATTCGTTGGATGTTAATTTTCGAAATAATTTATTATAATTTATATCTAGTCCCTTTTGATCAAGCAAGCTAATAGGCTTTCGGGAATAGGTACCAAAAGTAGATGTAGTAATATTGACCTTTTTACGCATTCAAATAAGCCTTTTATAAATTAAAATAACATTAGTGGAGATTAACATTTAAAAATAAGTCAATTTTAAATTCTGAATCAAAAAATAATGTAGTTCTTTCTTTTCGCTCGAATCTAAAAGAGCTAGATCTGGCTCTGGTCTCCAGATATTTTTTATTATATCTTTTGAATTAATCATAAAATATTTAAAGCCTTTTTATACTCTGACCACTGACCTACATCAATCCAATCATCTTCCTCTATTGGAAAGACCCCTACTTTTTTACCTTGGTTTTTGGCATCTTCAATAAGATGAGTGATATGATAAAATTTATTTTCTGGAATGAGATCTAAAATATCGGGGTTTAATACATAAAGGCCAGTGTTAAACAAAAAATCATATTTTGGTTTTTCGTTAATGTGTGATAGGTGCCCGTCGCTATTCAATTCACAAGTGCCGTAAGGGATAATATATTCTTTAGCAGATGCGACTAACGTTATGTCAAAATTATTATATTTATGAAATTCATATAAGCTTGCATAGTCTGCCTTAATAATAATATCGCAATTTGTGACAAAAAACGGTATATCAAATTTACCATTTAAATACTGGAGACTGCCTGCCGTACCTAATGGCCCTTTTTCCTCTACAAATGCTATGTTATATTTAGGCTGTAATTCTTCAAAAAATGCTTTTAGAATTTTCCCTTTGTAATTAACGGTCATATGAAAATTTGAACACCCAATATCTGTGAATCGTTTAATAATATGTTCGATAATCGGTTTCTCATGTATGGGGACTAATGGTTTAGGTAGAACTTTTGTAAATGGCTCCATTCGAGTTCCTTTACCACCTGCCATGACAACCACGGGTACATTTAACTTTTCTTTTTGTATTTTTTCCCCATTATTCAATATATCTCCCCAGAACAAAATATCTATTACCTTACCTATATCATCTACAACAGGTATAATATCAAACCTGTTTTTGGCAAATAACTTTTTCGCTTGATCAATCTCATATTCCCCATCAATAAGCACTGTGGGACTCGACTGATAAACATTCTGAATAGGGTCACTCATATTAGAACCATTTAAAATTGCTTTGCGTATGTCACCGTCACTTAGAGTACCCAGTAGTATGTTTTTTTTATTAACTATCACCAGACATTTTTCCCCGGACTTGCTCAATCTTTTCATCGCTTGGCGGACTGTGATATTGGGTTGCACCTTGAAATCTTTCATAGAACAGCTTTTTGCATTATTTATGCTTGAATTTCTAAAATAATATCACCTAAACCAAACAAGCTTTTTTATTGATATCTTCTAATATATCATCGATAGCCTGAAGAAGCATATTCCGTTCACCACCCGTAGAAAAAGAAAGGCTATCAAAATATGGGGCCAGGTATTCGGCATAGTCCTGTGCAGACATCTTATCAAGCAATGAGGCATTATTAATCATCTCATTCGCATCTTTTGCAACAAGTAACGGTAGCGTTTTACTCAAAGGGAACTCTACTGAATCAAAAGGCCAAAAAATAATCACCTTTACTTTCTCTTGAATCAACTCAAATGCCACAGTAGACAAAGAGTAAACGAATGCAATATTTATAAAAGGCACAATTTCCTTAACAGTAATGCCTTCTTTAATAACTTCAAATTTGTCGTCCATTAGACGAAACTTACTCAAAGCATATTCTTCAGCTTTCTGAGCTTCATGCCCTATTACCTCACCACGTTCAATCTTAAAATTATTCTTGCTCTTATAGAAAAAACCACCGTCTATGGAATTAGAAGACAAAACCACTGCATCAACAAAATCACTGTAATTATCAAATGTATTTGAAAGC
>MDSW01055613.1_pt1 | contig 12898 bp, 8 predicted proteins | sample 811171 | NCBI WGS metagenome assembly MDSW01 (sample SAMN05326641, study PRJNA326480) | marine metagenome | isolation source: seawater | place: Atlantic Ocean: North West | collected 2012 | reverse complement strand
GGGGGAGACCGACGGTCCGTCGTCGAATGCGGCGTCGACTTACGTCACGCCGTAGTCTCTCGATGCAACGACCTCCCTTCGGATAAAAAGGCGCGTTACAGTTGAGTTTGCGCGCCGAATCCCAGATTAGAGGTCCACGTTGGCGTCGTCTAAGATTTCGAACCGTCGTCTAAAGAATTCGAAAACAGGAAAACCTACTACGTGCGCTACGGGCGTCGATGTCGAACAGAACCACCCGCGCGCTTCGCCTCGCGCGCTTCGCCCCCCGCACGCCTCGAGCTTCTGTCGACATGAGCGCCACGTCGGCCCCCGGCCAGCAAGCCACGATGGTCGCGCCCGTAGGGACCGTGGCCGGGCCCCAGGAGCAAACCCTGTTCTACTACCGGTTTCGCATCTTCGCCGGCATTCACGCCGTCATGGAGATCCCCTGCCTCGCGCTCGCGCTGTACATGTACATGATCTTGCCCCTCTTCTGGTTCCTCACGGGCGCCATCGGGTCCGCCATCGCCATGATCGTCAGCGCCAATGTCGCGGGGAAGTTTTGCTGCTATCCGAGCGGCAACTACCGCCGGCTCGGCTCCTGGCTCAACGCCATCTTCATGCTCATCTCGTTCATCCTCTCGTTGCCCCTCCTCTACTTCGCCACGTACGTCGCGTCGTGGTGCGCCGCCAACGGGAACGACTACGGGAACGAACTTCAAGACCTCTGCGCCGGGATCGGCGCGGGCGCGGCCTTCTCCGTCATCTCCGCCTTGTTCCGACTCGTCATCTCGTTGATCATGATCCCGTACTGCTGCTGCGGGTGGACCGGCGTGCAGGCGAAGCAAGTGCAGGTCGTCGAAGTGCGGACGGCCTAAACTGTCGTCGTTCGACACCCTCAACCCTTCGCGCTACGGTCGCGCGAGCGTAGTCCCTGTGTCAATACACGTCGCCTTTATCGCGTCGTTCGTGGCGAAACGCGCAACCCATCCTAGCTTTTCCTGTCTCTCATCCACCTCCGCGGCGGCGACCGAAACGTGCGCTCGCGCGCAACCAACTCCCGTCGGACACTCGTGCTGAGTGCGAGTGCGTCACGAGCGGCGGCGACGATCCGGCGTCGCGATCGGATAAAAAATGCTCGAAAACCGGCGCTCGTGGAACGACCTCCCGAGGACGACTCCCACTCGACCTCCGCGGACATTCTCGCGCGCGCGACCCCTCTCGCGACGCGGATGCGCGCCACCTCGGCGCGTCGTTCGACGTCGCTCGTCGGGCGCGGCGTTCCTCTGCGTCGGTCGCCGATTCGCGGGGCGGTCGCGTCGTCTTCGCGCGGCGCGTCGTCCGCGATGATCGAGGTGGAGCGGAAGTACGAGGCGGACGCGAGCGCGGAGGAGCTCACGAGGCGCGTCGAGGCGCTCGGCGGGAGGTCCAAGGGCGTCGTCACGTTCACGGACGCGTATTACGACACCCCCGACCGCGCGCTGTGCGCCCAGGACGTGTGGTTGCGGCGGCGCGACGCGGCGTGGGAGATCAAGCTCCCGGTGCTCGCGGACGCGCGCCGATCGGGGGGCGAGCGAAGCGTCTTCCGCGAGGTGGAGGGGGCGAGGGACGTCCTCCGCGAGTTCCTCGGCGCGCTCGGCGACGATCGCGGCGAGTCCGCGCGCGCCGGCGCGGACCGGCCCGACCCGGCGGACGCGGAGGCGGCGCTTCGGGACGCGCTCGCGTCGCGACGCGCCGAGGCGTTCGCCGAGTTTTCGACGACGCGCGTCAAGCTCGAAACCGCCGCCGGCGTCGCCGTCGACGTCGACGCCGCGTCCTTCGGGCACGTCGTCGTCGAGGTCGAGGTCATGTGCGGCGACGAGGGCGAGGTCGCGGAGGCGGAGCGGCGCGTGGAGGAGACCGCGAGGGAGCTCGGCCTGGAGCCCCTGCTCGACTCGGGAGGGAAGCTCGAGACGTTCATCCGGAGAAACTGCCCCGAGCATCTCGCCACCCTCGTCGAGCGAGGCATCCTCAAACCGTAGTCTAAGCTGAGCTAGTGAACGAACCGAGCCCGCGAGCCCGCGGCGCGAAACACACGAGTCTCTCTCTGCGCTTCCGAACGCGACCTCACATGAAGTACCACAGCGTCTCGCCCTCCTCGAGCCCTAACGTCCGGACGTTGCGTTCGAGGTCCCCCTCCTCTCCCCCCCCCGCGCCGCCCTTGCGCCGCTTCGCCACGCACACCACCACCGGCGTCCTCGCCCGCCCCCTCGCCCCGCCGCCTTCTCTCGCCTCCCCCGCCTCCCCCCCCGCCCATTTCCCCCCCGCCTCCTCCTCCGCCCACTCGGAGAAATGCACGACCGGGATGGGCGCGGGGGACTCGAGTCGGTGGTTGGCGTACGTCCCGCCGCACTTCTTGGGGTCCACGTCGAGCATGGCGACGCACCGCGCGCGGGACTCCGGCGAGAGCGCGGCGACGAAGGCGCGCCCGTCCCGCCCGGCGCCCCATACGGCGAAGCGGCGCCACCGATCGTCGCGGCGCAGCACGCGCCGCTCGAACGCCGCGACGCGGATCTCGAGCAGGCGCTTACGCGAGACCCGGGACGTGCCCGAGTCCGGGGACCAGCGGTACAGAAGCACGGGGTCCGCCGGCGTCCCCGCCCGCGCGAACGCCCTCGCTTTTTCGCGCGGCGCTTTTTTCGCGTCTTTGTCTTTCTCGGCGGCGTCCTTCTCGCGCTCGGCTTCCGCCTCCTCCTCGGCTTTCAGGAACGCGTCCACGTGCGCGTGGAAGAAGACGAGGTCTTCGCCCTCGCCCTCCTCCGGGCGTCGCTCGACGAACCCTCCGACGGCGTCGAAGAGTTTCCGCGGGACGCACCACGTCGGCATCTGCACCGTCGTCTCGCGAAACTGCTCCAGCCACAGCCCCTCCGGGTCGCGCAGCGAGTTGGCCCACCGCTCGTAGTGTTCCGTCGACCCCGGCGGGTGGCGCCGCCAGCAGCCCCCCACGATCGCGCGCGGGTGGCGCAGCGAGAGCGCCACCTGCGCGGCGACCCTTCCCGGCATCATGACGTCGTCCGCGTCCAGGAACACCACGTGCGACCCCGTGGAGGCGCGCACCGCCGCGTTCTTCCCGAACCCGATCCCGCCGGGCGCGACGTCCTCGTCGTCGCCCTCCTCGTCCTCCTCACCCTCCCTCCCCCACCGGCTCCCGCCGCGCACGTACGCGACGTTTCGCGTCTCGAACGCGTTCGCCCACGCGCGCGCGATGACGTCCGTCCCGTCCCCGGACGCGTCGTCGAACACGCTCACCTCCATCGCGCCGCCGTACGTCTGCGCGAGGACGGAACCGAAGCACTCGTCCAGCCATTCCGCGGCGTCGTGCGCGGGAATCGCGACGGAGACCTTCGGAAGGGACGGGTCCGGCGGTTTCGCACGGTTCGCGTGCGAGACGCGACGCGCGATGGACTCCGCGACGGCGGCGCGCTCGAGAAAGTCCAAGGTCGGAGGCTTCGCCTTCGCCTTCGTCTTCTTCGGAACCCGGAGCCATGCGGCGGGGACGCGGTCGATCCCGCGGAGCGTTCGCACGCCCCCGTCCCTCGCGAACGCCTCGGGCGTGACCCGGGCCATCCCGTTCGCCATCGTCCTCGGCGCGCCGCGGAGGTTCGTCGTCCCGCAGTGCGCCAGCCACGGGTGAAGCAGCGCGACGCCCCCGGCCGCGCCGACGATTTGCTCGATCCAACCGACGACGGAACGTTTTTCGGCGGAATGCTTTTCTAATTCGTCGTCGCGGCTCGCGGAGGGCGCCTCCGGATCCGCGTCGCCGCCGCCCAGAGGCCTCCGCGGCGCGGCGCGCTTCTTGGGTAAGATCCCGCGCGCGGAGGCGTCGCGAACCGCGCGCTGGACCCACGCGTTCAGGTCGCGGTGTGGGATCCCGGCACGAGGGCGAGGGGCGCCGCGGGGACTGCTCGCGGCGGCGGAGGCCTCGGCGGAGGCCTTGGAGGCGGCCTCGGCGGAGGCCTCGGCGTCAGCCAATTCTGATGATGATTCCTCCGCGGCGGCGATCTCGGCGGCGACCCACGCGTGGGATCCGCGCACGAACGCCGTTCCGCCGCCGCCCGGCGCGCAGTCCGAGAGTAAGACGAGGACGATCGCGCCCTGGCACGGGTGGCCTTCGGACGTGCGAACGCCGTCGAAGGCGAACCCGGGGCCGACGTCCACGTGCCACCCTTTCCCCCTCACGCGGCGGCGGTTCACGGGCTCCCACCGCGAGCTCGGATCCGCGCGAGAGACGGTCGCGTTCGGGAGAATCCGGTCGGGAGAATTGGCCCGCACTTCTCCTCCCGTCGTGGGAAGGCGGCGTCGCGCCGTGTCTTTGCCGCCTCTGGCGCTCAACAGGACGTCCGCCCTCGCCCTCGCCTGGCGCTTGGTGCACTTCCTCGCGGGCTGGAGTCGATCGGCGACGCGATTCCACGACGCGCCGAGTCGGTCGACCAGCGCGAGCAACGCGGCGTCCTGCGCGGGCGTCCACGGCGGGTCGTACCTCTCGCGGCACTGCTTCGCCGTGCGTCCGCCGCCGATCCGCGCGGCGATCGCTTCCCACGAGAGCGGAGCGGCGGAGTCCTCCGGTGGGACGGGGGAAGAGGCCTCCCCCTCCCCGGGGGAGGCGGCGGCGAGGGCGGCGCCGCTCGCGGCGGCGGGGTCGTCTTCGTCTTCGCGTCCTCGTTCGCGGAGGCGAGCGAGCAGGGCGTCCTCCTCTGGGGTCCACGCGCGCTGGTCTCGGCCGACGTCGCCGCGGCGCCACGAGGCGCGCGCGCGGGCGCGCGCGGGATCATCGTCCGCGGCGGGTTCGTCCGTCGCGGCGGCCTCGGGGAAGACGACGGGGCAGTACCAGTGGCGAACGTCGCACGGCCCGCCGTGGGGTTGGTTGTCGGGGAGCTCCCACGCGCCGTCGCCGAGGAGGGCGTCGAGGGCGCGAACGAGCTCGGGCGCGGTCGCGAGCGCGCGCCAGTGCTCGCCCACGCCGGGGGGGACCACCTCGATGACGCGCCGAGCGTTGCCCTTGGGCCACGTCGACGGGTCCGAGAGGGCGACGCCCGTGGGCGTGCCGCTCTCGGGCGGGATCGCGGGGCGCGAGAGCTCGCGCGAGACCTGGTCCTGGAAGCTCGCGAGCGCCGAGCCGCGGAGCACGCCGTCCAGGAAAACGATCCCGTCGCGGCGGAACGTCTCCCGGAGCGTCTCCGCGTCCATCGCCGCGGACGAACCCGGCCCCCGACGGGGGGGGCGGACGAGACCGGACGCGCGCGGCGCCGAGAGTGTCGTCGGCGGTGCCAAAAAACGGCGCGATCGGCGGCCAGGGGCGGTGGGTACGTCTGGTATCGACCACGACCGGCGAGGACGCGAGCGTCGCGCAGTCGATGCAGTCGAGAGAAAATTTAAATTGTTGCTCGAAAACCTTCGACCGCGACGCGAGGGCTCGCACTCACACGCGCCGGCATGACGTCGTCATCGCACGTCGTCGAGGGTGACCCCTCGTCGTGGAAGACGTCCTACGTCGAGAACGCGACCAACCTCTTCAACAAAGATGTGCCCGTGTGCGTGAAGGGCGGCGGCCCCGACGGCGCGCAAGAGAAGATCGAAGAGCTCACCGTTCGAATCCTGCTCGGCCTCAACAAGCAGAAGCAGAGCAAGGTGCGGAGCGGTCGCGCGCGTCCCATCCCGAGCGCTCTCGCCTCCGCGCGAACCCAGGCTTCCCTCGCTCGCGCCGCGTCTCGCGCTCGCGCCGCTTCGCTCACGATTTCTCCCCCTCTTCCCCCTCCCCCCGTCCTCGCGCCAGGTGCTCCGCGTCCAAGTCACGAGCGAGACGGACCCGTTTTTCTTCCACCACATGGAGGTGTCCGAGGACGAGTTTCAGTCGCTCAAGGTGGAGCAGTCCATCCTCGTGGACTTCGCGCAGTTCCCCGATAAGTTCATCGAGCTCCTGGAGGAGTGCATCGCGAGCCGCGGCGAGGAGAACCCGCGGTTCCTCGCCGTCCTGCGCGTCGGCGCGGACGGCGAGCCGGACCAGAATTCCAGCCTCGGCGTCGTCGAGACGAACAAGTTCAAGCACCTCTCGCACATCTCCCTGGCGTTCAAGCCCGGCGACGACGCCTCGATCAAACAGTATCTCGCCGCTCGCCTCATGGACGTCAAGGGCGAGCGCGACGGCTTCGCCGCCTCCCACCGCGACGCGGCGGCTTCCCACGCCGCCGCGCTTCGCGACCTCGAGCTCGCCGCTGCCGAGACGCAGTCGCAGCGCGAACACGCCGAGCGCGTCGAGGCGGCGGCGCAGGCGCGACTCGACGAGCTCGCGGCGAACCTCAAGATGAAGGCGATGGAGGAGCTCGAGAACACCAAGACGCGGATGGAGGGCGAGCGGAGCGCGGCCGAGACCGGGATGCGCGGCACGATCGAGTCGCTGACGTCGCGCAACGCCGAGCTCGACGCGAGGGCGAGGGAGCTCATGGAGGCGAAGTACAAGCTGGACAGCAAGTACTCCGACGCCTCCTCGCGTCTCACCGCGGCGGAGGGCGAGCTTGCGACGGCGAGGGAGGAGCTCAAGTCCCTGCGCAAGGCGAACAAGGATCTGGACAAGGGGTTGAACGAGCGCGAGAAGAGCACGGCGCAGAACGGGATGCGCGTGGAGTGGCTCGAGTCGCAGCTCAAGGACAAGGAGGAGCTGTGCAAGGTGCTCAAGGGGCGGCTGGAGAGCGCGGAGTCGCACAAGGCGTCGCAGGAGAGCGCGCTGGAAGACGCGCGCGCCGCCGCCGTTCGCGCGGAGGACCGCGTCTCCGCGAGCGCGGGCGAGATCCGCAAGGGGAACCAGATCATCGAGCGCCTTCAGGCGGAGCTCCGCTCGGCCAAGGCCAAGGCGAAGCTCAAGGCGGCGGTGATTGCGCAGCAGGAGACGCTGCTGAGCGAGCGCCAGGGCGCGCTGGACAAGGCGGCGCGCGCCCAGGCGGAGGCGACGAGGGAGGCGGACGCGGCGCGCGAGGACGCGAGGGCGCTGGAGCGCCGCGTGGAGGACCAGAAGAAGAAGCTGGAGGAGAGCCAGGCGCTGCTCACGAGCAACCAGCAGATGATCCAGTGGCTCAACGGGCAGGTGAACGAGGCGCAGCTCGGACGGCTGGGGAGCAGCAGCCGGTACTCGTTCCGGCCCTCCGTCCCGCTCCCCGTCCCCTCCGTCTCCGCCGCGGGCGCGAAAGCCGACGCGGTGCCCGCCAACGCGTGACCAGACGCCGACGGGTGAGACCACGGCGCGGTGTACGTAGGCTCCGTTCCTTAGATGGTATAATACCTACGCGCTCGACGACGTGAACCCGCGCCGCTCTTCCCGCGCGGCGACGAGCGCCGCCGCCCCCGGGGCCCGCTCGTCGCCGCCGCCCGCGCGCCCTCCCAGCTCGACGCACCGCCCGCCGCCCTCCCCCAGGTCCACGCGCGCCCTCACGCGTCTGAAATCCACCCCCCCGTGGAAGTACGTCCTCCGCAGGATGTCCCCGTCGCGCGTCTCGACGTCGCGCGTCACGCGAAACTCGCCCTCCGTCGCCGACGCGGCGTACCGCTCGAACACGCTCGCGGGGGTCCACCCGTCGTCCGCGCGTCGCCGCCACCGCGCGGCGTCGAGCTTCGCCGACTCCGAGGCGACGCGACGCCGCGCCCTCTCCGAAACCCCGTCCGAAGCCCCACCCTCCGTCCCCGAACCCCCGCGCCGACCGACCCGACGCGCGAACCCGCCCTCCCCCTCCACCTCCTCATCCTCATCCTCATCCTCGTCCTCATCTTCGTTCGGGACGCCGCCGGAACGGTAGAGCTCGGCGGCGACCCGCCACGCGAACACCGCGCGGAGCGCCTCGTACTCGGGGGATTCGTTCACGAGCCGCTCGAGCTCGGGGAGGATCACGCGCTCGAAGAGCTCCCCCGCGCGTTCGCGCGCCGCGGGGTCGGCGCCCGCGCACAGCTCGCGGACGGCGCCGTCGGCGTCGAGCGCGACGCCCGCGAGGCCGCCGCCGCCGGAGGCGACGTCCGACTCTTGCTTCACGGTGAGCGGCGCGCGGAGCACGTGCAGGAGACGAGGGGGTCGGGGATGGGGGCAGCTCCCGAGGGAGGGAAGCGGCGAGGAGCGCTCCGCGGACGAAGCGTCGCACGACGGAGGCTCCGCGACGGGCGGCGACGGCGCGGCGCGGGGAGGCGCCGTCTTCGCGTTCGCGTTCGCGTTCGCGTTCGCGTTCGCGTTCGCATTCGCGCGCGTCATCTGCAGCGACGCGACGCCCGGGACGATCCACTGGCGGAAGGAGTGGCACAGCTTCGCGCCTCGGGCGCCGACAAAGTCGTACAGCTGCTCCCAGAACCGCGCGCCCAGCGGGTGGTCCGGGTGCAGCAGCGACGCCGCGGTGCGCTTCAGCGCGAGGTCCGCCTCCAGGAGGGTCTTGCCGACGTCCGTTCGCCCGAGGTTCGTCTCGATGACGCGCTCCGCCTCCGTCGGGGAGAGGTTGACCCAGAACGAGTCGGGGGGGTGGGTGAGCCACACGAAGAAGGCGTCCGACGCGGCCGCGACCGCGGGGTCGGACGCGCGAGGTGGCGAACCGCCCGACGAAGCGTCGAAGACGTCGCGAGGAAGCTCCATCGTCACGAGGGGCGTCACCACCTCGCACCCCTCCGTGCCCTCCTCGCACCCGGCGCTCACGGCGAGCTCGAGGGCGCTCATGTCGATCCCGGCGAAGGGGCGCGGGAGAGGAGGCGACACCAGAGGCGAAGACGCGATACCGACGAGCGCCGCGAGCGCGAACGCGAGGCGGGCGCGCATGGCCCCGCGCCGAGTCCCACTGCCGAAGCGCGAGTGCGCAGCGGCAGCGTCCGATGTTCGGTCTGTCTCTTGAGCACTGCTGGACCATAACACCCGCGTGTGTGGAGCGCTCCGACTGACCGTTGGCACCTGTTTTCGTGCTTTCGAACGCGACGCCGCCCGCGCGCACAGCGACGAGCGCCTCGCCCGCCGCATTGCATCGAGACGCCCTCACGCTCTCCGACGCGCCGCTCACCGCCCGTCGACGTCCGTCCTCGCAAATTCTCGTGCGTGTCATCCCCCTCCCCCCTCGAACGTCCGTCGACGAAGCCATCGTCGCGCGGCCGCGTGGTTCTGGGCCAACGGACGTCGTCCTCGGCCGGACCGATGGGTCGCGCCGCGGCCGCGCGAGCGTGCGAAGCACGCGGGCGTCCGCGCGCCGGGCGTCCCCTCGACCCACCTCGAGGAGAGCGACCGTCGTCGACTCGTTTCCCCGCGCGCCTCGCGGAGACGAGGGAGACGGGCGCGCGTCCCCCGGGGGATGACTCGACCCATCCGCGACGCGAAGAGACGCGTCCGAGCGACGCGAGCGCGAATCTCACGTCTCGTCGCCCCCTCCTCCTCGCGCACGCCCCTCGCAGCACTCATGCCCATCAACCTCGACATGACTGACCCCAAAATCGTCGCCGCGTGCATCGCCATCGGTGTCTTACTCGTGGGCATGATCGTCCAGCTCGTCTTCCTGGCCGGCACGTTCCTGAAGAGCGACGCGCCCACCCCGCGCAAGTCGACCCGCGCGAGGAAGCCCTCCTCCAAGGCGGAGGACGCCGCCGCCGTGAAGAAGTCGCCCAGGACGCCCAAGGCGAAGGCCCCGGCGGCCGCGGCGGACATCGTCTCCCCCACGCGAAGGTCCGCGCGCATCTCCAAGACCCCGGCGAAGAAGTGATGAGAGCGTTCGACCGAGGCGGAAGACACACACGATTACTTGCTCGCAGGAGGATCGCGAGCGCGGCGACGCTCGCGTCCGGCGCCGTCGCACACACGACGAAAAAACACACACATAATCCTTAGATAGCGGCGATAGAGATCGCGATCGTTCGTTCGCGGGCGCTGTGTACATTTGTGATGGGACTCTCGATCACGCGCGCGGTGATTCACACGAACGAATCCCTCGCCCCCGCGCGTCCCCTCTCTTCCGCGGCACCCACCCTCTCTTCGGTTCCTCACCGTCGTCGCGACCCCTTCCCTCCGAGTTGTCCCGAGCGCGCTATGATATGATATGATAGTATAATATACTGTTATACGCGCTCAGCTCATCTCCACTTTGAGGTGGTCGTAATCCTTCGGGTCGAGGCCGAGGTTGTTCATGAGCGCGTTCCACCTGGGCGGTTCCTCGTCGAAGACGTACGTGAGGGGGAAGGTGAGCACGCCCGAGCCTCCGTTTTTGCGCAGGTCCTTCACCGTCTCGTAGATCCTCGTCTTCGGCACGGCCACGGAGACGGCGTAGAAGGAGCCTTCCTTGGACGGCGAGCCATCGTTCGAGGGGGTGTAGATGGGCGAGATCGTGGGTCCCTGCAGGCCTCGCAGCAGCTGCCCCGCGTCGTTGGCGAGCCTGGTGGCCACCTCCTCCGCGCTCGCGCCTCGGACGTTGGCGGTGACCATGAAGAGCCCATCCGCCCTGAGGTGCGCCTCCAGGCGCTCGAGCATCTCGTGGATGATCTCGAGCGTCCCGGGGCGCTCCAGCAGCGCGGTGCGCGACGCGACGAGGACGCCCTGCGACTCGAGCACGCGCCCGCCCTCGATCTGCTTGAGGTTGTTCTCCCTCAGCGTCGTCCCCGAGGAGACGAGGTCGAGGATGCAATCCGCCGCGCCCATCGCCGGCGCCGCCTCCAGAGCGCCGTCCGCGGTGGAGAGCTCGACGTGCTCGAACCCCTGCTCGGCGAAGAACTGCTCCGCGAGGTTCATGTACGCGGTGACGACCCTGAGGGGCCGCTCCTTGGACCAGCGCTTGTCGCTGAGGAGGTCGCGCAGGGAGTGGACGTCTTCCCACGCCTGCGGCACCGCCACCGCGAGGTGGCACCCGCCGAACCCGAGCGCGTCGTGGACGACGACGAGGTCCTCGTCCTCGTTGCCGATCTCGCGGAGCATGTCGTACCCCACGATGCCGATGTCGATGTCGCCGGAGATGAGCTTCCGGACGACGTCGGTGGCGCGCTGGAACCAGACCTCCATGCCGGGCACGTTCGGGATCTCGGCCGCGTACTGCCTGGGGTTGATCTTCCGCACCTTGAGCTGGCAGTCGCCGAGGAGGTCCATCGTGTCCTCCGCCATCCGGCCCTTGCTCGGGATGCCCATGCGGATGGAGTCGCGCGCGTCCACGGACTTGCGGTACACCGTCGTGGAGGACTGCTGCTGACGGATGCTCGCGACGGGCGCGAGGGGCGCGGGCGCGGCGCGGGAGCGACGCGCGAGGCCGCGGCCGGCGGACGATGAAACCCTCCCGACGCGCTCGCCGCGGACGAACCGCGAGGAACCCAGCGCGGAGGCCAGGGCGGGCGCCGCGGCGTGCGCGTGGGCCGACATCGTGGCGTCGCGGGCGGCGCGCGGAGACGCCGGGGAGGGAGGGCGGGGGGGAAGGGCGAGTTCCTCGGACGGCGCGAGGCCGAGCGATTCTGTGGATAGAGAGCGGCGGATCGTCTCGGAAAAAGGAGGGGGCAAGAGGATCTCGAAGTACAGCTGGCAGAGTCGGACGACTCTGCAGTTCGAGATGGCCGGCGAAGCAGTCTGAAAAAAATTCCAACGCCGTGCGCTCGCGAACCGTCGTTCACGAGCTATTCGCGTCACATCGCTCCCTCGGCGAGCGCGCGCGCGAGTAATAATGTCGTCGCGCTGGTCCTGCGAGAGAAAAAGCGGCGAACGCGCGCCCGCGCGCGTCACTCCTCGGGGCGCGCCTTCGCGCTCGCGTTCGCGCGGCTCGACATGGGTCTCATCGACGTCAGCGGCGGGGACGTGCCGAGCGGTCTCCGCCGCGCCTCCGCCGCGCTCAGGAACGCCCCGGGTGCGTCCGCGCTCGCGTCCCGGGGCCGTCCTCCCCGTCCGCGGCATCCCTCCGCCGCCCCCTTGGTTTTCGTCGTCGCATCCCTGACCGGATCTCTCCCTCTCTCTCCCGCCGGCCTCTCCGGCTCCCCACCTCCACAGGCTCTTCCGGCGACGCGGTGTTCGTCGCTCCGGGGGACACGATCGAGGGCGTGGACCTCGAGGACGGTTTTTTGCGCGGTCACGGCACGCAGGTGGTGAACGGCCGCCTCCTCGCGACGGTGTGCGGGACGGTGGAGCGCGTGAACAAGCTCGTGAGCATCCGCCCGCTGCGCACGCGGTACGTCCCCGAGACGGGCGACGTCGTCCTCGGCCGCGTCACCGAGATCGCGGGCAAGCGCTGGAAGCTCGACATCGGCTCGAGGCAGGACGCGATCCTCCAGCTCGGCGCCGCGCACCTCCCCGGCGGCGTCCAGCGCCGACGCGACGAACACGACGAGCTCCACATGCGCGACCTCTACGCCGAGACGGATCTCGTCTCCGCGGAGGTGCAGAGCTTCTACGCCGACGGCGCCGTCGCGCTGCACACGCGGAGCCTCAAGTACGGCAGGCTCGATCGCGGGCAGCTCGTGCGCGTGCCCCCGACCCTCGTCAAGCGCATCAAGAGGCACTTCGCCGCCGTCGACGTCCCGGCGGGAGGAAAAACCATCCCCGTGGCGCTGCTGCTCGGGTGCAACGGGTTCGTCTGGGTGGGCGCGCCGAGCGTCGGGGGTTCGTCGGGGGAGGACGCGGGGACGGACGCCGCGAGCCCTCCTGAGGCTGCTTCCGTGGGGGGGTCTGGGGGCGCGGTGGGTCCCGTGGACGCGACGACGAGGGAGGCGATGTGCCGCGCGGCGAATGCGACGCGCGCGCTCGCCGCGCTGTTTCTCGCCATCCACCCAACAGCGGTGGAGGACGTCGCGCGCGCCTCCGCGGAGTGGGGGGTGGCGCCGAAGGATATGCTCGGGGCGGGGTTCCTGAGGAGGACGCTCGAGAGGGAGACCGAGAGGAGGGTCGCGAGGGGGGGGGCGTGGTGACCGAAGAAGG
>MDSW01085184.1_pt1 | contig 12900 bp, 5 predicted proteins | sample 811171 | NCBI WGS metagenome assembly MDSW01 (sample SAMN05326641, study PRJNA326480) | marine metagenome | isolation source: seawater | place: Atlantic Ocean: North West | collected 2012 | reverse complement strand
GGGGGGGGGGGGGGGGGGGGGGGGCGCGGCGCCGGGACCCGGGTCGGAACGCGCGACGCACCGACGGAGATGTCCACGAAGGCGTCGCCGATGACGGCGAACTTGACCGGGGCGCGTTCGTGCTCCATGGCGGGCGAGCGTGCGTTCGAGAGCCGGAGGAGAGTGCGCGCGAAGGAGGGGAGGGCGCGGAGGAGGCGGACGAAGCGGGGCGGACGAACCCGCCAAGATTCCGACGCGACGCGGCGAGGGCGGATGACGAGCGCAGACATGTCTCAACGGCACTGCGAACCTTTTTGAAATCTATTGACCGGTGCGAACCCTCGACGGGTGCGTCGCGCTCGCCCAGAGCGCACGGCGCGCGCACGAGCCGCCACGCGCGTTCCGCGCGGACGGTCGCGCCCCCACGCGCCCCCGGTCGGGTCCCGGGAGCCTTCGCGAAGGGCGCCCCCGTTCGGTGTCGCCGCGGGCGTGCGGATTGTTCGCGCCGTCCGAGAGAGCGCGTGCGAGGGGGCACGCGCCAGCCCGGGTGCCGAGGAGCGATGGCGTTCGCGTGGGACGCCGCGTCCCTGAGGGCGACGGTCGAGGACCGCAGCGCGGTGATGCGAGCGTTCAAGCTCGCCAACTCGGGTGCGTCGTCGCGCGCGTCGCGCGACCCCGTCGGCGGGACTAACAATCGCGTCTCCCCGGCCCCCGCCCTCGTCCCGTCCTCGCGCTGACCGCCCCGCCCCTCCCCTCCCCCGCCCCCGAAACGCAGACGGCTCCGGCGAGGTCTCCGGCGGACAGGCGGTGGCGTTCTTCGCGGGCTCGGGCCTCGCGAACGAGACCCTGGGCGACGTGTGGCGCGCGACGACGAACGGCGCGACCGTGATGGACCCGCACGCGTTCCACGAGGCGCTCAAGCTCGTGACGACCGAGATCGAGACGAGAGAGGGCGTCGTCGCCGCGCCCGTCGAACCCGCGCCCGCGCCCGAACCCCCCGCGCCCGCGGGTCCGGAGCCGAGCGCCGCGCCGATCCAGCCCCAGGGCTCGGCCTCGTGGACGCCCGCGCCGATGCCCCCGCCGCTCGAGCCGGCGGACCGCGACCCGAGCGGCGGCGGCGGCGGCGGCGGCGGCGGCGGCTTCGCCGACTTCGGCGCCGCCCCCGCGGGCTTCTCCGGATTCGCGGACCCCGCCGCGGACGCTTCGAGCGCGGCGTCGAACACCGCCGGGCCCGCCGCGTTCGCCGCGCCGCCGCCCGCGCCCGCGGCGCCGCCGCCGCAGCCTCCGCAGCCTCCGCAGCCTCCGCCGCCGCCCGCCCCGTCGGCTGGCGGGTTCGGCGATTTCGGCTCGGGCGATTTCGGCTCCGGCGCGTCGGGCGGGTTCGGCGACTTCGGCGCGTCCCCGACGGACTTCGGCGCCGCGCCCGTCGCGAGCTTCGGCGCGGGACCCGCGGGTGTTTCCGGCGCGCCGCGCGCGTCTGAACCGCTCGCGGAGGATATGTTCGGCGGCGGCGGTTCGGGGTCGGGTTTCTCGTCCGGCTTCGACGGCGGCGGCGCGAGCTTCGCGGCGGCGTCTCCTCAGCCTCCGCCTCCGCCCGCACCCGCGCCCGCGCCCGCGCCCGCGCCGCGCCCGCCTCCGCCCGCACCCGCGCCCGCGCCCGTCGCGGGGGCCTCTTCGCCCCCCCTCGGGATGCTTTCCTCCGCGACGCCGAAGGAGCTCGAGAAGTACGCGAAGCACTTCGCGAAGCTCCCGGGGGGCAAATCCGGCGCGGCGGACGCGGAGTCCGCGCTGAAGCTCCTGGGGAAGGCGAAGCTCCCGCGCGACGCCGTGCGCGCGATTTTCGACGCGCACGCGGGCGCGGGCGCGAGGACGATCGGCCGCGACGCGTTCTGCGCCGCCATGCACGAGACGTACGCGGCGATCAAGGGCGCGGGCGGGAAGACGCCCGCGAGTTTCGCCGGCGCGGCGAGCGCCGTGCGCGGCGCGGGGAAGCTGGTCGCCGCCGCGCCCGGGGGCGTCGATTTCGGGAGCTTCGACACGCCCGAGGCGGAGAAGCGGGCGAACCGGTCTCGCGGCGGGTTCGGTTCGTTCGCGGACCCCTCCGATTTCGGCGGGTTCGGCGGGGGTTCCGCGGCGGCGGCGACGTCGGCAGCGACGTCGGCGGCTTCCGCGGCGTCGGCGGCGAAGGCGTCGGCGCTCGCGGCTCGGTCGCGCGCGGCGGAGGCGGAGAAGCGCGCGGCGGAGGCGGAATCGTCCGCGGCGCGGGCGGAGGCGGACCTCGCGTCGGCCGAGCGCGAGCGATCCGAGGCTGAGCGCGTCGCGGCTTCGGCGACGGAGCGCAAGGCGTCGGCGGTGGCGCGCGCCGAGCGCGCGTCGCGGCGCGCGGCTGAGATTCGCGCGAGGACCGCGGCGACGGACGGCGACGAGAGTTCGCGGGTTCGTCGTCTCGAGGAGGAGGCGGACGCGGCGGAGGCGGCGCTCGCGAGCGCGGAGGCGCACGCGGCGAGCCTCGCCGAGGACGTCGCCAAGGCGAGCGCTTCGGCGCGTCGGCGCGCGGATGAGGCGCGTCGGCGCGCGGAGGAGACGCGCGACGGCGCCGAGCGGAGAGCCGCGGAGCTTCGCGCCAGGTTCGAGGCGGAGGAGCGCGACGCGCGCGAGAAGGTGGCGGAGGCGGAGGCTGAGGCGGATCGGCTCCGGGACGAGACGAGCCGCCTCGCGGGCGATCGCGAGGCGACGCTCGGGAGGCTGAGGCACGAGCTCGAGGACGCGAACGCGAAGCTCCGCGCGGCGAAGGATGAGAAGGCGGCGGAGGAATCCGTCGCCGACGAACCTCTTCGCGCGGTGCGGGCGCAGGTGGACGTCGTGCGGTCGGAGCTGAGGCGCGTGACGGACGAGAACGCGGCGAGCGCCGAGTCGGCCACCGCGGCGCTCGTCGCCGCGTCCGTCGAGCTCGCGCAGTGCGAGGACGCGGTAAAGGCGCAGCGCGAGGCGCGCGAGCTTCAGGCGGCGCGCGAGCGCGAGGAGATTCAGAGCGCCGAGGCGGCGGCGGAGGCGGCGAAGATGGCGCTCGAGGCGGAGATCGAGAAGGCGGCGGAAGACGAGGCGGAGGCGCGGCGGGCGTTGGCGCGGCTCGCGGAGGACGTCGCCGCGCGGAGAGCCGCCGCGGAAGCCACCAGGGCGGAGGCGGAGCGCGACGCGGCGGCGCACGCCGAGCTCGTCGCGAACGAGGAGGCGGCGGTTTCGGCGGCGCGCGACGCGGAGAAGGAGACGCGCGCGAAGATGGAGGAGGAGGCGGAGGGGTACCGGCGGGAGGCGGAGGCGCTCGGCGCGAGGCGCGACGAGGCGCTCCGGGAGCTCCGACGCGCGGAGGAGGAGGCGGCGGAGACGAGCGCGGAGCGCGCGAAGGCGCTCGCGGGTCTCCGCGCCGACGTCGAGGAGGCTGAGAAGACGAAGGCGAGGGTCGTCGCCGAGCGGGAAGAGGCGACGACGAAGTCGGACGCGACGCTCGCGGAGCTCCGCGCGACGCTCGAGGAGCTCGAGGAGTGGCGCGCGGCGGAGATGAAGGCGAGGGACGCGGACGTCGCCGAGCGCGAGCTGAGGGAGAAGAAGGCGCGCGACGATATCGCGGAGGCGCACGCGAAGCTCGAGGAGGAGCGCGAGGCGCGCGAGGCGGCGGCGCGCGAGGACGCGGCGAAGGAGCTCGAGGCGAGGGAGAGCATCGAGCGCGACCGCGCGGCGCTCGCCGAGGCGCGAAAGGCGGCGGAGGACGCCAAGTCGCAGGCGAACCTCGCGGCGGTGGCCCGGGGCGCGGTGCTCGACGCGGTGGAGGCGGAGTCCGCGGAGCTGCGGCGGCGGGTGCTGGAGGAGGAATCGCGCGTGGAGGCGGAGCGCGCGGCGGTGGCGAACGACCTCGCGCTTCGCGAGGCGGCGCTCTCGGCCGAACAGACGAAGCTCGCCGCGGCGCTCGAACGCCTCAGGTTCCAGCGCCCGCGCGAATCCGCCGCGGCGAAGCAGGTGAAGACGCTCGAGGAGGCGAGGCAGCGCGCGGAGCTCGAGCGCGAGGACGCCGAGAGACGCGAGGCGGAGGCGCGAGAAAACGTCGAGAAGAACCTCGCGCAGCTCCAGTCGCTCGCCGCCGCGGTGGCGCGCGCGTCGGGAGCCGCCGCGCACGCGCGCGCGGGCGCCGCCGCCGCGGAACAGCTCGCCGCGACCAACGCCGCCGCGCACGCGCGCGCCAAAAACGCCGCCGAGGGACGGCGCAACCGAGCCGCGGCGGAGCGCGCCGCCGAGGAACGCATCGCGCGCGCCAGGGAAGAAGCCAGGCGGGTCATCGCGCGACGCGCCGAGTCGAGGGAGGGGTCCCCGGCGTCCGCCATCAAGGCGGGGTTCGGCGTCGCCGCCCTCGGGTCGCCGAAATCGCCGACGACGACGGCGCCGGCGACCGCGTACGCCACCCCAGCGGCGGGGAACACGCCCGCGCTCGCCGCGAAGCCGAAGGAGGAGGAGGGGAAGGGGAAGGCGGGCGCGAGCCCCGTCCTCGCGGCGGCGGCGGCGGCGCTCGAGAAGGACGAGAACGGGGAACCGGACGCGGCGCCGGCCGAGCCGCCGGCGCCCGCGGAGACGATGCCGGAACCCGTGCCGTTCGCCGCGTTCGACGAGCCTCCCGACGCGGCGCCGGCATCCTTCGACGCCAAGTTCGACGAGCCTCCCGCCGCGGCGCCGGCATCATTCGATGCGAAGTTCGACGAGCCTCCCGCCGCGGCGCCGGCATCCTTCGACGCCAAGTTCGATGAGCCCGCCGCGGCGCCGTCGTTCGATGCGACGTTCGACGAGCCTCCCGCCGCGGCGCCGGCATCCTTCGACGCCAAGTTCGACGAGCCTCCCGCCGCGGCGCCTGCTTCGTTCGATGCGAAGTTCGACGAGCCTCCCGCCGCGGCGCCGGCGTCGTTCGATGCGAAGTTCGACGAGCCTCCCGCCGCGGCGCCCTCGGCGCCGGCATCCAACTTCGACGCGGACGGGTTCGCCGATTTCAGCGACGGAGAGGACGCGCCCGAGGGCCTTCCCTCGACCTCGGACGCCCCGCCCGACTTTGAGCCCGAGCCCGAGCCTGTCATCGCCGCGTTGCCCGCCGACGAGCGCTCGAAGCTCGTCGCCGCGTACCGCGCGCGCGTTCCCGACCCCTCGCGGGGCCTGGGCGGCGAGGTGCTCGTCTCCGTCACCGCGAACGCGGGCCTCGCGCAGTCCGACCTGAGCCAGATCTGGCAGCTCGTCGCCGAACCCGGGGCGGCGACGCTCGGCGAGGACGATTTTTGCCTCTTCATGCACGTCCTGAAGCACAGGGTCAACGGCGGCGAGCTCCCTCCCGCCCTCGACGCGGACGAACGCGCGCGCATCTTCGCCCTGAGCGGCGGCGAGAACGCGGCGATGGATGCACCCGCGCCGACCCCCGAACCCGCGGCGGCGTCTCCGCCGCCGCCGCGGGCGATCACGGCTGTGATTGAATCCTTCGGCGGCGTGAAGGACGGCGCGAAGCTCAGCAATCTGAACGTCGCGGCGACGCTGGTGGACGCCGCGGGGACGCCGCTCGAGCCCGCGCAGAGCACGCCGATGGGCGCGGCGACGCCTCGGTCGGACGGGACGATCGTGTTCGACGCCCCGGTGACCTTCCGCGCGACGCACGGGTCGCTTCCCCCGGGGAGCGCGTTGGTGTTGGAGCTTCGGCACTTCAAGGCGAAGGAGAAGAAGATGTCGACGCGGTGTTGGGCCTTCGCGACGGGGGAGCAGGTCGCGCCGGGGGTCGGGGTCGAGCTGCCGGCGATGCAGAAACCCACGGACGCGAAGAGGAAGAAGGTCAAGCCGCTGAACAAGGGCGCGCCGGACGTCAGGATCAGGTTCGCGTGAGCGCGAGCGAAGCGGAAGGAGGGGAGAGGCGGGGGGGCGACAACGGCGGAGTGATGTCTCAACCGCTTCTTGAAATCGAAAGGTCCCGCGACGGGATTTTTATCACCCGCCGAAACGCGAGTATGAAACGTCTCGGCGGACGGTCGACGTCGCGTTAAAGCGAGTCGTCCTCTTCGCCCGGGTCTTCGACGTCCTCGGGCTCCTCCTTGATCTCGACGCCCGGGTCGGCGACGTCCTCGGGCTCCTCCTTGATCTCGACGCCCGGGTCGGCGACGTCCTCGGGCTCCTCCTTGATCTCGACCTTAGCCTCGGTCGGGGCCTCGACGGCGCCGACGCGGATACGGGAAGAGCGAACGCACTCCTTGCACTGGCTTCGCCGCCTCCCGTGCTCGCAGATGCCCGAGCCCCCGCAGTCCTTGCACTGGCTTCGCTGCCTCCCGTGCTCGCAGATGCCCGAGCCCCCGCAGTCCTTGCACTGGCTTCGCTGCCTCACGTGCTCGCAGATCTGCGAGCCCCCGCAGTCCTTGCACTGGCTTCGCACCCTCCCGTGCTCGCAGATCTGCGAGCCCCCGCAGTCCTTGCACGTACTTCGCTGCCTCCCGTGCTCGCAGATGCTCGAGCCCCCGCAGTCCTTGCACTTGCTTCGCACCCTCTCATGCTCGCAGATCTGCGAGCCTCCGCACTCCTTGCACTGGCTTCGCATCCTCTCGTGCTCGCAGATCTGCGAGCCCCCGCACTCCTTGCACCGCTTTTGCTGCCTCCCGTGCTCACAGATCCCCTTCCCCGGGCATTCCTTGCAGAAGTACCCTCCCTGGCCCTTCCCGTGCGGGCACAACGGACCTCGGGACCCTTTCGCCGTCCCCGAGCGCGATCGCTTGCCAAGATTCGCGAGCATGGCGTCGTGTCTCCGCGCGCAGCGCTGTGCCCTTCGTCGGGCGGGTCGAGGATTCGACGAGAGAAGCGTTTTCTCGGAAGCGTTCGGGACGACGAACCGTCGCGAGCAGATGACGTGACGGTCATCAACACGCCACCGCCGCCGCGGACTCACATGAATCGATTCGAGACGCAGTCTCAGATGAAATGAGAGTCTTCGCGTCGTCGCGACTTCGCAGATAAGGTGGGCACCCGCCGCCTCCCTCCTCCGTCATGTTCGCCTCGTCTGGGGCGCGCGCGCCTCGCGCGTCCGCCCCGGTCGCGTCGCGCCCCGCCGCCGCCTCGTCGCGATCGCGCGTCGTTTCGCGTTCTCCGGCGTCGCGCTCGCGTCCGTCGCTCGTCGCCGCGCGCTTCGGCACCGACGCCCTCCCCTCGCGATCGCGCCGCTCCTCCCCCCGCGCGTCTCGCGCGACCCTCCGCGCGTCGTCTCGCGACGACCTCCCGGACGCCCCCCCCGCGAGCGTGGAGGCGGTGCACGCGGCGGCGGTCGCCGACCCCGCGGATGATGACCCCGCCGCCGCCGCGGCGGACGACGAGTCCGTGGAGGTGGAGACGGTGCCTCCGACGCAGTTTCTCCTGACGAGCGTCGCGTTTTACGCGATCATGGGCGCGGGGTCGCAGGCGGCGTCGTCGTTCGCGGGCGTCCACCCGGACGTCTTCGACGCCATGCGCACGGTCAACCTCGACCAGGCCTCGCTCTGGACGCTCCCCCTCCTCGCCTCGCTCGCCTTCGCCATCACGCAGGCGGACGAGTACGCGTTCCTCGGCGAAGTGCGCGACATCTTCAAGAGAGGCGTCCTCCCGTCGCTCGCGCCGCTGGGCCTCCCGGGCGTCCTCGCGCTGTCCCTGGGCGCGGGCGTCGGCGAGGAGGCCTTCTTCCGCGGGTTCCTGATGCCGTTCGCGGACGGGCGGCTGGTGAGCCTGGGCGTCCCGGAGTCCGTCGCGAGCGTCGGGACGTTGGCGGCGACGAGCGTGTTCTTCGGCGCGTTGCACGCCATCACGCCCGCGTATTTCTACTGGGCCACCGGTGCGGGGCTTCTGTTCGGGTTGGAGTACGTGCGGGAGGGCCTCGGAACCGCCGCGGTGACGCACACGCTGTACGACTTCCTCGCGTTCGGGTTCATCCTCGTGTGCTGGCCGATCGAGGGGTACGAGCGCGAGCGCCCGTTCGAGAAGAAAGAACGATGATATCATAGACTACTAACTGTGTCACTCGCTCCAGTCGCCGGCGAGCGCGGATACGATCATCGCTCGCTCGAATCTCCGACGAATCTCCGACTAATCGTCGCTCGACTAATCCCGACCCGCGCGTTCGGGGTCATCGTCACGACTCGCCTCGTTCGCCCTCAGGTAGTCGAGGCACGCCTTTTGCCCCGGCGTTCCTACGAACCTTCTCCCCAGCCGCGCCGCGCGCGCCGGCCCGAACTCGCCCGGCCGGAACGTCCACCGCCGGCGCTCGGAGAGCACCTCTCGCAGGTACTTCAAACACCCGAGGTGCCCCCCCCAGACCGCGAGCTGGCACGTCACCCCGTCGGGCTCGCACCCGTTCTCCACTGCGAAGCGAAGGCACTCCAGGTGGCCGTGCGTCGCGGCGGCGTACGTCGTCTCCTCGTCCCAATCGCACCCCCAGTCGCGAAGCAGCCGGAGGCACGCGACGCGCCCGCGCCGCGCCGCGAACGCGCACGCGTCCTCGCCCATCCCGCACCCGCACGCGCGGAGCCACTCCAGGACCTCGACCCGGCCGCTGGCCGCGGCGAACGCCATCGTTCGGTCGTCGAACGCCCCGCCGCGAACCTCGCGCGCCCACCTGAGGACCTCCGGGGAGCCGCCCGCGGCGGCCCACGCGACGACGCGCGAATGAATCGCGGCGGCGTCGCCGTCGCGCTCGTCGCCGTACGCGCGCCAGTCCTCGTGCCACCCCCTTCGAAGCGCCCACTCGGCGCGCGCGGGGGAGGAGAGGAACGCGAGCCCCTCGCGCGTGGGGCGGAACCGGAGGGGGGTGCGTTTGCCGTACGGCCGCCGACCGTCGAACTCGTTCTCGTCCGAGGGCGAGTGCCGAGAAAAAAAGGCAGCGTCCATCCAGTCCGAGTCGTCGGATCCATCGGAATCGCCGCCCCAATCGTCCATGTCGTCGGCGTCGGCGTCGTCGTCGCTGCCGTCGGCGCGCGACCTGAGGTCGGGGCCCCACGACGAGACGCCGCCCCGCGCCTCGCGGACGGCGTCGCGACACAGCCGCGACGTCTCGAGCAAGACCGCGCGGTCGTCCTCCCCGAGGTGCGGGACGACGTGGTGGACGAGCACCTCGCGCGGGAGGCGCGCGAACGAGCCGATGGCGACGTCCGAGGGGACGTCGTCGGCTCCCGAGGTGACATCATCGTCGGCGCGTCGGCGATCGTCCGCGTGGGCCGACGCGGACCCGAGAGGGGACGGCGGGGGAACGGGCATCGAGCGCGAGCGAACCGCGCGCGGACGAGCGAGCGAGCTCGGGGTGGGGAGTCGGGAGCGCGCGCGCGCGCGGTGAAGTGCGCGGCGTCCGCGTCGTCGTCGAGGGCTCGCGGCACGCGAACCGTCACGCATCAAGCGACGAACACGAAGAATGCGCCACATGGCTGCTTTTTTTTATCATATCGTCGCGACGTCGGCGCGGCGCGGCGGCGTCCTCGCTCGCGTGAGGAGCGCTCGGCCGCCGGTCCTATCGACCGACGCGCCTCGACGCTCTACGAGCGCTGCACCTTGAGCCCCCTGGTCTTCATCACCCTGGCCCTGTTCTTCCCCCACCACTCGTTCGCCTCCTCGGCGGCGAACTTCTTCCGGCTGAACCGCACCCGCCGCAGCACGTGCGCGCCGCTCGCCCGGTCCGCGGCGACGGTGAGAAAGACGCCCTCCTCGGGCTCCTCCACCCACTCGACGTCCACGGGGGAATCCCCACCGCCCCCGAGCGCCGCGGAGCTCTCGGAGCTCGCCGAGCTCGCCGAGCTCGCCGCGCCGACGGAGACGTGCAGGTGGCCGCGCGTGTCCGCAGCCAGCGGAGCCAACGGAGGAGGCGGCGGCGGCGGCGGCGTCGTCGTCGTCGTCTTTGTCGTCGTCGTCTTCGTCGTCGTCCCCGCCGCCGCCGCGCCCTCCGCCGGCGCTCGCGCGGGGCTCCGCCGTTCCTCGGCCTCCTCTGCCTCCTCGCGTCCGCGCCGCTCGGCCCTGGCGCCCGCGAGCTCGAACTCGGCGAGCACCACGCGCTCCTCCAGCGCCTCGGCGCGCGCGCGGAGCTCCTCCGCCGCCGCCTCGGCGGCGCGAACCTTCGCCGCGAGCGCCGCCGCCGCCGCCGCCGACGACGACGACGACGACGCCGGCGCGTCCCCCGAGTCGGCGCCCGAACTCGAACCCGCGCGCGTCGTTCGAATCGTCGGCGTCGACGCCTCCCCCATCGCCGCGCCCGCCTCCGCCGCCTCCTCGTCGCGCCGGTCCCGCTCCGTCCCCCCCTCTCGCGCCCCCGCCTCTTTTCGCAGCAGCGCCTCCCTCAGCCGCGCCACCTCGGCGCGAAGCGCGTCCCGCTCGCGCTGCGCGTCTTCGTCGCTCCTTCCGCCGCTCGCGTCGTTTAGGGTCCTCCTCTCCCTCTCTTCTCTCAGCGCGGCGACTTCTTCCCGGAGCGCGTCTCTCTCCCGCGTCGCCGCCAGGGCCTCGGCTCGCGCGCGGCGGAGCGTCGCGTCCGAGACGACGCGCGCGCTCGACGCGCTCGCCGCCGAGTCCCGCCACCGCGCCTCCGCGGCGCCGAGCGGCGGCGAAGGGTTTGGGTTTTTGTTCGCGTCACTCGAGTGGGTCCCTCCCCTCCCCTCGAGCGGTGCTTCCGAGAGATTCCGGAGATCGAGCGACGACGCGACGCGGGACGGCGCTTGACTCGGGGCTCGGCTCGCGGCTCGCGACGACGATTCGGGGCGACTCGCGGGGCGGCTGATTTTTTTCTTCTCCGCGGGCGCGGCGGCGGCGAACGTCACGGGCGCCTTGGCGAGGTCCGCCTTCTCCTTGGTCGTGAGCGCGCGCGGCGCGACGACGGCGGCGGTCGTCCTCGGCCCGCACGCGACGCACCGACCCTCCCTCCCGCGGAGCGCGGCGACGAGCCTCGGCGCGGGCTCGTCCGCGACGCTGCCGTGGCCGAGCGCGCCGTCCGCGCCCCGGCCCCACGTGTATACCTCCCTCGCGCCCGATGCCGAAACCGCGATCGCCGCCGCGTGCTCGTCGCCGCTCGCCGCGTCCGCGGCGACGAGCGCCTCGCCCGAGGGGAGGGTCACGCGGCGAGGGCCGCCGGTGTGCGACGAAGACGACGCCTCGGAACCTCCTCCGTCCCCGCCGACGACGACGACGCGCCCGACCGCGCCGCACGACCACGCCGCGCCCGACGCCTCGAGCGCGAGCGTGTGCCACCGCCCGCACGAAACCTTCGCGACGTCCCAAACGTCGGACGAAGAAGAAGCGCCCCCAGACGCGAACCCACCGGGCGGCTCGACCCGCGTCGGCGCGAGCGCCGCGAGCCAATGGCGCCCCCCCCGAGAAGCCTCCCCCGCGGGTGGAAGCTCATACCCGAGCTTCCCCCCCTCGGCGTCGCCCCAGGTCCACAGCTCGCCCCTCCCGCCCGCCCCGCGCACGACCGCCGCGGTGTGATACGCGCCGCACGACACGCTCGCGACGCGAAGCCCCGCGAGCGGACCCGGCACCCGCCGGGGCTCGGCGAGGCTCGCGCGCGACCCAAACCCCAGAGCCCCGAACGCGCCCTCGCCCCACGCGAACAAACCCCCGGACGCGTCCAACGCCGCCGCGTGGTACCCGCCGCACGCCACCGCGACGAACGAAGGCGCCGCCGCCGCCGGGGCGTCGCGATTACGCCCAGAACGTCCCGAGAGGACGTCTCGAGAGGACGTCGTCGTCGCCCCCGGGAGGACGTCGCTTTCACCCGCGCGCGTCACGCGCGTCGGCCCCGGGGAATACTCCGCCGTCGCCTCCGGCGGAACACGCACGCGCGTCGGCGTCCACGCGACCCTCGACCCCGCGAACCCCCCCGGCGTTTTACACTCGTCGGGAATCATCGCCCCGCCCCCACCCCGGGCATCCCCCCACGCGACCAACCCCCCGTCCGCGCCCACCGCGAGCGCCACCCCGCGCCCGCACGCCACCGCCCTGAACCCGCCCCCGAGGCCCCCAACCCGCGCGGGCTCGCGGCGCGCCGGCGACGAGAGGTCGGCGGTGCCCAGCCGACCCCCGCTCGCGTCCCCCCACGCGTACACGTACCCCCCGCCGCGCCCGCCACCGCCGGCGCTCGAAACGCCGACGGCGCTTCGGTCCCCGAGCGCAACCGACGCGACGTCCACGCCGTCCAAGCCGGGAACGAGCGCGGGGGTGAGGCGAGCGACGAACGAAGGGACGCGGGGGGGGTGGATTTGGAGGAGGGGGTTCGCGGCGCGTTCGCTCGGAGTGCGGAGTGCGGAGTTTCGGCGTTCGTCCGCCGCCGCCTTGGCTCGCGCGAGCTCCGCGCTCGACGCCATCGACGCGTGCAGAAAGCCCCACACGTGGACGTCCCCGGGCTCGGCGATCGGCCCCGTGTCGTACTCCTCGGGGAACGGTTTCTTGAGCTTGCGGAACTTGTTCACCGCCTTGGAGACCAGGAAGGCGGTCTTCGCGGAGAGCGGCGGCGGTTTCGGCGGCGGGTTCCTCGCTCGGTCGCGCGCGAGCAAAAGGCCGCGCGCCCACGTCGCCGCCTTGGCCGGCGACTCGCACACGAGGTCGAGAGTCCTCGCGGGTTTGCCCTTCGCGAGGTCAGACCCGTGCTCGTCGTACAGCACGCTCAGGCACAGCTCGGGCGCGTGGTCCCGGTCCTTGCCCGTGGATTTCCGGAAGAGGTCGGACCCGGAGCGGCCGAGCGCGACGTCGCGGATGAACGCGCACCGCAGGCGCTTTTCCGCCGCGCTCTTGGAGACCCACACGAGCTCGAGCTCATCCTCCGCGAGCTGGAAGTGCGAGACGTGCGGCTTGGCGTTGCGGCAGTACTTGAGAAGCGCCGCGCCGCGGCGGAGCGCGGTGCGGGCCTGGGAGCGAGGGACGGGG
>MDSW01221797.1_pt1 | contig 12902 bp, 7 predicted proteins | sample 811171 | NCBI WGS metagenome assembly MDSW01 (sample SAMN05326641, study PRJNA326480) | marine metagenome | isolation source: seawater | place: Atlantic Ocean: North West | collected 2012 | reverse complement strand
CAGGAGATACGATGTTGATGGAAAGCTTGGAGACGAGCCATTCCTGCTCGGACTTTGGGTCGGATACAGTCTAACACCAAACTGGTGGAAAAATTCTGAAAAGATTCTGGAAGATTATAAGAAGAGTGCGGGTGATTATGAAATTGTCAAGACGCCAAACGGCTCGCCATGGCAAAACAGCTACTGTCCTTGGTGTGGAGAAAAGATCACTCCGGCCAATTACGATGTAAACCATCATACAAAGATGACGGCAGTGAGATGCTCAAACAGTAACGGTCGCTGCATCTTCACCGACAACAAGTGGACATCAGGAAAGGTGTTGCCGCTAGTTACAGTGGACGACGACATTTACTACAGATGTCCAAGCATGATAATATCCACCGTGGACAAGTTTGCAAGGATGCCTTTCAGACAAGAGTGCGGAAATATTTTCGGGCGTGCAGCAAGAAGATGCAAACTACACGGATTTTTAACAGAGAATAAAGAAAAAATTTGCAAAACCACATCAACAGGAACTCATCTAAAGACAGGTCACAAAATAGAACGCATTAATGAGAATTTTCCACCTGATCTTTTCATTCAGGACGAGCTGCATTTGATTTCCGGACCGCTTGGAACAATGGTAGGACTGTATGAGACAGCAGTGGAATATTTGTGCAGGAAAAAAACAGAAGACGGAAATTATTTCAAGCCAAAAATTATCGCATCAACTGCAACTGTCAAGGGAGCACAGGAACAAATAAAGAAAATTTTTAACGTTTCGCAGAGCTTGGAGTTTCCGCCACCTGGAATTGACAGAAGCGATTCATTTTTCTGGTGGGAGACAGAAAACGAGGGAAAGATGTTTGCGGGGATGTCTTTTTCAAGACGTTCAGGAAAGTATGCACTGGCAAGAGCATATGCAGCAATGTTGCAAAGGGTGCAAATATTGCATACGGAGTTGATGAATGATTCAAGCGTCACAGAAGAAGAAAAAAATGAACGAGTGAAAAGTGAAATTGATCCGTACTGGACAACTGTCGGGTATTACAACAGCATCAGGGAACTGGGTGGAGCCACGCGTCTGGTAGAAGACGATGTGAAAACAAACTTGGAACATCTCGGCAAGGAAATTCATCCAAAATCCGGAGTTATTAGAAATATTGGAACTCACGAGCGGGGCGTAGAGGAGCTTACAGGAAGGAAAACACAGAGTGAAATCAACATGATAAGAGACAAGCTTGAGAGAAAGCTTCCTGACGAGGACGTGATATCGGTTCTTCTTGCAACAAACATGATATCCGTAGGAGTCGACATAGAGAGGCTGGCACTAATGCTTGTAAACGGCCATCCCAAGAGCGCTACAGAATACATTCAGGCTACAGGAAGGATTGGAAGAAGAAATGAATCCCCAGGAATGGTTTTCACACTTTACAATCCCTACAAACCAAGGGATTTATCCCAGTATGAAAATTTCAGAGGATTTCACAGCATGATGCAAAAGTTTGTAGAAGAATCAACACTCACACCATTTTCGGTAAGAGCTTATTCGAGGGCAATACACGCGGCATTTATTGCGATGGCCCGTCATTCAATTCCGCATCTTTCAGAGAATGAAAATGCAGACGATTTTGAAATTGATGACTGTGAGGAAATTACAGAGTTCATCCTTGAGAGATTCAAAGACATAGAAGATGTGGATGAAACTCACGATTCCTACAAAAAATTCAAAAAGTATCTTATAACATTCCAAGAAAACTGGGAGGAGTTCATCGACAAGGCAAAGAAAGACAAGATGCACGGATCTAACGGAGTTTGGTATGAAATCAAATATGCCGGAGACTATCAAACACCTACAGAGAACAAGTATGTACTAATGGTAGATTTCTCAAAGGCAATAGAGACAACAGAGAGATTTCCAAAACCAACACCTGGTTCCCTTAGGGAAGTTGAGCCGCAGATAAGGATGGAGTATGTGTGATGGCAGGCAAGAGAAATAAAATTGAGCCGCAGATAAGACCTAGCCAAGTGACAAGAACCTTCGGCCCCGGATCAATTTATGACAATGAGCAAGACTCCATGATTGTCATGGGACTTGACAAGTGGAAGCCAGGAGACTTCAAGAACGTTTCAGACCCAGTTTTACTTATGTCTCTTGCAGAAAAATTTCCTAACGTACGCAGTCTCATATCAACATCATCTTACAGTGATCCTGATAAGAAACCCTATCCTGCAAGCATTCCGATTAGAAGCTTTCCTAGATGGGGCTTTTGCCCAGTATGCAAAAAACTAGTGGGCGGACGAGATGGAGGAAAGGGAAAGGGAATGATATGCGACTCTACCGAATGTGCAAAAGAAGAGGAAAAGGAAGGTGGAAAGATGAGACCGCATACATTTCCAGTCAGATTTGTTGCCGCGTGTAAAAATGGACACCTTGACGATTTTCCATGGTACGAATGGGTACACAGAAAGGGAAAAGGAGAGAAAGAATGTAGTCGTGCAGATGCGCGGATGTACATCAGAGACGATGCGAAGTCACTTTCGCTTACGGCAAAATCCGTAGAGTGTACAAATTGTAACAGAAAGGAGAAACTTACATCCGCCCTGTCCGAAGACGGCCTAAAAGCGGCCGGAATTTTTGAATGCACGAGAGAGCAGCCATGGCTTGCCAGACGTGATCCCAAATCCAAGTGCGTGGATAAGAATACAGGAGAGCCAGTCCCAATGAGAGGGATTTTCAAGGGCGCATCAAATATGTATTTCCCAATAGTGAGAAGTGCAGTTACCATTCCTCCATTTAGTGACGATTTGTCAGAGTTTGTAACAACAAGAAATGATGAGATTGAGTCCGCCATAGAAGATGCCGAAGATAGAAAAACATTGAGATATGGACTGAACAATGTGGCCAAGCCATGGGGCGGAATAAAAAAAATTGATGGTACGGGAGAGGAGAGATGGACGGTGGAACAGGTTCTTGACAAAAGACAAAAGATCCTTGAATTTCACACAAAGGAGAATAGAGATATTTACAGGGTTGAGTTTGAGCAGCTTAATTCCGGAGAAGACTATGATGATCAAGAATTTTCTACAAAGAACATAGACATAACAGAATCAAAAGCGAAGGTTGCAAAATATCTGGAAAATCTAGTCTTGGTTGAAAAATGCCGAGTAGTTTCGGCCATTACGGGATTTACAAGGATTGAGGCAAACGAATCCGGTAATGCAGGATTTGCACCTATTGCAGGTGAAGATGATCAGTGGTTGCCGGTGGTGGAAAACAGAGGGGAAGGAATTTTTATCAGCTTCAACAATGATATGATAAACTCTTGGTATAGAGGAAATGAAAGACTGCTTGAAAGAATGAGTGCAATTTCAACATATCAAGGTCAACCTGCGTTACAAAAGAAAAAGGATGCACACCACACACCAAAGTATGTCTTCTTACATACAATGTCTCATGCGATAATGAAGAGTTTGGGTAGACAGGCAGGATATACAACTGCATCAATCACCGAGAGAATATACTGCGACGATAAGATGGCAGGAATTTTCATTTTTACAGCATCGCCTAGCAGTGACGGAGCCTTGGGAGGGTTAACGGAGATCGGAAGACAGAATCTGGACGGAACCAGTAACATATGGTCACTGCTTGAAGGAGCGGTGGATTATTCATCAGATTGCTCATGTGACCCGCTCTGTTCCATGCAAGAGCCAGAAAAAACTCAGCAGGAAACGGGAGCCGCGTGTCATGCATGTATGCTGCTACCAGAAACGTGCTGCGAGAACATGAATTTTTTGCTTGACAGATACATGGTAAGCCATACACTTCAGCCTCAGCACGACGGATTTTTGAAAGACATATGACAGGAATGAGTAACATTGCATCTTTAGCCGAAGAGGTACTTGGCATAGTGCATGATCTTCCCGACAAGGCAATCGAAAAAATGATTTCTGCCTGGGAAGACGGAAAAAAGATTGACAAGTACAACATCACAGACATCACAGGAATTTCAGGACAAAAAGCCGACCGCCTAAGCAGAATGCTAGAAACGCATGATGACCAAAAAGTAATCAGCTCAATGTTTGCAACAGGCCTTCTTTCAAAATCAAAAAGCATGGAAAAGGAAAACGAGATAGAGATAGTGTGGACCGGCCCCTCCCTTCACACGGAGATGGATGTCAGAAACACAAAGCCAGTCATGGAAGAGCTTCTAAAATCCGCAGAAAAGAAGGTCACCATTGTAGATTACAGAATTACAAGCAATGCAAAATCAATTGTTGAGGAGCTAAACAAATGTCTCAAAGAAGGAGTGAAGGTTGATCTGATAATAGACAGTGACGACGACAATGATGAAGAGATTTGGAAATGCTTTTCATCGATAGCTCTTGCCAAGCCAAGAATTTTTCAACACTATGCAAAGGAATCAAAATATTACAAGGTTCACGCAAAGGTTCTGATAATCGACGACGTAAAGATGCTCATTGGCTCTGCAAACCTTACAGAGCTTGGAACGAAGGTAAACTTTGAGCTTGGAGTTTTGGTAACAGGACCGCTCGTAAAGACAATGCTGAAACTTTTGAATGAGATGATTGACAACAAATACTTTGAAGAGGAACCTAAAGATGAGTAGAAACATTCCCAACAAAGAACAGATTGAAGCCGCAGGAAAACGGCTGGCAAGAATTCTTTACGACGGAACAGACGACGAAGACATGGCAGATTGGCTAAGAGAACATTTTCTAAACAAATTTTTTCCAAACGTAGAGGCGATGATTGCAGGTGATGATGCTAAGGACGGATCAATTGCCACGCTAATTGATAATGAAAAGCTTCCGGCGAGGATTGTCCAGCTGCTCGGAACTGAAGTTTTTCAGGGAAAGCATGGCGCCCTGCTAAGAGACAAAATTTTGGACAAACTTTTCGAGCAGAAGGATTTCAAGTCTATCAGGAAAATTTACCAGTCAACAAAAAAGAGTGATGAAGATGCAAACGCGGTTCCCGAAGCAACAGAGGAAAACGCAGAGATATGGATGAAAAAACTCCAAGATCACAGAAGCACGCCATGGCATCCAGGAAGCACATATGCCATAAGATTTGTGAACCAGATCAAAGTGGACCCCATCTTTGCGGGAATTAAGGGGAGTCCTAGAGAAAGTAGAGTGGAAGAAATTTCGCCTAATGTTGAACTGAAACCACTAAAAGATTTTCAGGAAAACATGAAGGAACAGGTCTTGGATATACTAAACGGAACCGCAAAGAGAACCAGAGCCATTCTAACTCTTCCGACAGGAGCCGGAAAGACAAGAACTACCGTAGAGGGAATTATTAAGTTCCTTAACGAAAAGGGCGAAGGGAAAAAAATTCTATGGCTTGCAGATAGCGAAGAGCTTTGTGAGCAGGCGGTGCAATGTTTCAAGCAGGTATGGGAACAAATGGGCAAAACCGGCGTGATGAATATTTTCCGCATATGGAATACAAGAGATATTCCTTCAAGCGAGGAAACAGGAATCATAGTTGCAGGTTATGCGAAACTTCGCAGTGCAGTAAGCAATGACCCTACCGCACTTCATGGAATAACCCACAATCTTGGCGGCGTATTTATCGATGAGGCACATGGATCTTTTACTAACGAGATGCGTGAAATTCTAAACGGGTTAAAAATCTCACGTATACGAACTGAAGGAATGGAAGACGAGAACGATTGCATACCAATCATAGGGTTAACGGCAACTCCAGAACGCAGCGAGGTTGGAGGAACAAAAAACCTATTGAAAATGTATGAAAATGAAAAAATTTTTTCAAGAGGAAAAGGCTTTCCAGAAAAGACATGGGGTGATCTTGTAAAGATGAGAGATCATATGATCAAAAAAAAATATTTGTCAATACCCAAATTTAAAGAGATAGAAATTGAACACGTTACTAGATTAACTCAAAAACAAGAGAAGGAATACCTGAAGGCTAGCTTCCATTTTGACATGCTAACCAAAGTTCATGAGCGTAACAATAAGATAAAAAATACAATCATAAACTTGGTGAATCAGAAGCCAAAAAAGAAGGTACTTTACTTTGGTTCAACTAAATCACAAGCAGTTGGTATGTCAAGAATTTTGGAGGCAAACGGAATTAACAGTGTTACAATTACTTCGGATACAAACACAAGTGCAAGAAGAGAATACATAAAAATTTTCAATGATAAAAAAAGTAACGAGATAGAGGTTATGTGCAACTACAATGTACTTTCGACAGGATTTGACTCTCCAAAAATCGACACCATACTGATTGCAAGGCCAACATCACTGATATCCTACCAACAGATGGTAGGACGCGGACTGAGAGGAACAGAGTTTGGCGGTACATCTGAATGCCTAATCATTACGGTGAGAGAAAACATACGAAAACATAATGGAAAGAGAGCAATATTTGGCAACGAGGATTACCAAAGAGAGATAATGAATGATCACAGACCTCGTCCATTATACAGGAGTAGGAGAGATCACTGATGGAAAAGAAATACTATGCACCAGACATAGGAGAGACGTTCACAGACGGCATAGGCAAACACTCACTGTTTGATGCGTTCGGATGCCAAATTTCTGGAGGAATACGCTTTACAAACAAGAACAAATTTGTAATTCTGATAGATGTTCCTAACAGCATCTACGACGACAGCGTAGAAGGAGACATTCTCAATTACAAGGGAACAGGAGAAGGAGACCAAGGCTTCAAGTATGACCCAGACAACAGGAAAAACGGATTTTTGATGAACAGGAAGGTAAAGGATTCTGATTCGATTCTGCTTTACTTTGAGAAGCCGAGGCGAAACTTTCTGGTATTCAAGCACGAGGTGAAATATGTCAGTCATTCGTTTGTCAAGAGAAGAAACATGGAAGGCGACATGAGAAAGGTGATCAACTTTAAGCTGAAAATTATAAAGTAGAAATTACTAAGGAAAACAAATTGAACAAAAAGAAAAAATTCACGTTTATAGATCTGTTTGCAGGAATTGGCGGTATGCGACTTGCATTTCAGAGAGCTGGCGGAAAGTGTGTCTTCTCTTCAGAGATTGACAAATATGCAAAAAAAACATACAAAGAAAACTTTAACGATATTCCATATGGTGATATAAAGGACATTCATGAAAGCAACATTCCGGATCATGACATTCTTTTAGGTGGATTTCCATGTCAACCCTTTTCACTTGCAGGTACAAGTGCTAGGAGACATCATGGCGGCAAAGAAGGATTTGCAGATGCAACAAGGGGAACTCTGTTTTTTGACATTGTTCGAATAATCAGAGAAAAAAAACCAAAAGCATTCTTACTTGAAAATGTAAAAAATTTGAAGGGACATGACAAGGGGAAAACGTACAAGGTGATTATGAAGATATTGCGCGAAGAACTTGGATACGACGTTCATGACGAAGTTGTTGATGCAAGTAGTTTTGTTCCGCAACACAGAGAAAGAATATTCATTGTGGGATTTAGAAAACCTATGCCGTTTGACTTTCCAAAGCTTCAAAAAAAGAGACCGAAACTTGGAGAAATACTTCAAGCAAGAGTTAAGAAAAAATACACACTTTTGAATGGCACGTGGAACTCGCTTCAACGACATGCAGCACGTCACAAGGCGCAAGAAAACGGGTTTGGTTACAGTCTTGCAAGCAGAGACGGCAGGGCAAACACACTAAGTGCCAGATATCACAAGGACGGAGCAGAAATTCTCATTGATCAAAATCACTTGGGCAGGAATCCAAGAAGGCTGACTCCTAGGGAGTGCGCAAGACTGATGGGGTTCCCAGATAAATACAAAATTCCGGTTTCAGATAGCCAAGCCTATAGGCAGTTCGGAAACTCGGTTGTGGTTCCAGTTGTAGAGTCTATCGCAAAAATATTGGTCAAAACAATAAAGGAAAACAAAACGCGCAAAACTATTCTGGATTACTGATTACCCTGTCTAGCATCGAGACAATCTCGCGAATCTTTTTCGGATTTTTGTCATCATCATCGTTGTGTTCTTCGTCTGGGACCAAGAGATGTAGTCCAAATTCTGCCTCTTTTCCAAATACGCTAAATTTGTTTGAATCTCTTCCCCATTTATCATGAGGCAAAATTACCAAACCCAGCAAACATTCCAGTGTCATCATGTAACCGCTTACTTTTTCCTGCATGTCGGATTTTGCATTTCCACGAATGTACTCAGGATTATTGTTGTAATTTTTTGCATCAAAAACTGCTACATTTTTACCATTAGAGCTGAAAAGATAATCTGGAGCTGCCGCTATGCCAGAAGGAGTTTCAATTTGTTGATCATAAATCAGTTCAACATTTTTACCATTCCAATTTATTCTGATTATCTTAATCAAACCATCTGGATCTCTGATAAATTGTGGCTCTCGTTCTATGAAGATTTGGTGAATCATTTCAAATAAGATCCAAATTTCATACAAAGTATCAATATCACGTAATGACAAAAGTACTATGGAATCATTTTGTGTTTTTCCAATAGTTGTTCTTAAACCTACATTGTTTCGTACTTCGTCAATCCATCTAAGCAATTTTTTGTAAACACCATTTTGGATTTTTCCATTTGAGATTCGTTCATTTGTTTCACGAACTAACATGTCGATCTTTTCATCATATTCATTTCCAAGATTTTCTTTTTTGACATGTTGTGGAACTTGTGAAAATGGAAAATCATTGATAATTTTTTGCATCTTAAATTTTATAACTGAAAGTACTTCTCTGTCCTGATAAATTATGTTAGGATTTTCCAGAAGTTGATCAGCTTTTCGAATTATCCAATGAGCCGATATTATGAAAAGTTTGTTTTCAGGAGTTACAAAATCTTTCAAATTCTGCCGTGAAACAAATCTTGTATTCTGTCCTTGTGCCTGCATTTGAATTGTTTTTTTCCAATCGATGCTTCCTCTTGGCTTTGCAGAGCTGGTACCAAGTTTTTTTGACTTGAAGCTTACATTGTTTAGAAGTTTTTTGTGTATGGAATAAAATTCCCTGCTTTTTTGTTCCAAGAGATGTATTCTGGGAAAATTTCTAGGAAAGCTTGTTTCCCTTTCCCCAATCTCTTTTTCTTTAAATTTGAAATATGCATTCTTGTAATATTTCAGATGCATGTCATAGATTTCCCAGATTCGTCTTTCCATGAATTTCACTCTGTCATATTCCACAATACAGAGTCTGCAGAAACTAGACCAGTTTTTGAAAGGATGTTTCTCACCCTCGAAGCTTTCAGTGTCTAGTTTTTGATGTTCCTCATAGATTTCAAATACATTATCATAGGAAATTGGCATTCTTGTGGAACCATGAAAGAAAGTTATTCTGTCATCTTTGGTATATTTCAGAGTAGTAGAGGAGAATTTTTTGATGAATTCTTTCTCAATTTCGGGTATTTCTGGAAAATCCCGAGTTTTTTTTAGCTCCTGAATTCTGTCTACTAGATTCAGATCAGTTCCCTCCATGATTTTTTCAGCTAAACCGGGATATGCTGTTTCAAATCTTTTTCTAATTCTTTTACTTGAAATCTTTTTTTGGTTCTCAGGATCAATTGCGATTGCCCTGAGTTTTTCAATCAGGAGACCATACTCTGACAACTCTCAATAATCCTCGCTTTCGATTAACTTGCGGAGATTCTTTGCAAAGGATCCCTTTCCTTGTTGTGAGTTAAATTTTATCTGTGAGCTTCGCTCGTCCCATTCTTGAGAAAATCTTCCTATTTGTGTACGCTGTTTTTTAAGATCCAATTCTTCTTCAGAAACATCGTCTGTGTTTCTAACAAATCTTACAAACATCTTCCAAGCTTCAGAGTACTCAGACAACTGGCTTGGATCCTTGTTTACTTCTTCAAAGAAATCTATTGGGCTTCCAGTATTATCAATGAAAATTTTTTCAAACATCTCAAGTGTTTTCTTGTTTACTCCTTGGAACTGTGGAAGAAGATTAGCAGTAAGCGACCAATCAAGTACCGTGTCTAGATTATTTTCCACTTCGTTGCCTGTCTGAGTGATATAAATTTGATCAGCATTAGCTGCAGAAATTAATTCCTGTATGATTACCTTCAGTATTGCAGTACCCAATCCCTTTGCAGTTCTTATGGCTGCAAGCATTTCATATGCTATGTTTGTATGTTGTACAATTTTTGGGGTAGCATTATCTTGGCCTGCATCATCTCTTGAATTAGCATTTTTTGTGGCAAGTTCTATTTCATTGTCTCTATCAGCACGAGTTGGAGGTTCTATCTCCACATATGCAAATCTTCGTTTCAGTGCATCATGAATCTGATATAGATGATGCTTGTCAGAAGTATTCATCATTCCTATTATACGAAACTGTTTTGGAATTGTAATGTCTTCCTTCAAAACGTGTTGTTCACCAACTCTTCTTCCAGGAATTTTCAGTTCTTCAGTATCTATTGCTGTAAACAACTGTCCGAACGCCTTTTCAATGTCTGCTCGGTTGAACTCATCTATTGCAAGCCAGTCTCCTTGATATCCATCTTTAGGAAACATCAGGCTTTCCGTGCAGTCCTTTACCTTTTTTGTTAGACAGCCATCCTGAAACTTGTACCTAAGATCCTCTCTTCCTGTATCAGGCATTAGTCCACCGATTACATCGACTGTACTCCACTCGTCTGTAGCCGTGAAAATCTCCACCTTGTATCCCTCGGGTGATTTCTCCGTAGCCCAGAATTTGCCTAGAAATTTCCGAACAAAGTGGCTTTTGCCGGTACCAATGGCCCCACCAATCAAGACGTGTCGTCCGCTTGCAAGATGGTGAATTATCTGGCGGATGTACTTGTCGTCTAGTGACAAATCATTCTTACATTCTTCAATCTTCTTTTCAAGTTCTGGCGATAATTTTCTGATTGGCTCTTTCAATGTTTCTTTCTCACGTTGGTCAGGATCATATTCATCTTCGTCTAAATTACTTTCCATCTGTTCTTCTTCTTTGGACTCTTCAATAAAGCCTAATTCTTCTGGGGACTTTCCCTGTTTACCAATTTCATCTACTATACTTTCTTTTTGAGCCCACGGGTTTGCAGTTGGATGTTTTTGGATGGAACTGAAATGTCTTTTTGCTTCGTCAGGATAGTGATTTAATTCAAACTTAGAAAACAACTTTAGAAAATCATATGATGTTATTTTATTATAAAAATACGCTACCTTTCTTGACGCCATAACATTTGAATCATCATCGTTTAGTAGCATTTCATACTGTTTTCCAGTGTTTGATCCAACAAACCAACATATGTCCTCGAAAAAATATTCAAAGCTACTACCAAATCCACTAGCACGGTGAGAAGTTCGTCTGTTAATTTTTCCTATAACTTTCAAAACCGTTTTTGATGCCTTCTCCTTAGTTTTTCCACTGCCTTTTCCTATTATTCCAAATACTATGGGTCTTTCAAAACTTCTTATTCTGTCCAGTTTTATCAACAGTTTTTCTGCTATATGATTAATACTAGCAGGTCTGTTTGTTTTACAGTTTAGAAGTTGATGTTGTATAGGTACTTTACAAAGTACATAATCATAATCATTATGATTTTCATGATAGTCATGTGACATTTTTATAAAATCAGTTTTTTCATAGTCTAAGTCATCAAAAATTGCCGAACCCCGAGATTCAGATTTTAAATGAAAACCATGAAAGTGATCTTCTTCATTTTTTATTTCTGTTGTTTTTGGGGGAGAATTATTTTTTGACACTTGGGATCGATTCCAGTTAGGACAATCTACATGGACCCATTGACCGTAGGTATTCTTTTCAATCAGATCTCTGTCTCTAATGATTTTTCTATCACATTTTGAACAGCGGCCGGGAAAACGTGCTATTTGTCCCATGCAAATTACGTCAACAAGAATGATTTAACTATGATCTCAGTCTAGCGTGAAATTTTTACGAATGAACTTTGCCTGCTGCTTTGGACCTAACCTCTCGGGCTTTCCATCCTTCATCACGTAAAACTCCTCGTCTTTGTTACGTGATTTTACATAAATTGGAATCTTCGAGAGCGGAACGTTTACCTCGCAGACAATCTTGTACTTTATTTTTGCAAATGTGATTCCCACAAACTTTCCCGTCTCAGATTCTGAAAGCCTCTGCCCAAGTATTTTTCTAATATATTCCTCAAATGTCTGGTTTGTCCTTTCGTTTTTTCCAAACAGTTTCAAATCATGTGCAATTCCGGTCGGAGTCTTTCCGGTAATTCCTATCCGCAGTACACCTCCCTTGGAGTTTAGTAGTGCACATACGGCGTTTACTGCGGTCTTTACCACGGACATGTCGGCAATCTTCTTGTCAGGATTATACCTAAACGAAGGCTTTGTTACGACATTTTTTCTCTTGCGAAGGATTCTTTCTGACTTTGGAAGTACTCTTGTAGGAGGAAGGTCGCCATGATCATCCTGCAAAGTTTCTGAAGATGCAATCTTTTCTGCCTCCTTTATCGCCTTTAATCCAAGCTTGCGCTTTCCAAGCTTTATCGATGTTAATGCAACGCCGTCAAGCGCATCCTTGAACTTTCTGTCCTGCATTACAAGGTCCTTGAAGATTTCATGTGCTATGACAGTCTCACCAATGTGAAACAGACATACGGCTTTTTTGAGAAGCAGGACGGACTTGTCCTCTTTGCCAAGCTTTTCTTCTTTTTCGATTTTCAGTATAATGTTCAACGCCTTTTGATACGACTGCGTGTCAATCAGGACTGAGACGTACTCCATTGAAATTGTAAAGTTTTTGGGCTCAATCTTGTGGAGCTTTTCTATATACGGTAAGATCTTTTTTGGATTTTCGGTCTTTCTGAGCTTGCGGACTATCTCCCTCAGCGCATCGGTACTGTCGTGAAGACCTGCAGCCTTGTCAAGTGTTGCAAGCGCCCTCCTTTTGTCTCCCATCTTTTCCAGATTCTT
>MDSW01164947.1_pt1 | contig 12903 bp, 9 predicted proteins | sample 811171 | NCBI WGS metagenome assembly MDSW01 (sample SAMN05326641, study PRJNA326480) | marine metagenome | isolation source: seawater | place: Atlantic Ocean: North West | collected 2012 | reverse complement strand
CTAAACTATGACCAGCTGAAACTACCGAATCTATACCATTTTCCCTTAATATTTTCAAGGCCATTGTACTGTGCACTAGCAGCGCTGGCTGCGTATTTTCAGTCAACTTTAAAGATTCTTCAGGTCCATTAAAACAAATATCTGCAAGGTCATAACCTAAAACATTATTTGCCTCTTCCATTAGTTTGCGAGCCACTGGTATATGATCATAAAAGTCTTTACCCATACCCACAAACTGAGAGCCCTGACCAGGAAAAACAAAAGCAGTTTTTACCATCTCAACACCGCCGATCCCCAGGTCAATCCAGCTCCAACGACTCCAAGCACAGATATATCTCCTGGCTGAATAAATCCACTTCGGAAAGCTTCATCAACACCAATAGGGATGGAAGCACCAGAGGTATTGCCATACTTATGGATATTCATAAACACTTTTTCCATAGGGAAATTCAATCTTTCAGCAACAGCACAGATAATTCTTTGATTAGCTTGATGTGGAATTAAAACCCCCACTTCTTCTATACTTAATTCATTAAACTCTAAAGCTTCTTGTATCACATTAGTCATTCTTTTAACTGCAGATTTGAAAGTTGCATTACCAGCCATTTTAATAAAGTAATTTTTGTCATCTATATCCTGTTTATTAAATCCCGTTCGACCAATCCCACCGGGAACACAAATCAAGTCAGTCAAGCGTCCGTCCGAATAAATATGCGTGGACAAAATTCCCATAGGTTTTTCCTGCGCTACTCGTTTCAGAAGTAACGCCCCTGCCCCATCGCCAAATAGAATACAAGTAGATCTGTCTGTCCAATCAACAATTCTAGAGTTCACTTCACTACCAATGAGCAGGATATTCTCGTAACGACCATTTTTCAGATATTGTTCAACTATGGAAAGACCAAAAACAAACCCAGAGCATACAGCGGAAATATCATAAGCTGCCGCCCCAAAAGCCTGCAACTCATTTTGCACAAAACAAGCTGTAGAAGGAAATAAAACATCAGGGCTTGAAGTGCATACAATAATCAAATCTACCTCATCTGCGCTTACTCTGGCCGCTGCCAATGCTTGCTTTCCTGCAATTGCTGCCATCGTTGAAGAGGACTCACCCTCGCCCGCAATGCGGCGTTCACGGATTCCTGTACGCTCAGTGATCCATGCATCGTTAGTATCCAGAGTTTCTTCGAGGTCTTGATTTGTAAGGATTTTATCCGGCAAATAAGCACCAGTTCCCGCGACTACAGCCTTGAAAGTATTGGTCATTGTAATAGGAAGTCTTTCAGGTTTCGTTAGTGCATTTATCTACTAGTTTGTCAGTCAAACTATGTAGCCCTTACTTATTTGGTTCTTCTGAGTCGGCACCAAAAGTTATATTTTTGATCTGCTTCCAAATAGTTCCTTTAGCAGACTCCAAGTTCGTCAAATTAGCTTCAATACCTTGTTGAATATGTGCGTTGATATTCTTTTCGCTCAATTCTCGGGCTCTGTTTATAGCATTTTTTATCGCTTTTGGCGAAGAACTACCATGTGCGATAATTACAACGCCATTCACACCTAAAAGAGGAGCACCACCTGTCTCAGAATAATCAACCTTTTTCTTGAACTCGTCTAACTTTGGTTTTAATAATAAATAACCAAGTTTACTAAGCCAGTTACTTTTAAATAAACGTTTGAGATTACTTCCAATCATTTCGGCCAAGCTCTCACTTATTTTGAGCGCCACATTACCAGTGAAGCCATCACAAACAATTACATCGGCATTGCCTCGATAGACTTCTTTCCCTTCCACATTACCAATAAAATTGATGTGGCTAGCTTTAAGCATTTGAAAAGCTTCTTTTACGATTTCATTACCCTTGCCATCCTCTTCACCAATACTGAGTAAACCTACAAGAGGATTTTTCTTTCCTAAAATATACTCAGCAAAAACATGTCCCATTATACCGAACTGAAATAACTGGTTAGTTTTGCAGTCAACATTTGCACCAGCATCCAGAAGAATGGCGTCGCCTTTTAAAGTAGGTAATTGAATGGCAATGGCAGGTCTGTCGACACCCTTTAACGGCCTTAGGATAATTGTTGAATAAGCCAGAACAGCACCAGTATTTCCTGCGCTTAAAAAAGCTGACGCCGTACCTTCTTTAACCAGATCCAAACCAATTTTCATCGAGGATTTACGTTTAGATCGCAGAACCTTGCTTGGGCTATCATGCATTTCCACAACCTCATCGGCATGAACGACCTGAATTGAAAGGTGATGTTCGGGGTCCAGACGATTTAAGATCGAATGGATCTGATCGGATAAACCCGTGAGAATAATTTCCGTTTCATATTCCCTAGCCGCCATAACTGCACCTTCTACTGCAGCTTCCGGGGCATGATCGCCCCCCATCGCGTCAACGACGATTTTCATTTCTGGGTACGGGTCCTTTCCAGCGAGCGCTAGGTATTAACAGAGGGATACTTAATTAGTGACCAAGTAGTGAACTAACGAGGTATTAAACCGACTCAACTTCCATAACCTCTTTATTCTTATAGTAGCCGCAATGTGCACAAACATGATGTGGGCGATACATCTCATGGCACTGAGGGCACTCTGCATAGGAAGGTTTACTTAAGCTATCGTGAGAACGACGCATTCCTTTTTTTGACTTTGAAGTTTTCTTCTTTGGGACAGCCATGATATCTCCCTATTTCAACTTGTCTTTTAATTGTTGTAAAACTGCTAATCGAGGATCACCAGATCCTACGTATTTGCAATTACATTTATTATCATTGAGGTTTGCCCCACACTCAGAGCACAAGCCCAAACAATCTTCCCCACAAAGCATAACCTGTGACAAACTTAATAATATCAAATCTCGGGATGGGCCGGATAGGTCAATTTGACCCTCGTCATAAAACTCCTGTTCCACATCCATCCCAGACAACTCTATATCATCGGCAGACCTATTACTTTCAACCTTTGGAACGAAATTAACACTTAGCTTAGCATTAACAGTGAAACTAAAGACCTGCAAACATCTAGTGCAATTGGCAGAAAGTTTCGTTTGCAAACTGCCATGGCAAAGTATCATCTCTCCAGATTTTTCCAACTTGCCCTTAGCTTTAACATCATCCGTTAAAACGATATCAGCATAGTCTAAATCAAAACGCTCCTTAGGTTCAAGAACATCAAAATCTAGGCCCTCTTCATAAATTTGCTCAATATAAAAAATCATGGCTTGAAAAAACCTTGAATTCAAACCGTTTACATTTCCGGAAGCTCAGTTCAGAGGAGAGATTAAACGTTTGAATGTTAACTTTTATAGCAATTTCAGTCAAGCAAATAATTTTTCTAATATTAGGTAATACTTACTTTTCCTTACTCTATTCGAACAAACTATATTTTTGCCATATTTAGCATCCATCTAAAGTCCACGTCAGGAAGATGGATTGTTAATCAAGCTATTCTGCTCAGTGACTAGGTTACCCGATCTAGGATGAAACTGGTCATGGACTTCGAGCATTCTCTTTTCTAGAACATGGGTATAGATTTGTGTAGATGAAATATCTGCATGACCCAACATCTGTTGGACAGACCTTAAATCGGCACCTCTATTCAATAAATGGGTAGCAAAGGCATGTCTCAAGGTATGCGGCGAGACATCTGCTTTAATATTGCTCTTGCGCGCATAGGATTTAAGAATCTTCCAGAATCCTTGCCGCGTCATGGGCTTGGCGCGTCGAGTTAGAAATAACTCTTCTACTTTTTGACTTTTTGCGAATACAGGTCTGGAGTTTAATAAATAATCCTCTACGGACCTTCTTGCTACTCTGCCAATTGGAACAATCCGCTCTTTGGAACCCTTTCCCATTGTTCTTAAACAACCTGTTTCAAAATTCAAGTTATGCCCTTTAACTGAGATGAGTTCTGAAACCCTCATTCCTGTAGCATATAAAACCTCTAGCATTGCCTGGTCACGTAATCCTATGTAGGTATTGCTATCGGGACAACTTAATAGTTTATCTACATCTACAAGAGATAAAGAATATGGAAGCTTTCTCCGCCTACTAGGAGTCTCCAAAATCTCTGCGGGATTTACATTGAGTTGTTTGTCCTGGCAAAGATAACGAAAAAAGGACTTAATTGCTGACAAACTGCGTGCGATCGAAGATGGTGACAATCCACTCATACGCAACATCATAAGAAAGTCACGAATATCCGCCGTTGTCAAACAAGACACTTCAGTATTTGAAAAGTTCTCGGCAAAACGTTGCAGGTCACGACAATATCCTTCAACCGTATGAGGAGAATTCCTCTTTTCAATCCGCAAATATTCTGAAAACTCTTGAATTAGCACAATCATATTAAAATTATGTTATAAAATTCAATAAGTTACAAATAATATTTTACGCTAGGTTAATTCAACTCAATCTGTTAAGATTTATTGTTAAATATTAAAAGATGGAATAGTTAGCGCAATGAAATTAGCCCCTTACTGGTTTTTACCCTTCCATAAGCTTTGGACAGTTTGATCCATCCGTAGGTCGAGTTCTACTACTCATATTTTTATATTTAATTACCATATTTATTCATTCACAATTTAATCAGAATACATACAACTATGTTGAATCAGGAATTTATCAGAAATATTGGAATCATTGCTCATGTTGATCATGGAAAAACTACCTTGGTGGATTGCCTGCTTAAACATAGCGGAATGTTCCGAGATAGCGAACTCTCAGAAACCTGTATCATGGACAGTAATGAACTGGAGAAAGAAAGGGGAATCACAATTTTCTCCAAAAATGCGGCCATAGTTTACAAGGGCCACAAAATTAATATTGTCGACACACCTGGGCATGCAGATTTCGGTGGTGAAGTAGAACGAATTTTAAAAATGGTAAGCGGGGTTCTACTTCTGGCAGATGCAGTAGAGGGACCAATGCCGCAGACTCGATTCGTTCTAAAAAAATCTCTCGAACTAGGCCTTAAACCTATTGTCGTTGTTAATAAAATTGACCGTCCCGCTGCTAGGGTCGAACAAGTTGTTGATGAGATTTTTGATTTATTTGTCGAACTTGGCGCTAATGATGAACAATTGGATTTCCCTGTCATTTATACTTCGGCCAAACAAGGTATTTCAAGATTGAGCCCTGATGAGCCAGATAGAGATATCACCCCTGTTCTAGACATGATTATCGATAAGGTTCCGTCTCATTTGGGAGATTCAGAGGGCCCTTTTCAGATGCTGGTATCATCTATGGACTATGATGACTATGTGGGAAGGATTGCTATCGGTACTATAACCCGTGGGCATATTCAGGCAAAAAACAACTATATCCAGATAGATCGCCAAGGAAATAAATATGCATTTTCTCTCTCAAAATTATATACTTACCAGGGACTATCAAAAGTAGAATCTGAAGGTGCTACAACGGGAGATATTATTGGTATTGCCGGAATGAAAGAAGTGCAGATCGGAGAAACCATAGCTGACTCCAGTTGCCCAGAGCCACTTCCGGTCATTGAAATTGACGAGCCTACTTTATCAATTCATTTTTCCTCAAACACATCGCCATTTGCAGGCCGTGAAGGTGAGTATGTAACATCAAGACAAGTCCGCGATCGTTTATTTCGAGAAACTCGTTCAAATGTTTCTCTCAGGGTTGAAGAAACAGACACACAAGATACCTTTAAAGTTTCTGGGCGAGGTGAATTACATTTAACTATTTTAATTGAAACTATGCGCCGGGAAGGCTATGAGTTTTCCATTTCCCGCCCTGAAGTATTAATTAAAAATATTGATGGTGTCCCACATGAGCCAGAAGAATTTGTCATTCTAGATATTGATGAGTCTCATATGGGTGCTGTTATGGAGGCCATGGGCCAGCGAAAAGCAACTATGCAAAATATGAATCAAGGAGAAAATACTGCGAGGCTTGAATTTGTCATTCCCACACGTGGTCTATTTGGATTTAGATCTGAGTTTCTTACTTTAACAAAAGGTACAGGTATTATTAACCGCAACTTTCATAACTTCATCCCGCATTGCGGTGAAATTGCCCAACGTACTAATGGTGCTCTCATTGCTATGGAAAATGGAAAGTCAACTGGTTTCTCCCTATTCAATCTTCAGGAAAGAGGATCCATGTTTGTTGGAGCAGGTGAAGAACTCTACACCGGAATGATAGTGGGCTCAAATAAAAAAGATAATGATCTTGTGGTCAACCTTTGCAAAGAAAAAAAGTTGAGCAACATGCGCGCATCAGGGTCAGATGTCAATATCATTCTTACACCTCCAGTAATAATGAGTCTTGAACAGATCTTGGGCTTTCTAAATGAGGATGAGTTGGCGGAAATAACTCCCAAAAGCATACGATTACGAAAAAAGATTCTGAACGAAAATGACAGAAAGAGATATGGGAAAACAAGAAACAGTATTCCTGTTTCCGTCTCCTAGATTTTCCATTTTGATTGCCCTGTTTTTTGAAATGTTGTAGAATCATCTGCCTTTCAAATATCAAGGTTTCTTTCTAAAAAATATTTTCTCTTTTTTAAGCCTCTTAAAATTTTTTCTACAAACAAGCCTTCTTAGAATATAAATCGGATTAAAGTTCATCCGAGAATTGGATTGATATGGAACATACAACCTTGGTTCAACACATCAGGCGTCAGGAAAAAGCTACTCCGGGAGCCACCGGAGAGTTCACCAGCTTAATGAATGAAATTATGGTGGCAGCCAAAATTATTTCTCTGGAAGTCAATAGCGCGGGAATAGGAGAAGATATATTTGGGCTTACTGGAAAAATAAATGTCCAAGGAGAAGAAGTTAAAAAACTGGATGAGTTTTCTGATATCACATTTACTAAAATCATAGGAGAGTCTGGAGCAGTATGTGCCATTACTTCTGAAGAAAGAGAAAATGCTTTCATCATTCCTCCAGAAAATAATCCAGGAAAATATATTTTTATGATGGACCCTCTAGATGGATCCTCTAATATTGATGTGAATGTTAGCATCGGAACAATTTTTTCTATTTACCGAAAAAAAAGTCCTGGAGATCAAGTAACAGATGAAGATCTCCTACAAAAAGGAGATGCTCAAATTGCTGCCGGTTATATAGCTTATGGTTCCAGCACAATTTTTGTCTATACAACCGGTCATGGAGTTCATGGCTTCACACTTGATCCAGCCTTGGGAGAATTTTTTCTCTCTCATCCGGATCTAGTTATCCCTGAACAAGGATCTACTTATAGCACCAATGAAGGCAACTGGGCAGTATGGGATGAATCACAAAAGGATTTAGTTGCTTATTTAAAAGAAGAGGCTCCAACTTCTGGACGACCTTACAAATTACGTTATATAGGTTCTTTGGTTGCAGATTTTCATAGAACATTGTTAAAGGGAGGACTGTTCATGTATCCCCGTGACACGAACAGTCCCAAAGGAAAATTAAGGTTTTCATTTGAAGCCGCCCCTCTGGCTTTTATTGTTGAAAATGCTGGAGGTAAAGCTTCTACAGGTAAACAACGCATTCTTGATATTATCCCAACTGGCATTCATGACCGCCTACCCCTGTTCATTGGAAGTAAGAATGATGTAGAGCTAGCTGAACAACGCCTCGCGGCCACAGTAAAAAAAGGTGGGTGGTTAAAGTGGTTGAATGGATAACCTAAAAAATGTTACACACATTTTTTTATAATCAGAAGTTTCCCCTGTCTTTTTAATTTCCATATCATAAATTTATTATGAAAATTCAAAGCATACGTGGTGTTAAAGATATCCTACCCGATGAAATCTGGAAATGGCAGCATATAGAATCCATCGCTCATAAAGTTTATGCTCGTTACGGTTTTAAGGAGATTCGCCTTCCTATTTTTGAAGATACCCGACTTTTTTCGCGTAGCATTGGCGAAACCACAGATATTGTCGAGAAGGAAATGTACACATTTCAAGATCGGAGTGGCGACTCTATCACACTTCGTCCTGAAGGGACGGCATCAGTTGTGCGTGCCTATGTAGAGCACAAAATGCATACACCTCCTTCAATTCTAAAAATGTTTTATGTTGGTCCAATGTTTCGTTATGAGCGACCGCAGGCAGGGCGGCTAAGACAGTTCAATCAAATCGGGGTTGAAGCTATGGGTTCACCCAGCCCAATTGTGGATGTAGAAGTAATGACCATGCTCATAGAGTTTTTCAAGGAACTAGGCCTTACCAATATTAAGCTTCAGATAAATAGTTTGGGAAGTCAAGATTGCCGCCCTCACTATCGAAATATTTTAAAAGCAGAAATAGAAAAATATTTAGATAAACTTTGCCCTAACTGTACAAACCGTTATCAGCGAAATCCCCTGAGAGTTCTTGATTGCAAGGTGGAACAATGCGGTAAAATTAAACAAGAACTACCCAAACTCATCGACCACCTTGACCTAGCTAGTGCCAAACATTTTTCCGAAGTGCAGTTTCTTTTAGACTCCGCCGGAACATCTTACTCTGTTAACCCAAATCTGGTAAGGGGATTAGATTATTACAACAGTACTGCCTTTGAAGTCACCTCGGAAAATTTAGGTGCTCAAAATGCTATTTGTGGAGGCGGACGTTACGACACTCTAGTTGAAGAACTTGATGGACCCTCAACACCTTGTTTTGGTTTTGCCCTAGGCCTCGAACGCTTAGTTTCTCTGGTACCATTTGAAAATCAAAAGTTACTGCTGAAAAAGCCAGATATTTTTATCGTTTGTCTAGGTGATAAAGCTAAAGTAGTAACATTTCAAATCGCACACGAACTTCGCTTAAAAGGATTGCGCGTCGAGAGAGATTATGAATTCGGCAGCATGAAAAGCCAAATGCGCAAAGCTAACAAAACTCAATGCCGGTTAACTCTTATTCTTGGAGAAAATGAAATCCACTCCAAAAAATATGTATTAAAAAATATGGAAACTGGCGAACAAATAGAATGTTCAGCCCAGGACATTTCAATCGAAATAGATAAGCTCCTCAATAGTTCATAATAGTTAAGGCTAGGCAAAACTTTTTCTGATGAAAAGCATCTAATGAATTTGGCTGCTATTGATCGTTTTCGACGACCATGCTAGATTAACCTTTTATTTTTTTGTCTAAAAAAATGGCTAGTACAGAGTTAGAAGTTCTTGAAGACTATATTGTTCAAAATAAGCTGAAAATCACCAAGCAAAGACGAGCTGTATTAAACGCTTTTCTTGAGTGTGATAAACATGTCAGTGCCGAAGAACTTTATAATCAAGTCATCCTAACCGACCCTAAGGTTGGACTAGCAACGGTATATCGCACTTTGGCATTATTGACCCGAAGCGGCCTGGCTTCGGACCTAGATTTTGGTGATGGCCAAAAACGTTATGAACATAAATATATGCACGGTCACCACGATCATATGATTTGCACAGAGTGTGGAAAAATAATCGAATTTAATCATCCCTTAATAGAAAAATTTCAGGAAGAAGTAGCAAGCCGAAACGGATTTACTATAACCTCTCATAAACTCGACATGTTTGGTCTTTGTAGTGAATGTCGCTAACACTCAAGTTACTTAGGATCAGCCTAAACTTGAAGTAACAATAAAAGAGATGAGCTTTATAGGGTTAGTTTTTTGGAAGATCCTGTGCGCAGCGAAAGCCTATGTAGTTAAAAACTTCATTCATGATCTGACCGTAGGTGGTCACTTTAGGAAAAACTTTATTTTTTGGATGTAACCAAACTCGATTAGTGATCCGCAATGCACCAGCTGAGGAATCAAAAGATCCACCCCTTACAACTTTTGATTCTCCCGTCTCAGGTCCTGGCGGATTATTTTTTGATCGCATTTTGTAATAAGGTTCATACCAGTCGTTGACCCACTCCCATACATTCCCCATCATGTCATGCAGTCCATACTGATTAGGCGCTTTAACTCCAACAGCGTGTGAGGTCTCTGATGAGTTATCTTCATACCAAGTATAATCTTCGTGAACCATATTACCCCAAAAATATCGGGTCGTCGCTCCTCCCCGTGCTGCATATTCCCATTCTGCTTCAGTTGGCAAGCGACAGACACCTTTAGATTTTTTGATAAATTTCTGCACATCCAAAAAGTTTACTTGTTCAACAGGCAGGTTGGCTCCCACGAACTTAGAAGGATTAAATCCCATAATTTTTTCCCAACGCGCCTGAGTGACCTCATGTCTGTCCATATAAAAACCATCAAGACAAACCTCATGTTCAGGCTTTTCATCTTCTTGAGTATAATCATTACCCATAATAAAACACCCCCCTTTAATAAACACCATTCCCTCAGGAGCTTTATCGGCTTTTGTTTGATCTTCAGGAGAAAATTGAACCGGTATTACCCGTTGCTGCGAGAGAGTTGAGGATTCTTCAGAAACCTCTGGCAGTTCCGAAAAGCTGGGGTGAATATCTTCGCTTACTTGATCTTCAGCTTTCTCAGTACAGGCTGAAAGCAGAGAAAAAATACTAAAAATAATGAATAGTTTATAAAAACGCATTGTTTTAGCGGGAGTTGTTAAAAGACTGAATAATACCATTTTACAGGGTTTTTACAAAAATAATATGCGATTTAGTGTGTTACGGTAATTTTTTTTTCTAATAACCTATATAAATACCCCTGTAGTCACATAATATTCAATAATTAGCTTAAATTTTTTGCTCAAAGGCCGATAAATTAAGAAATATATATCTTTTCATGGGAGTTTGATTTTGGGATTGATGAAACTATTCGGCCATTCTACTGTTTTTATCTCTTTGCTCTTTTTGTTCTTGTCACAGTCAGGTTGTAGTACCTTGGAAAAAAGCTATCTCAAGTCGCGCAAAGCAATTACCAAACTTGTTCATGAGGCCGAAGATAGCTATCGGCCTATTTTAGGGTTTGACGAAGATATTGACCTACAATTTGCCAGACACCAATTTAATCGCAGAGAATATGCCTCTTCTGAGTTTTATCTTAAGAAAACTCTAGTAAATCAGCCTGAAAATATCGAGGCTATCAATCTTTTGCCCTGGACCTATTTTTTTCAAAAACGTTTTGACAAGGCATTGGCATCATTCAAGCAGGCTCACACACTTCACAGAAAAGATCCTATCGCTTTACTGGGTATGGGTTGGAGTTATTTCAGCTTAAAACAACACCAAAAAGCTCTGGAAAGTTTTGAGCGCGCTGAAAGGTTCTCTCCTAACTCTTATGAGATCCATAAGGGTAAGGCCTTCATCCATCTTGAGCAAAGACAAAGTCAACTTGCAAAAGAAGAACTTAAAAATATTTTTCATCCAATAAAGGTGAACGAGATCTTAGAGGACTGGGAAAACGCAAACCGCGATAATCTATCAAGGCGCTGGGAGATCGTTCCATCTAACCCTGAATCCAAATCTATATTTAGTCTACAAGTTGAGTCCCCAAGGTACCGCAGTCTTCTTTTAGGGATGCCTTCAAAATACTTAGAAGGTCTGGACTTAGCATGGGAAAGCTATTATCAAGAAAAATATAAAAAGGCCTCTAAGCTATTTAAACATCTGGTTCGATCAAAGTTCCCAAGTATAGATGCTGTAAACGGACTTGGCTGGAGCCTTTTGCGTACAAAACAAATTAAAAAATCGGAAAAAGTCTTCAAAGAAATTCTAGAGTTCTATCCTAAATTCATAGGAGCAATCAAAGGCTTGCAGGAAATTGAAATAATTAAAAAACGCCAGGCCCTATTTGTACAAAACTATATTGATATAGGTAAATACCAAATCGCAACGAACAAACTAGATGATTTACTTGTTCGATATGATAATTGGGCTCACTTATACAATCAATATGGAAAAATTTATCTTGCCCGCAAAGATTATGGTAAAGCTCGAGAAAATTTTCTACGTGCCAAAGAACTTTCTCCAAATGACAGTCCCTCGCAACTAGGGCTTGAGCAAGTTCAACTGGCTCTTGACAAACAATTATACAAAGCCGATCAGGCTTTTAAAAAGGGTGACTACAAATTAGCTACCATTATTTACCACGACTATGTGGGTGATGAAACATGGCCATCACCAAATTACAGACTAGCCCATGCCTATAATGGCCTAGGATGGAGCCAGTTCTACAAAAAACAATATCAGTATGCGATTGATAAGTTTTCAAAATCCATAGAGCATGAAGATTATAAGGTTTCTTCTGCCAAAGGACTCGGTCTATCTCTATTTGCCATAAAAAATTATCAGGATGCTATTCCTTATCTGCAAATAGCTTTGAAGCATGATCCTCTAAACACGGGTCTAGCCTACAAACTCGACTGGAGTATTCTGAGAAGTGAGTCTCTAACAGTTTCTCAAAAATACTTTGAAAATATTTTAAAAGATCGTCCTCTGCTTGCTTCTCCCTATATGGCCCTTGGATGGATTCACTACAATTGGAAAAATTTTGACCTGGGAGTAGAGTATTTTCTTAAAGCTATTTCTCTCGATCCTGATTTCGCTTTAACTCCGGAATTTGAGGCATTACTTGATAAGGAACGTTTTGGTTGGCAGGTATACAACACCTTGGGTTGGACATATTACCAAAATCATTTGAATGATAAAGCCATGCAAATGTTCAAATACTCGTTAAAGCTAAAACCCAATAAGTCTGAAGCTCGAAAGGGTATGGGCTATCTCTATTTTCGGTTGGGTCATTATGACTCCGCCATAACCATGCTCAAACAATGTCTGGCTTTAAACCCAAATCCAAACCCGGTATCTGAACGGGTTACCGGTTCTAATGCTATTGGCCCTTTCAATATTCAAACAACAGCCCGAACCAAACTAGGCAGAGCTCACTATGCAAAGGATAACTTCCAAAAGGCTATTAAAGCATATAACGAAGAAATCCGCCTAAACTCAAATCAGCCCGATGCCTATGACGGTTTGGGATG
>MDSW01076278.1_pt1 | contig 12903 bp, 9 predicted proteins | sample 811171 | NCBI WGS metagenome assembly MDSW01 (sample SAMN05326641, study PRJNA326480) | marine metagenome | isolation source: seawater | place: Atlantic Ocean: North West | collected 2012 | reverse complement strand
CTAAAAATAATAACTTTAGCTTACACTCAATTAAAAAACACTTACAAAGCAAAAAATTGACTACTAACTTAAATATAGAACCGGATATAAAAATTTCTGTAAATCAGACATTTGGGATTCAAAGCGAAATGGAAGTTGAAGCTTTTTCAAAAAAGAATGAATATGTTCCAGAAATAGATAAGAATTATAAGTTTGATAAAGATACAACTTTAGCAATATTGTCAGGATTTTCTTTCAATAAAAGATGTTTAATTTCTGGCTATCATGGAACTGGAAAATCTACACACATTGAGCAAGTTGCCGCAAGATTGAATTGGCCTTGTATCAGAGTTAACTTGGATAGTCACATAAGTAGAATTGATCTGATTGGAAAAGATGCAATAGTAATAAAAGATGGAAAACAGATTACTGAATTTAAAGAAGGTATTCTACCTTGGTCAATCCAAAATCCTGTTGCATTAGTTTTTGATGAATATGATGCTGGTAGACCAGATGTAATGTTTGTAATTCAAAGAATTTTAGAAGCAGAAGGAAATTTTACTTTATTAGACAAAAATAAAGTCATTAAACAAAATAAATTTTTTAGACTTTTTGCAACATCTAATACTGTTGGTCTAGGAGATACAACTGGACTTTATCACGGAACACAGCAGATAAATCAAGGTCAAATGGATAGATGGAATATTGTTACTACTTTAAATTATTTAAGTATGGATAAAGAAATGGAAATTATTTTAGGTAAAAATAAAAATTTAAATAATATTAAAGGAAAAGATAAGGTTTCAAATATGATTAAAGTTGCTACTTTAACTAGGAAAGGATTTATGGCTGGGGATATATCAACAGTTATGAGTCCTAGAACAGTTCTTCACTGGGCAGAAAATTCTGAGATATTTAAAGATATTGGTTATGCATTCAGAGTTACTTTTTTAAACAAATGCGATGAAGCAGAGAAAAGTACTATTGCTGAATATTATCAAAGATGTTTTGGAGAAGATTTGCCAGAATCATTGATAATTAATCAGAAATAGATGAACAAAGAAGATAATATTAAAGAAAAATTTAAACAAGCTTTGATCTCTACAGTTAAAGTAATTTCTGATGACTTTAAATTAGAAAAAGAAATAAATAAAAATTTAAGCTCAAAAAATTATAATTTTTTTGAACTTGATAACATAAGTACAAAAGAAGATTATACTAGATTAAGAGCAGAGACTGACTCTGAAGCTTTAAAAAGAAAATTTTCCAACCAAGAGATTTATAAAAAAAACTTACCTAATAATTATTCAAGAAGATTGCTTTATGATATTTCTGAAAAAATAAGGTATGAAATGCTTGGAACAAAAATGCTAAATGGAATTTCAAAAAATTTAAAAGATAACTATTCAAATAAAATTACCATGAAAAGAAAAGATCAACTAAAATCAAAAGATGACGTTCAAATTTCAGAAGCATTTGAAATTTATATGTTAAAAAATTTTCTCGGAATTAAACTAAATCCATTGTCTGAACAAATTTTGAGCTATTGGATAAATGATTTTCAATCATCTTTTGAAAAACACGTATCTTATTTAAAAAAAAATATTGAAAATCAAGAAAATTACAATTCAAAACTTTCTGAAATTTTACAGGAAATGGAAATATTCGATTCTGATAAAGACGAAAAAGAAGAAAATAAAGAGAATGAGAATTTAAATAATGAAACTAACAATGAGGAAAATCAAAATCAGACTGGGGAAGAAGAAAACAAAAGAGAGGAAGAAGACCAAAATGGTATTGACTCAGATTATGACTTAAGCGATTTTCAAATGGATGAACAGCTATTCGATACGGACTCTGACAAGGAAAACACTGAAAAAATTATTCAAAAAGTTAATTCAAATATTGGAGATAAGGAATATCATATTTTTACAAATCAATTTGATGAAATTACAAAGGCCGAAGCCCTTGAGAGTAGTGAAGAAATTTTGAAATTGAGAAAAACTTTAGACCAACAACTTACAAGCTTTCAAGATTTAATTACAAAATTAGCAAATAAACTTCAAAGACAGTTGCTTGCAAAACAAAATAGATCATGGGAGTTTGACTTAGAAGAGGGTTTATTGGATAGTTCAAAATTAACTAGAATTATAATTGATCCTCAAAACTCCTTATCTTTTAAGAAAGAAAAAGATCTTGAATTTAAAGATACAATTGTAACACTGTTAATTGATAACTCTGGATCAATGCGTGGTAGACCAATTACTATTGCTGCTCTTTGTGCCGATATACTTTCAAGAACTTTGGAAAGATGTTCTGTAAAAGTAGAAATACTTGGATTTACTACAAAAAATTGGAAAGGTGGAAACAGTAGAGAAGAATGGAATAAAAATAATAAACCAAAAAACCCTGGAAGACTTAATGATTTAAGACATATAATTTATAAAGGTGGTGATACACATTGGAGACAATCTAAAAAAAACTTAGGGTTAATGCTTAAAGAAGGTCTATTAAAAGAAAACATTGATGGAGAAGCAATATCTTGGGCATTTAATAGATTAAAAAAAAGAAAAGAAGAAAGAAAAATTTTAATGGTAATATCTGATGGAGCACCAGTAGATGACTCTACACTTTCAGTAAATTCTGGAGATTTTTTAGAAAAACATCTAAAAAAAATTGTAAAATTTATTGAAAGTAAAAGCGATATAGAAATTTTAGCTATTGGTATTGGTCATGATGTTTCAAGATATTATAAAAAAGCAATAAAGATTGCCGATGTACAAGAACTTGGTGATGTAATGATTGAACAACTAAGTGGTTTATTCGAAAATAAAAAAAAACTTCACTAAATTAATTTCAAATCTTTATTATTCCATTTTATAAATACTTCTGCACCACCAGTTTCTTTTGAATTACTAAAATTTATATTTGCAAAATTCTTTTCTAATAAAGTTTTGCCAATAAAAGTTCCAAGTCCTAGGCCATATTTAGAAATATTAGCTTGATCAGCTGTCCTTATATAAGGCTCTCCTAATCTATGTTTATCAATTAAATCTTTTGGAAAACCCGGTCCATCATCTCTAATTTTTATACTTGTTAACTTTTCATCACTTTTTAAAAATATTTCTATTTTTTTTTCACTAAATTTATTTGCATTACCTATAAAATTTCTTAAACCATATATAATTTCTAAAGATTTATTAATATTTATTGGATTTTTATAATTCTTTGAGTCGACAATAAATTTCTTTTTGCTTATTTCTTCATACGATCTAACGATTTCGTTTGTATAATCATTTAAAGATAGATTGGCGCTCAAAAAATCATCTTTAATGCGAGGGTTTAGTGATAATTTTTTAAGTATTTCTCTACATCTAATACTTTGGCTAAACAATAAATCCAAATCTTTTTTAAATTTTATATTATTTCCAAATTCTTTTTGAAGCTCCTTAACTGTTAATAAAATTGTAGAAAGAGGTGTTCCAAGTGAGTGGGCAGATGCAGCAGCCTGTGCACCTAAAGAAAGAAGTTCGCTTTCTCTTCCCATTAATTCTTGGATTTTATCGTACGCTTTTTTTCTAATTCTACTCTCCTCTCCAAATTTAAAACCAAAATATACTAGGAAAAAAAGGCCTATAACTATTGATATAGGTATTCCATACAAATAATAATCGGGTGCATGAAAGTGCAACTGACCAGGGTGGGGTAAATCTTGGTAATTAAAAGTTAAAAATAATAAATTCAATGTAATAATCAACACTAAAATAATTGAACTTAAAAAATGTAAGTATTGAGAAGAAAATACAGCAGGTATTATAATTAAAAATATGAATGGATTAGTTATTCCACCTGTAAAAAAAAATAGAGCTCCTAATTGTAAAATATCAAATACTAAATATAGTGTTGAGTAAAGATTTTTAAGTTGATTATCTGTTATTTTAAATTGTAAATATAAATTAGTTAAAATACTAAAAAATATTATAAAAATACAAATTAAATATTGAAATTGGTATTTTAAATAAAATTGAACAATTAATATAGCAGTTATTTGGCCAATATAAGCTATCCATCTTAAGTTAACATAAGTGGATTTATTTAATGAATATAAATCAGAAGTCTTTAAAAGCTCCATTACTAGATATCAAGATTAGAAACATTAATAGCATTTTCTACTATAAAATCTTTTCTTAAAGCAACATCATTTCCCATTAACGTATGTATTAATTCAAGATCTTTTTTTACATCCTTGGAGTATTGAACTTTGAGCAAATTTCTAGTTTCTGGGTTTAGTGTAGTGTTCCACAATTCTTCAGGATTCATTTCTCCTAATCCTTTAAACCTTTGTAAACTAATTTTTGATTTTTCTTCCTGTATTTTTTTTTCAAACTCTTTGGTACCTTTTTTTACTTTATTAAATTCTTTTGAATTTTTAATAATGTAATTTTCTAATTCTTTTTCATCTTTAATATAAATTCCCTTTGATCCTTTATTAATTTTAAATAACGGTGGCTGAGCAAGGTAAACATGACCATTTTCTATTAATTTATTAAATGGTTTATTATTAAATAAAGTTAAAAGTAAAGCTCTTATATGCGATCCATCAACATCAGCATCCGTCATAATAATAATCTTCTCATACCTTAAATCATTTAAGTCTATATCTTCATTTTTAGGGTCTAAACCCAAAGCATTAATTAAAGTAATTATTTCGTTAGAAGAAATTAATTTTGCTAAAGTTTTTGTTCTAACGTCTTTTCCATTACCATTTTTTTTCACACCATTATCTTGAGTATATGTATTTAATATTTTTCCTCTTAAAGGAAGAACAGCTTGATTTTCTCTATTTCTGCCTTGTTTTGCTGATCCACCAGCTGAGTCTCCCTCTACTATAAATAATTCTGTTCCTTGCTGTTTAGAAATTTGACAATCTGCTAGCTTTCCAGGCAATCCGGATAACTCTAAGGCTCCCTTTCTTCTTACGCTTTCTCTTGCTTTTCTTGCAACATCTCTTGCTTGAGCAGCTTGGGAAATTTTAGCTAAAATAATTTTTGAAATTGAAGGATTTTGATCAAACCATACTGATAATTTCTCATTAACAATGCTTTCAACTATATTCCTAACTTCTGAAGATACTAGTTTATCTTTTGTTTGTGATGAAAATTTTGGATCTGGAATTTTAATAGATAAAACACAAGTTAATCCTTCTTTTATATCATCTCCTGAAATAGAAATTTTATTTTTTTTTAGTAAATTTTGTTCTGCTGCATATTTATTTACAATTCTAGTTAAAGCATTTCTAAATCCAATTAAATGCGTTCCACCATCTTTTTGATAAATATTATTTGTATATGGATATATATCTTCTGAATAACCTGCGTTCCATTTCAAAGAACATTCAATTTCTAAACCATCTTTATTTCCATCAATAAATATAGGTTTTTTAAATAAATTATTATCATTTTTATTTTTTAATTTATCTCTATTTTCATCTAAAAACTCTACAAATTCTAATATTCCTCCATCATACTTAAAATCTACTAATTTTGGTTTTTTTAAAGTTAAATCATTTAAAGAAATTTTAATTCCTTTGTTTAAAAATGCTAATTCTCTCAATCTTTTCTGAATAACATTAAAATTAAACTTTGTTGAAGAAAACACTTGTTTTGAAGGCAAGAATTTTATCTCTGTTCCAGAATTTTTTGATTTACCAATAACTTTTAAAGGTTTAATTGCATCTCCATTTTTAAATTCAATAAAATATTTATTTCCATCCCTTTCTATTTTTAATTCTAACTTTTCTGAAAGAGCATTTACTACTGATACACCTACTCCATGAAGACCTCCAGAAACTTTATATGAATCATGGTCAAATTTACCTCCTGCATGAAGTTGGGTCATTATAACTTCAGCTGCAGATTTTCTTTCTCCTTTATGAATATCTACTGGTATACCTCTTCCATCATCTTTTACTGTTATCGTTCCATTAGAATTAATACTAACATTTATATTTTTACAATAACCAGCAAGTGCCTCATCAATGGAATTATCTACAACCTCATAAACCATATGATGTAATCCAGTTCCATCATCTGTATCACCTATATACATTCCAGGTCTTTTTCGAACTGCTTCAAGACCTTTCAATACTTTTATTGAGTCTGCTTGATAATTTAAATTTTTGTTCATATTTTATATTTTACGGAAAGATAATTTATAACATCTTTTCAACAATTTTAAAAATCACTTTAGAGTAGTAGGTCGAATTTATGTTGATAAATAATAATTTTAAGATGAATTTATTTTTTTTTTATACTTTTTGAATTTTTATAAAAGAAAAGCCTTTTTGATTAATTTGTAGAAGAATTAAAGAAATTCAAATTTTTTTTTAACAATTCTTGTTTTGCTTGTTCAATATTTTCTACTGAATATTTTAAGGGAGTTTTAAAACTTGTTTTTGGATCTAATATTTCAAAATTATGTTTTAAATCACCTCTAATAAAAAAAGCATTTACACATGATGATTCAATAGCAATAAGATAATAATCTTTTGAATTTGCTAAATCATTTAAAGCCAACAATGACGCCCCTGAATATAAGGATCCCATCTTCCATGTAAAATTTTCTGTATATGGAACGGAACATTTCAAGTCTTTTCCATACCAAAAATTATACTCTATACAAATTATTTTTGGCCTAAAATTAAGTTCTTCGAATAAATAATAATCTATACCATCAACGTCAATTGATAAAAAATCGATTTCATCATTTTTTTCAAAGTTTTCAGAAATTATCGAATTAATATTTTTTTTATTTATTAAAATGTTAAGGACATTTATTTTTTTTTTTGGATGAATAAATTTAAATATTTTTTTTAATAAAAAAACTTTTTCTTCAGATCCATCAACAAACAAACCTTTTTTTATTTTTTTTAAAATATTGATAGAATTATTTTCAAAATAGTCAAATCCAATTTCAATAGTATTAAAATTATTAATTTTTAGTTTAGAAAAAATAAATTCAATAATCCCATCTTCATTATTTTGTGATGTTTTTTTATATTCATATTTATTTATTTCATCTAAATTTATTGAATATCTTTTATAAGTTTTTTTTTTAAATATTTTATTAATAAATTTAAAGTAGGCACCTAAAAAGATTAAGAATCTGTATAAAGGTAAGTTAAATTTTTTAACTTTCAATAAAATATCATTTCGAAAAGATCTTACTCTTCTACTTATTCCAAATCCCATTTTTTAAATATATACTTTTTAACTTTTTATATTAAAGTTTTAATACTAATTTAATAGATAATTTAAAATATAAAATTTATCCAGTATACTTTTGGCGGAGAGAGTGGGATTCGAACCCACGGTACCTGTGAGGGTACACACACTTTCCAAGCGTGCGCCTTAAACCACTCGACCATCTCTCCTAATTTCATTGATCAACAAATGCCCAGGGTTGAGTTTTATAATTGGAATATTTTTTAAACCAAAATGACAAATATCTTTCTGCTAAATATGCATAAATTCTTTTTGTGTCATAATCATCTAAACTTTTAAAACCAAAAACTTGTTCACATCTTTCTAACCAAGTAAATAAGGCTGAAAACCATTTTTCAATTATTTCTGGTTTGGCAATAAACATTATATGTGGATTGTATACACTAAGTGTATTTACATACTTTCTAAAATCATCTTGATCTTCATTATTCAATAAATTAATTGCCTTATCTAAATTTCCATAACCATGATGCATATCAAAGTGTACTTTGATTGTTTCCTTATTTTTCCCAAATAATAAATTTGGACTTTTTAATATATTTCTCCATCCTCTTTTAATTAATTTAATTTTTTTTGAACCAGAAATATTTATTGGATTACATATAATCGCATTTGAATGCCCCCAATTTTTTTCAACACGGGTTAACAAATGATCAGAAAGATTTTTTAAGTTTATATTTTTACCAACTGATTCTTTATTTATCCAAAATCTTCTTTTTTGGCAAAAACCTATCCATTCACAATTTTCAAGATGTAATAAATTTTTCCAATACCAAAAATGAAAAGTTAATTCTGAATAATGTTGCTCTTTATTATAAATATTTATTTTAGTTGATGTATCTATATAGTTTGAAGAAAATTTATTCTTTCCTACTCCAGCCAAAATTAAATTAGTATTTTCTAAATTTGGTAAAGCTTTATCAGTAACACAAAAAAATTTAATATGTGATGACATAAATATTTTAATTATTATATATAGATATTTTAAAATTGTGTTTAATGCCTCTAAAAAATTTATTAAATGTTTTTTTTATTATAAGTTTTATAAAAGGAAGCCATGTTTGCCTTCTGTTAAGCATATTTAAACTGTTTTTATTTGGATGGGTATGTTCATAAGCAATATAACTATATCCCAAAACTAAAAGAATAGTTTTTTGTATATTAGATAATCTCCCATTTAAATGTTCTCTGATTCCAGATATTAACTTTTGACTTTTGTAATTTTTTAATAAATTTGATTGACCAATAAATTCATATTCGGAAAATAAAGATCCATTGAAAATATGATGCTCTGATTTGATAGATTTAAATATAATTTCAGTTAACCATAAACCTGTATGAAAATTTTTTTTTTTAAACTTTAGTAATTTTTTATTCAGAAATATTGCTTCGGTTGGAGTTAATGATGTAAATTGACAAAGTGATGAAATAAAATATTCTGGCAGTTTACCAAATATTGCTTTGTTTGTTTTATAATAAGGTTTATGAAACTCAGATGTAGTTCCATAATAAATTGAATTATTTTTTTTGAAAAAAAATATTTTTTTTAAAATAATAGTGTCAGCATCCCAAATTATTATAGGATCGTTGGTTTTTTTAATAAAATTCAAAACAAAAGTTAATTTAAGTATTTGTTGATAATACCAATTAAGTCTTGGTTGAATTTTATAAAAATATTTTTTATTTTTTAAATATCTATTTGCGACACTTTTGAATTTATTAAATGGTAAAATTTTGTCTTCATCTATTATTTCGCAGTTTTTATTGTTTATTTTTTTTTTGAAAGAAATTTTTTCTTTTTTGGGGCAGATAATATAATGATAATTATTTTTATAAAACTTGTTAAAATAAAATAAATTTTCTTTTATTATTGTCAAATTTCCTAATAGAGATACTTGACAAACATTTAATTTTTTATTTTCCACAAATATTTTTTAAATCAATTTAATTTGAATGTATATCTTTTATTATTTTTAATAATATTGTAACTTCTTTAGATTATGACAAATAATAAAATTTTAAGAAAAATCGCTGGTGCCTTAGGATATAAATTAGTAGAAAAAAATTTTATAAAAAATAATAGGATTGTTTCTGAAAACTCATCTTTTAATTTAAAGACTGTTTTAAAAAAAATTTTCAATGAACAAAAAATTGAATGCTTAGTGCAAATTGGAGCTAATGATGGGAAAAGATTTGATGAATTAAATGGATTTATCAAAGAGTTTAAACCTAAAAGTATTCTTGTAGAACCAATAGACGACTATTATCAAGATCTTAAAAAAAACTATCAAAGTTTTGATAATGTTTACTTTGAAAATTCTGCAATATCAGTAGGGAAGCATATAAATGAAATTTATACTGTTGAAAAAAAAAATATATCTAAATATAGCGATCATATTCAAGGAATAAATTCTTTTGATAAAAACCATTTGATTAAACATGGAGTAAAACTAAAACATATTGTAAAAAAAAAAATTAAATGTATTTCTATAAATGATTTATTAGAAAAATATAATATAAATAATTTAGATCTTCTTTTTGTGGATGCAGAAGGTTACGATGCAAATATTGTTTTTGATTTTCTTAAAAATTCAGACCAAGAACCAATAATTATATTCGAACATATACATGCAGAAACTAAAATTTTAGAAAATTTAATTAGTATTTTAATGAATAAAAAATTTAGATTTTTTAGCATTAATGAAAATTTAATTTGCCTTCCAAAAAAAATAAATATTTTTTTATAATTCAATCCAATCTTTATAATTAGACTTATTTAGCAATAAATACTCTGGAAATGATTGATCCAGGTCAACTTTTATAAATTGATCTTTTCTACCAATTATATCTTCACCTTTCGATATTCTTTTTTTAATTTCTGCTATATCTAAATATTTGTCATCTATTTTTTCATTAAAATGAATGGGATCATTAGTTTCACAAAGATTTTTGTATTTATACAATAAATATTCAGGATTTTTTAAGTTACAAAAATGCCATCCACCATTATCAATTATATTATTTAGTCTAAATTTATCTATTCTCCAAAAAGGTCTTCTTTTAAATTTTAAATCTCTGAGCCACTGTGGAGATTTTAAGTATTTGTTTACGCAAATTCTACTACCAAGCCAATATGGATTATTTTTACTTTGAAGATTAAATTTATAATAAAAATGTTTTTGTTTAAATGTTGCATATTTCATTTTGATATTGAAATTTTTAAAGGAGCTTGGATTAGGTATTTCATCTAAATCAGATATAATGATCAAGTCATTTTCTTTTGAATTGGACAAACCTTTAATAATTGAATTTCTTTGGTGGTTTTCTCTAAGATATGGATCTAAACCATCTGGTAGATCTTTAACTTGAATATAAATGATTTTATCTTTAAAATTACTATATTTATCTATGTTAAATTTAAATTCTTTAGGATTATTTTGCCAAGTTTTATTTCCTTCAACAATAACAAAATAATCAACATATTTGTCTAAGATATTTAACCTAAGTTTTAATAGTAAATCTTCGTCTAGATATGAAAAGCAATCGTAAATCATTATTTTTCTTTATTAATTTTTAAAACTCCAATAAATGCTTCTTGTGGTATTTCTACTCTTCCAAATTGTTTAGATCTTGTTTTACCTTTTTTTTGTTTTTCTAATAATTTTCTTTTTCTGTCTCTAGCCCCGCCCCCATGAATTTTTGTTAAAACATCTTTTTTAAAACCTTTTATAGTTTCTCTTGCAATTATTTTTCCACCTATTGCAGCTTGTACTGGTATCATAAAGTTATGCCTTGGAATTAAGTCTTTAAGTTTTTCACAAACTTCTCTTCCAATTGACTGAGCAAAATTTTTATGAACCATCATAGAAAGTGCATCAACAGGTTCTGAATTAACTAAAATTCCAAGTTTTACTAAATCTCCTTCTCTATGCTCTATAATTTCATAATCAAAGCTTGCATATCCACTAGTCATAGATTTTAATCTATCATTAAAATCAAAAACCACTTCATTAAGAGGTAGTTCGTAGTTTAATACAGCTCTATTACCTGAATAAGATAAGTTAGTTTGTACTCCTCTTTTATCTTGGCATAATTTGATTATAGAACCTAAATACTCATCAGGAGTTATAATTGTAGATTTTATCCAAGGTTCTTCAATAAAATTAATATGGGTTGGGTCTGGTAGGCTTGATGGATTTTGTAATTCAATAATATTTCCTTTATTAAGGTGAACCTTATAAACAACTCCAGGAGTAGTGGTTAACAAGTTTATATCAAATTCTCTCTCCAATCTTTCTGTGATTATTTCTAAATGAAGCAGTCCTAGAAACCCACACCTAAAACCTAAACCTAGCGCAGAAGATGCTTCGGCTTCATAAGAAAAACTAGAGTCGTTTAATTGAAGTTTTGCCAAGCCATCTTTTAGCTTTTGATACTCTGAGCTATCGACAGGAAATAAACCACAAAATACAACTGGTTTACTTGGTTTAAATCCAGGTAAAGCCTCTTTTAGAGGTTTGCTTGCGTCACAGATTGTATCTCCAACTTTAGTATCAGATAAGTTTTTTATTCCTGTGATTATAAATCCTATTTCACCAGATTTAAGTTGATTAATATCTTTTGGCTTTGGAGTGAATGTTCCAACTTTTTCAACTATATACTCTTCATTATTTGACATCATTTTTATTTTCATATTCTTTGAAATTTGACCATCAATTACTCTAACTAATATGACAACTCCTAGGTATGAATCATACCAACTATCTACCAATAAACATTTTAAATCATTATTTTTTTGTCCCTTAGGTGGAGGTAATTTTTTAATTATCTGTTCTAAAATTTCATCAATTCCTTCGCCAGTTTTTCCTGAACAAGAAACTGCATTGCTAGTATCAATTCCTATAACATCTTCAATTTGCTTTTTTGTTTTTTCAATATCAGATGCTGGTAAATCAATTTTATTTAAAACAGGAATAATTTCATGATTAATCTCTAAAGCTTGGTAAACATTTGCTAATGTTTGAGCTTCTACTCCCTGTGTGCTGTCAACTATCAGGATTGAACCCTCGCAAGCATACAATGATCTGCTCACCTCATAACTAAAATCTACATGGCCTGGAGTATCTATTATATTTAAAATATAATCTTTTCCATCTTTTGATTTAAAATGTAATTTAACTGTCTGTGCTTTAATTGTGATTCCTCTTTCTCTTTCTATTTCCATAGAATCTAAAACTTGAGCTTTCATTTCTCTTTCGGTAAGACCTCCACACCTATGAATTAATCTGTCTGCTATTGTAGACTTTCCGTGATCAATATGAGCAATAATTGCAAAATTTCTGATATTATCAATCATAGACATGATTAAGATCTTATTTTCGCACCAGATTTTGACTCTACAGTTGAAATTATAAGTTTGTTAACTTTTTCTAAGTCTTCATCATTTAAAGTTTTTTCTGAAGATTGAATTGTAACATTTATAGCAATTGATTTTTTATCAGCTGGAATATTTTCTCCTTCATAAACATCAAATACTTTTATTGATTTAATTAGATTTTTGTCAATTTCAGAAATTATATTTACCAATTCTTGTACTTTAAAATTTTTATCAATCACAAAAGCAAAATCTCTCTCTGATTTT
>MDSW01050207.1_pt1 | contig 12904 bp, 10 predicted proteins | sample 811171 | NCBI WGS metagenome assembly MDSW01 (sample SAMN05326641, study PRJNA326480) | marine metagenome | isolation source: seawater | place: Atlantic Ocean: North West | collected 2012 | reverse complement strand
GAAAGAATTTAAAAAACTTAATTACAAAGCTTTAAAAAAAGATTTACATAAATTAATGACAGATTCACAAGACTGGTGGCCCGCTGACTATGGTCATTATGGACCGTTATTTATAAGATTGACCTGGCATGCTGCAGGTACATATAGAACTGGAGATGGTAGAGGAGGAGGAGGAACAGGCAATCAACGTTTTGCTCCACTAAACAGTTGGCCAGATAATGTTAATTTGGATAAAGCCAGATTATTGCTTTGGCCCATCAAGAAAAAATATGGAAAACAAATTTCTTGGGCAGATTTATTTATATTAGTTGGAAACGTGGCTTTAGAATCAATGGGATTCAAAACTTTTGGTTTCGGAGGTGGTAGAGAGGATATTTGGGAGCCAGAAGAAGATATTTATTGGGGATCAGAAAAAGAATGGCTTGGTGTAAACCGTTACAGTGGTAAGCGTGATCTTGAAAACCCTTTGGGCGCATCTCATATGGGCTTGATCTATGTAAACCCACAAGGACCTGACGCTAATCCAGATCCCCTTTTAGCAGCCCATGATATTCGTGAAACTTTTGGTCGTATGGCTATGAACGACTATGAAACAGTTGCACTTGTAGCTGGAGGACATACTTTTGGAAAATCTCATGGTGCTGCACCTGAATCACATAAAGGTCCAGAACCAGAAGGTTCAAGAATTCAGGATCAAGCAACTGGTTGGAACAGTAATTACGAAAGTGGTATGGGGGTTCATACTATTAGCAGTGGTATCGAAGGTGCTTGGACAAAGAATCCTATAAAATGGGATAATGGTTATTTTGATTTATTATTTGGACATGAATGGGAATTAACTAAGAGCCCAGCAGGCGCACATCAGTGGAGGCCAAAACAAAATGGTGTTGACTTAAATTTTGTACCCGATGCACATGATAAGTCAAAAAAACACCCTCCAATGATGTTAACGACCGACCTTTCGTTAAAAATGGATCCAAAATATAGACCGATTTCAGAAAATTTTCATAAAAATCCAAATGAATTTGCAGATGCATTTGCTAGAGCTTGGTTCAAACTTTTACATCGTGATATGGGACCTAGAGCTTGTTATCTAGGCCCGGAAGTTCCAAAAGAAGAACTAATCTGGCAAGATCCAGTAACAAAGCCTAAATATAAACTAAAAAATGCAGATATTAATGTACTTAAAACAAAAATTTCAAAATCAGGTCTTTCTGTTTCTCAGCTAGTTTCTACAGCTTGGGCATCCGCATCAACTTTTAGAGGCTCAGATAGAAGAGGCGGAGCAAATGGAGCACGAATTAGACTTGAGCCACAAAAAGATTGGGAAGTTAATAATCCACCTGAATTATCTAAAGTTCTTAAAACCTTAGAAAAGATAAAGAAAGGCTTTGATACTAAAAGCAAAATAGTTTCAATGGCTGACCTAATAGTTTTATGTGGTTGTGTTGGAATTGAAAAAGCCGCAAAAAATGCAGGTCACAAAATAAATGTTCCATTTACACCAGGACGTGGAGATGCATCTCAAGATCAAACAGATATACATTCTTTTAAATTACTTGAACCAAAAGCGGATGGATTTAGAAATTATATTACAAACAAACCGAATGGATCATCAAATAAACCAACTGTGACAGCAGAGGAGGCGTTGGTTGACCGAGCACAACTCATGAAGCTTACTGCTCCTGAAATGACCGTTTTAGTTGGGGGCATGCGAGTATTAAATACAAATTTTGATAATTCAAAACACGGTGTTTTTACAAAAAAACCAGAAGTACTCACAAATGATTTTTTTGTTAACTTGCTTGATATGAATACGAAATGGAAAGAGACTTCAAAGGAAGAAGTTTTGTTTGAAGGTCTAGATCGTAAAACAAATAAAGTTAAATGGATAGGAACCAGAGCTGATCTCATCTTTGGTTCAAACTCTCAGTTAAGAGCATTAGCAGAGGTTTATGCATCTGAGGATTCGAAAGAAAAATTTGTTTTAGACTTTATTTCTGCTTGGAACAAGGTAATGAATTTAGATAGATTTGAAGTCAAATAATATTTAATTAATAAAATGACAGAATTAACTGCAGGAATTTTTCAGGCTTCAAAGAAAATCTACAAAAATAATAAAGGCTCTATTTTAAGGACAGTCATATATACGATCGGTCACTTTCTAATTGCCATTGTAGTTTTAAAATCAGTTGCCGACGTATCAATAGAAGAGGCAATGACAGACGCAATTGTTGAGCCGTTGGCAAACGCAATATGGTACTTTATGCTAGATAAATTCTGGGCTTCAAAAGTAAAGTCATAATCTTCCCTTTAGTTTTTTCTTCTCAATCCACCCGGTATACTCACCAGTTTTAATTTTACACCAGTTGCTTTTACATTTTTTTATCAGACACAATCTTCCTTTTTCGAGCAAAGCCAAAGGTTTTGAGTATTCAGAGGGTTTTTTAAAAATTATCGATTTATCTTCATTATTCAAAGCTGCTTTCTTCTTGGATAGTTTAGAGATGTGTATCCAGCCAGAATTATTCTCATGATCAATAATTTTTCTGAAATTGTAAGATTTATCAATGACCAAAACAGGTAAAAATTTTTTTTTATATACTAGCTTTATTGGATGCTCGAACGAGGGTCCTTGCCTGAGATTTACTTCGGCACTCCTTAAGGTTAGATAGTATTCACTTTTAGCGTAAGAATAATTAAAAAATAAAAAAAATATTAAAAAAAAAATTACTTTTTTACCCATGAAAAATACTATTTTTACATTTTGGGTTTTTCAATAGTTTTACTCTTCTGAAATTTGAACTGAGAGAGTTAAATATCATAATATTTCCATTTAGACTGTTTTTAATATTTAAAATTGATTTTATAACTTCATTTGCCTGTAATGATCCGGCAATTCCAGCCAGAGTCGTCATTATTCCATCCGATTCACAATTTGAATTTTCATTTGGAATTTCTGGCATAAAACACCTAAAACAAGGAGTTTTTTTTCTAAAATCAAAGTAAAATAACTGTCCATCAAATCTATTTATTGCTGAAGAAATTAATATTTTTTTATTTTTTATGCAGTAATCATTTATTAAAAATCTGGATTCAAAATTGTCAGTTCCATCACAAATAATCGGGTAATCTTTGGCAATTTTATTTATGTTTGCTCTATCTATTTTATAAGTAAAAGTTTCAACAATTGTTTTATTATTTATTTTTTTTGCAGCTTTTTTTGACACAGAAGTTTTATATTTTCCAATATCTTTTCTGGTAAAAAGCACTTGTCTACTTAAGTTTGATAATTCAATTTTGTCATGATCAACAATGCCTAAATTTCCCACCCCAGAATATGCAAGATATAAAATCAGAGGACACCCAAGCCCCCCTGCTCCTATAACCAAAACTTTTCCTTTAAGAATTTTCTTCTGACCGCCTACTCCGATTTTTTTTAGTATAAGTTGTCTGTAGTATTTTTGAAAATCTGAACTTTTAATTAAGGTTTTTTTCATTTGACAAGAATGTTTCTACAATTTTTCTTGCAATAACTGAAGCCACAAATTTTTTAGAGCTCTTTCTAATTTTTTCAGTTTTACCATTTTTATCAATAATAGTAACCTCATTTTGATCTTTATTAAAACCAAAGTCAGGTTTTGAAACATCATTTGCTACCATTATATCACAGAATTTTTCTTCCATTTTCTTGATAGAATTTTTAATAAGATTTTCTGTTTCTGCCGAGAAACCAACTAACATTTTTGGTTTGTATCTGTTATTTGTTCCCAAGAAATTTAAAATATCTATGTTTTTTTCAACTTTAATCTCATCAAAATTCTTCTCTTTTTTTATTTTGCTTTTTTTAATTAACGAAGGTTTAAAGTCAGAGACCGCAGCAGTACAAACAGCAATATCAGCAGGCAAGCTTTTTTTTACAGCTGAAAGCATTTGATCTCCCGAGACAACTTTTTTGATTTTAATATCATTATTATAATTAATATTGGTTGGCCCAGAGACAAGTGTAGTTTTTATACCTAATCTTGATAATTCTAGAGCAATTTCATAACCTTGTTTTCCACTAGACTCATTAGAAATGTATCTGACAGGATCTATATATTCTTTTGTAGGCCCAGAGGTAACTATTGCATTTATTTTTTTTCTTTTTAAGTAATCTCTGTTTTTAAAGCGCCTTTCTAAAAAAGATAAAATTTGTCTCGGATTAGACATTTTGCCCTTACCATACTCCCCGCATGCCATTGCACCATCTTCAGGACCTATAAATTTATAACCGTATTCGATTAATGATTTTAAATTTTTTTCAGTTGCCTTGTGAAGCCACATTCTAACATTCATAGCTGGTGCCAAAAAAACCTCTTTGTTTGAAGCTAAAGCTATAGTAGACGCAAGATCATCCGCACTTCCCCTGCTAAGTTTTGACATAAAATTTGCTGTTGCAGGAAGCACCAAAACTAAATCTGCCCATCTTGACAAAGAAATATGATCTATCTTACCCTTATTTTTGTCTTCAAACATTTCTTCAAAAACTTTATTTTTTAAAAGCGACGAAACCGAGAGAGCAGTTACAAATTTTTTTCCACTTTTAGTTAAAACAACTTTTACCGATGATTTTTTTCTAAGGAGCAATCTTATTAAGTCTAAAGATTTATAGGCAGAAATACCCCCGCCAATTATTAATAAAATTTTTTTATTTTGTAAGCCCATGATCAATTAAAATACTATAAACAATCCTATTACAATACCTAAAAACATTATAATCATATTGTTTCTCATATTTTTCATTTTTAGTTCTTCCAGCTCAAGGTTTTTATTTCCATCGGCATATAAATTGAGTTTTCCCTCAGCCAACATTTGTAGAGCTATATTTGCTTTGTCCATGACATCGGGTAGGTCTGGTATTTTTTCCAAGACTTCTTTGGAAATTTCTATTGTTTTTTTTATCTTTGACTCAGGTCCTTTTTCGCTTTTTATCCAGCCTTCCAAGACTGGTTTTGATATTTCCCAAATATTCGCTTCAGGGTTTAGCTTTCTTGCAACACCCTCAACCGAAACCATGGTTTTTTGAAGAAGTAATAATTGAGTTTGAGTTTGCATGTTAAATTTTTCTGTTATGTCAAATAATTGTGCTAGCAAATTTCCTCCCGATATATCTTTAACTGATTGCCCAAATATAGGCTCCCCAATAGATCTTAAAGCCTGAGCAAAATCATCTTTGGATGCACTTTTAGGAACCAGTCCTGCTAAAAAATGAACCTCAGCGACTTTAACGTAATCTCTTTGAATAAAACCATAAAGTATTTCAGCCAAATATTTTTTGTTATTTTTATCCAAACGTCCCATGATCCCAAAATCTATTGGTATGATATTTCCTTCTTTATCAACAAATAAATTTCCTTGGTGCATATCAGCATGAAAAAAGCCATCTCTTACAGCTTGCTTTAGAAAAAGTTGTATTAAATTTCTCGATAATTTTTTAAGGTCTACGTTTGATTTTTTCAAACTATCAATATTTCTTATTGGAATTGCCTCTACCCTGTCTAGAGCAAGAGTTTCTTTGGAAGTATAGCTCCAATAAATTTTTGGAACATTAATAAAATTGTCATTTTTTGTATTTTCATATAACTCATTTGCAGCTGCAGCTTCAAATCTTAAATCCATTTCAACATTGGTAATTTCTTTTAATAAATGAATAACCTCAATTAACTTTAATCTTTTTGTTTTTAGAAAAAGATTCTCAATTATGTACGCTAAGAACATCATTGCATCAAGTTCTTCATTTACAATTTTATGAATATTTGGCCTTAATATTTTTATGGCAATTTCTTTTTCGGAATCATCAATTTTTATTTTTGCAAAATGAACTTGTGCTATTGAGGCTGCAGCTATTGGATTTTCAAAAAATATAATATTATCGAATGATTTTTGTCCTATCTGTTTTTTTACAATTTTTTTAGCTTCATCAGTATTAAAAGCGGGTAGTTTATCTTGTAATTTTTCTAAATTTTTTGCAATTTCTTCTCCGATTATATCTGGTCTGGTTGCTAAAAATTGGCCTAGCTTAATGAATGTTGTGCCCATACTTTGTAAAGCTCCACAAAGTTTTTCTCCAGAGGTTCTGTTTAATTTTTCTATTTTATTGTTTGATCCAAAAGAAAATATATAAAAAATCAGTTTTAAAACTTTAGGCATAGGTTTTATCTCGTCAAGAACATCTACGGCACCGGAAATTGACAATTTTCTTAGAATCTTAAATAAGTTAAAAATTTTTCTTAACATAACTAAATTTTCCAACCAGAATGAATTGCAACTATACCCCCGGAAAGATTTCTATATTCCACTTTATCAAATCCATTTCTTGTAAAAATCTCTGAAAGTTCATCTTGGCTATGGAATTTCTCTATACTTTTTACCAGATACTCATAAGGTTCTGATTTTCCTGTAATAAATTTTCCTAAATGAGGAATCGATTTTGAGTAAAGCTTGTAAACCTTTTCTAATATTTCATTTTCTACTTTGGAAAACTCCAAACATAATATTCTTCCGCCGGTTTTTAAAACTCTTCTGGCTTCTTTAAGAGACATGTCAATATTTGAGAAATTTCTTAAACCAAAGCTTACAGAATACAGGTCAAAAGTTTCGTTTTTGAAAGGTAATTTTTCAGCCATTGAACAATACCACTTAATTTTTTTATATTTTTTTAATTTTGTCTTTCCATAATCAAACATCAGTTTGTTGGGTTCCACACAAGTTACTTCACCTTCAAATTGTATTTTTTTTAAAAAAGATTTTGCAATATCTCCCGTTCCAGAAGCTACATCGATCAAAAGATCATTTTTTTTAGGGTTCATCCAATCAATTAGATTGTTCTTCCATATACGATGAATTCCTAAGGACATTAGATCATTCATAAGATCATACTTATCAAATGCCTCTTCAAAAACCCTTTTTACTTGCTCAGTTTTAGTTTGTTTTATATTTTTCATTTTTTAACAATGTTATATGTCAAAAATAATTAAATATTGACCCTAATATTTCAAAGATATATACGTTCCATTCATGCCAAACACGAAATCAGCTAAAAGAAAAGTCAAAAAGGTAGAAAAGCAGGCCCTTATAAATAAATTCTGGAAGAGAAGATACAAGTTGGCCGTTAAAAAGATGGAAGCAACTTTAAAAAAGAATAAAAAAAAAGACATCCAGTCATATTATTCTAAGTTTCAGTCTGAATTAATGAAAGCTGCAAAAAAGGGTGCCATTAAGAAGAAAAGTGCTTCGAGAAAAATTTCTAGAATTTCCAAAAAGATAAAAACTCTCAAGAACTAGTTGTAATCAATCAAAAGTTGTTCAAAATTTAAATTTTAAAAAAATATCTAAATCTAGAATCATTACATTTAAAGTTGAATTTTATTTTTTTTTCTATTTCAACGATAACTTTGCAACTAAAAATTTTTTTTTATTTTTTTTTCAAATACAACCTACAGAGATTGAATTAAAAAAAAATAAGTTATAGAAAATTCTTTCTAATAATAAAAATAAAAATCATGGATAAGAAATCTTTAAAAATAGAAGCACAAGTTTTGTCCGAGGAAAACCTATTGCAATGGGACAAGATCCAAGAAAATTTAAAAGGAACATTAGGTTTACAAATTTATACAAGCTGGTTAAAAAATATCAAACTATTAAAAGAGTATAACCATTATGTAGTTTTAGGAGTCCAAACAAGATTTTTCAGAGATTGGATAACTTCGAGATATGCTGATAAAATTCTTGATGAAATTAAAAAGCATAAGCTAAGTATAAACAGAATTGAATTTAAAATTCAGGAAGATAGGACAGACAACAAGGCTATATTTTCTCAATCTCTTGATAACAACAAAGTAGCTGAAATTAAGGATTCCGTTTTAAATTATAATAGGCTAAATCCCAACCTAAATTTTGATAATTTTGTCTTAGGAGAAAGTAACAAACTAGCCTATTTCTCTGCCCAAAAAATATGTACACAGCTTTCAAGATACAATCCACTTTTTATTTATGGAGGTGTAGGTCTTGGAAAAACACATCTTATAAATTCAATAGGTTTAAAATTAAGAGAAGAAAATAATGTTATGTTTATTTCCGCTGAAAGATTTATGTACCAATTTATTAAGTCCATAAAAAAAAATGAAATGGTAAAATTTAAGGATTTTTTTAGAAAAGCTAATGTTTTTATAATAGATGACATACAGTTCATCCGAGGAAAAGATGGGCTACAGGAAGAGTTCTTTCATACCTTTAATAGCCTATTTGATAAAAGTTCACAAATTGTAATATCATCAGATCGTGCCCCCAATAAACTCGATAGAGTTCAAGATAGAATAAAATCTAGACTCTCAGGTGGTTTGGTAGTTGATATTGGGAATCCGGACTACGAACTAAAGCTCAAGATTCTGAAAAAGAAAATAACTCAATTTGAGAATACTTTTAAAGAATATCCAAATTTAAATGAAAGCGTTATAGATTTTTTAGCAAAAGACTCAAATTCAAATATTAGAGAACTTATTGGTGTATTTAACAGAATTGTTGCATTTAGCAAGATGAGTAAAAAACAACTTACCGTTAATGATTGTAAAATAATTTTAAAGGATGTTTACAGGAACAGCAAAGTTGTCACTATTGAAAAAATACAAAATGTAACTTCAAACTTTTATAGTATAAATTTACAAGAAATGCTTTCACAAAGAAGATCTAGGCCATTAGCTAGACCCAGACAAATAGCTATGTATCTTGCTAAAAAATTAACCACAAGATCTTTGCCAGAAATTGGTAGAAAATTTGCAAATAGAGATCATACCACGGTTATACATGCTGTTAAGACTATAGAAAAACTATGCCAAAACAGTGAGGAAATGAAAAAAAATGTTGAGGACATAAAATCGATCATTTTGAGCGATTAAAATGCACTTTCAAATAAAACGAGATACCCTATTAAAGTCATTAAATTTTGCACACAACATAATTGAAAGGAAAAATACTCTACCAATACTCTCCAATGTTTTGATAGAAGTAAAAAACAACAAGCTAAGCATCGTAGCTACAGATTTAGATTTAGTATTTTATGATGAAATTACCGACCTAAAAATTACTAAAGATGGATGCACAACAACATCCGCAACAGTATTACACGATCTATTAAGAAAATTGCCTTCAAACCTGGATGTTATTTTTAGCTTAAAGGATGAGAATAAATTAAGTATTGCTGCAGAAAGTTCAAAATTCAATCTATTATGTTTACCAGCAGATAATTTCCCAAATTTTTCTGACAGTTTTAATAATGGAGGAATAGTTTTAAATAGAAAGGATTTTCTGTCTCTGCTTAATAAAACAAAGATGTCCATGTCAAATGATGAGACTAGACATTATTTAAATGGGATATTTATACACACCATTGAAGTTAACGGAAAACTCTATCTGACTGGTGTGGCAACAGATAGTCATCGATTGTCATCTAGCAGTATGCTTTTAGAAAGTGGTGAAAAATTTAAACCCTTTATTTTGCCAAAAAAAACCGTTTTTCAATTGTGCAATCTTTTAGAAGAGGGTAGTGAAAAAATTTCACTTTTCTCTAGTGATACAAAAATTCAATTTAAAATAGGAAATTCGAAAATAACCTCAAAAATTATAGATGGAAAATTTCCCGATTACAAGAAAGTTGTCCCAAAAAACAATTCCAAGATTTTATCAGTTAATGTAAAGGATTTAATAAATTCAGTTGAGCGAGTCATAACCGTTTCAATTGATCGAAAAGAGGGTGTAAAACTAACTTTAGAAAAAGACAGCATACAACTGTTTGTGAACAGCTCTTCTTCCGGGGAAGGAAAAGAGACATTAAAAGCCAATTACAACTCTGAACAATTTACAGTAAGTTTTAATTCTAGATATTTACTTGATATTGCTTCTGAAATAGAGGATGAGATAATTACTGCAAAATTAAATGATGCTGTGTCACCAGTTTTGATTCAAGATAATTCAGACAAGTATAGCTATTATGTAATTATGCCGATGAAAATTTAAAATTTAGTCAATTTATAAAATAAATTTTATTTATCTTCTATTATCCTTACTCATCAATGGTTATTTAACAAGCCTACTTATAGTCATTTTATCTGTGCAATAAAAAATGGTATAATTTGTTTTTCAAAAAATGACTGATATTCAAAAAAGTAGTTCACCCAAGGCTTATAAAGCAGATTCTATAAAAGTTTTAAAAGGTTTAGAAGCTGTTCGTAAGAGACCCGGTATGTATATTGGTGATACAGACGATGGTTCTGGTCTGCATCATATGGTTTTTGAAGTAGTAGACAATTCTATTGATGAAGCCATAGTAGGTTTTTGTAAAAATATTGCCGTTACTATCCATAAAGATAATTCTGTGACTGTAGAGGATGACGGGAGAGGTATTCCCGTAGACATGCACAAGGGTGAAAAAAAATCTGCAGCAGAAGTAATAATGACCCAATTACATGCAGGAGGTAAATTTGATCAAAATTCTTACAAAGTATCAGGAGGCCTACATGGAGTTGGTGTTTCGGTTGTTAACGCTTTATCAGAAAAGTTAGATTTAACAATATCTAGAGATGGGAAAGAATATTTTATTTCTTTCAAAAACGGTAAAGCTCTAAACCCTATTAAATTTTTAAAAAAAACAAAGAAATCAGGAACAAAAATAAATTTTCTTCCCTCAAAAGATATTTTCTCAAACATCAAGTTTAGCGTAGCCACATTACAAAAGAAAATGAGAGAACTAGCCTTTTTAAACAGGGGATTAAAAATAAGTTTAGTAGACGAAACGCATGCTAAAACCAAGTCTTATGAGCATAAATATGATGGTGGTGTTAGTGAATTTGTAACATTTCTGGATCAAAAAAAATCACTATTGATTAATAAAAATGAAAAAGCAGTTTTTAAAAAACCTATATATCTAAAGGGTGAAAAAAAGGACGTGATCGTAGAGTGTTCCTTTCAATGGAATGCCAGTTTCTCAGAAGAAGTTATGGCTTTTACAAACAATATTCATCAGCGAGATGGAGGCACACACCTTCTTGGCTTTAGAAGCGGACTGACAAGAATAATAAATAAATATGCTTCGGAAAAAAACCTAAACAAGAAAAACAAGGTTGTTATAGGGGGGGAAGACGTCAAAGAAGGGTTGACAGCTATTCTATCAGTTAAAATGCCTGATCCAAAGTTTTCTTCTCAAACAAAAGATAAGCTAGTTTCATCGGAGATAAGAAATATTGTTGAGTCAATTGTAACTGAAAAAGTAACAATTTGGTTTGATCAAAATCCTTCGGTTCTTCGTTTAGTTTTAGACAAAGTTTTACAAGCAGCAATAGCTAGAGATCTCGCAAGAAAAGCAAGAGATAGCGTTAGAAGAAAAGGGTCATTAGAATTGTCTGGACTTCCTGGAAAATTAGCTGACTGCCAAATTTCAAATATGGAAGGTACAGAGTTATTTATAGTAGAAGGAGATTCTGCCGGAGGTTCAGCCAAACAAGGGAGAAAAAGAGAGTTCCAGGCAGTTTTGCCACTTAGAGGAAAGATTTTAAATACATATGTAAACGAAAATAAAAAAAGAAACGGAGCCAATGGCGGCCATGAAAATAAGACACTTTCCAAAATGATGTCTTCAAACGAAATAGTAACTTTAATCAATGCGCTAGGAACAGGATCTACAAGCTTCAATATAGAAGATTTGAGATATGAAAAAATTATCATTATGACAGATGCAGACGTAGATGGTTCACACATTAGAACACTATTGCTCACTTTTTTTAACAACAAGCCTTTTAACGAACTAATCGAGAAAGGCCATTTATACTTGGCACAACCACCTTTGTTTAAAGTCACAAAAGGATCTAAAAGTGTCTATATTAAAAACGAGAAGGATTTAGAGAAATATATACTTAAATCAAAAGAGAATGGTGCTAAAAAATTAAACAAGTCTCAATTGCAGAAATTTATAGATGAAGAAAAACTAAAATTAAATATACAAAGATTTAAAGGGCTTGGCGAAATGAATCCGGAAGAGTTATGGCAAACAACTCTTAACCCGGAGAATAGAACTTTGCTAAGAGTTCAATACTCAAAAGGTACTAAAGAAAAATCTAAGGAAGACCAAAACATTATTAAAATTCTCATGGGTGACGAAGTTGCTCCTAGAAAGGATTTTATAACTGAAAAGGCTCTTGAGGTTGAAAACTTAGATATTTAAATATTATGAACCTATCTGATCTCTTCGAGAATGAAGAGAAATTACAGCTAGAAAAAAAAACCCTAGTTATTTTAAGATGGATTGCGATTATTGGTCAATTAATCACAATATATACAGTTCATTTTTATTTTAACTTTAAACTCCCTGTTCTTTATTGTTCTTTAATAATTTTTTTTGGGGGAATTACTAATATTTATTTACAGTTTTGGTTTAAAAAAAATGAATTAAGCACTTTAGATTCAACATTTTTCTTGTTTTATGATCTTTTCCAGTTAAGTTTTTTATTATTTTTAACTGGTGGTATAAAAAATCCTTTTGTGATTTTTTTAATTGTACCTTCAATAGTATCTTCTACTCTACTAACTCTAAAAAACACCTTCACATTGGTATTTGCTACAATTCTATTTTTGTTAGTGATTTCATTTTATCATTTACCACTACCTCATCCTGGAATTATACATTTTCATGTACCAGACTACTATTTATATTCAGTGCCACTAGCAGTAGTTATTGTTCTAGTTTTTTTAACCTACTTTGGTGCTAGATTTGGATTTGAATCAAGGAAGAGAGCAGAAGCTTTAAAAGAGCTAGAATTGATACTGGCAAAAGAGCAAGAGCTAGAATCCATAGGTTTACAAGCGGCTGCAGCAG
>MDSW01035761.1_pt1 | contig 12904 bp, 16 predicted proteins | sample 811171 | NCBI WGS metagenome assembly MDSW01 (sample SAMN05326641, study PRJNA326480) | marine metagenome | isolation source: seawater | place: Atlantic Ocean: North West | collected 2012 | reverse complement strand
GTCCCACGGGGAATCGAACCCCGATTAGATGATTGAAAACCATCTGTCCTAACCGTTAGACGATGGGACCTAATTAATGTTAGCTTTATTAACAGAAATATCATCGATAATAAACTCTACTTTTCTTTGACCTCTCCATTCATTAAGACTTAACTTGCCCAAAATATTAATTTTATTTCTATCTTTTCTTAATAAATAAGTCTCTAAATCTGTTTTAATAGCATTAAAAGTGACGCATTTAACCACTGACCCATCTGGAGCATTAAAAATTGTTTTTATATGTTTTTCACCAACAATTGATGATTTTATAATTTCAAGGCTTTCAATGACAAATCGTGGTTCTGGATTTCCTGACCCAAATGGGGAAAGCAGATTTACTTCAGAATAGAAATTTTCATTAATTGCAGACGGTGAAATCTTGGAGTCATAAAAAAGATTATTTGATTTAGTAATTCTTTTTTCAATTTTTGAAAATTCTAAATTTATAAAATCTTTAAACTGAGATATTTTATCTTCTCCTAAAGTAAAACCACCAGCCATTTTATGGCCACCGCCCTTTATAACTATATTTTTTTGCTGGGCCTTGATTATAGTTGCACCTATATCAAAACCTAAAATCGACCTGGCCGAAGCTCTACCTAATCCTTTTTCTACAGAAATTATAATAGCAGGTTTATTATATTTTTCCTTCAATCTTGATGCAATAATACCAATAATGCCACCGTGCCAATTATGACCAGATAATACTATAGTAGGTTCATTTTGATCTATTTGAATATTTTTTTCAATTTTGTTTAACATATTGTTTTCTAAAATTTTTCTCTCTTTGTTAAATAATTCAAGTTCAGATGCAATTTTAAATATTTCTTTTGAATTATTACTCAATAACAAATTAGCTCCATGTGAACACTTACCAACTCTTCCCCCTGCGTTTATTCTAGGACCAATAATATAACCAAGATGATAAGTGTTTATATTGCTCTCTATTCCACAAATATTTTTTAAAGTCTTAATACCTAAATTTAATTTTTTTTTAAAAATTTCTAAACCTTGTTTAACAAATGCTCTGTTTAAACCAACAAGTGGAACTACATCACAAACTGTTCCAAGAGAGACTAAATCTAAATAGTTGAGTAGATTTGGTTCAGTTAAATTATTTTCTTTAAACCAATTTAAATCTCTTAATTTTTTATTTAAAGCAACTAAAAACATAAAACATACTCCGGCCGCACAGAGATATTTTAGATTTGAATTATCATCAAACCTATTAGGATTAACTATTGAATATGCTTCTGGAAGTTTTAATTCTGATTGATGGTGATCTAAAACTAATACATCTATATTCTTGGTTCGAGAATAATTGATAGCTTCAAATGATAATGTACCACAATCGACTGTAAATATAAGTTTAGATCCATTTCTGATCAATTTTTCAAAACCTTTTTTACTTGGCCCATATCCTTCCGTTTTTCTGTCAGGAATATATATTTCAACATCTTGACTAATCGACTTAAAAAAATTTCCTAATATTGCCGAAGAAGTCGCTCCGTCAACATCGTAATCACCGAAGATACCGATTTTATCTTTCTTTTGGATACTTTGAGCAGTCCTAGCAACAGCTTTGTTCATATCTTTTAAAATCAGAGGATCTGGGATCAAATTTTTAATTTTAGGTTTTAAGAACAAATCAACCTCTGCCATTTTAATTTTTCTTATAGCGATTAATTTTGAAATTGTTTCACTTAGATTTAAGTTATTTTTTAAAAATTCTACAGATTCCTCGTTATAGGTTTTTGATACCCAATCTTTACCCAGAACAGAACTTGTGCTCATTTTTTTATAATATTTTTTACAATTTTAGATATTTTTTGACTTTTATGTAATGCAAATGATGTAGCTTCAAAACTATTGTCATTTAATAAATTAATACCCTTTAATATATCTCCATCAGTTACACCTGTTGCACAAAAAATAACATCACCTTTTACCATATCCGATATATTATACTTTCTCTTAAAATCAGTAATCCCCAATTTTTTTGCTCTCTCAACTTCATCATCGTTACTTAAAACAAGCCTAGTTTGCATTTGACCTCCCAAGCAATCGAGAGCTGCTGCTGCTAATACGCCTTCTGGACCACCACCCGTGCCTAAATAAATGTCAATTGAGGAATTTGGATCAGTAACAGACATAACTCCAGTGACATCTCCATCTTGAATAAAATTGATTTTAACATTTAGTTTATTTAATGAGTCTACAATTTTGTTATGCCTGGGCCTTTTTAAAATACAAGCACAAATATTATCTGTAGTAGTATTTTTTGAATCGGCAAGACGTTTTATATTTTCTTCAATAGAATAATCTAAATCTACAATATTTTTTGTGTAACCTTTCCCAACAGCAATTTTTTCCATATATGTATCGGGTGCATTTAACAACCCTCCTTTATTAGTAACAGCAAGAACTGAGATTGAATTAGGTAAATTTTTAGCTGTAAAATTAGTTCCTTCTAAAGGATCTACGGCTATATCTAATTCATCACCATTATTAGTTCCAACTTGCTCTCCTATAAATAACATTGGAGCTTCATCCATTTCTCCCTCGCCTATAACAATTTTACCTTTCATCTCAATTTTATTGAGTTCAAATCTCATTTCATCGACTGCAGCTTGATCTGCGGCTATTTTATCATTTTTGCCTCTAAATTTAGAAGCACCAAAAGCTGCTCTTTCTGTGACTTTAATAAATGAATCAAGTAAATCTATTTTTAAATTTTTCAAATGTTTTCTATTCTAATAAATTTAGGTTTACCAATTATGAATGATTTTTTTGATAGTTCATTAAATGTTTTTAATAAATCTGAATTTTTTGCCCTATGGGAAATTATAATTATCGAAGCGAATTTTTTACTTTTAAATGGATTCTGAATTAATCTTTTTACAGAAATTTTATTATTAGACAAAATTTTTGTTATCGAGGATAAAACGCCCTTTTTATCAATCACATCTAATCTTATATAAGTAGAAAAAATTTGCCCAGAGATATCTATTGATTTTATTTTATTTCTATTTTTGTTAGGAATAGAAAACGGTAATTTTATATTTCCTCTTAATATTGAGCAAATATCAGATACTAATGACAATGTTGTTGGGCCTGGTCCTGCGCCCTCACCGTGAATTGCAAATTTTCCTATGGGTCTTCCCTCTATAATAATTGCATTTAAAACACCGTTTACATTGCTTATATAAGAATCTTTGTTCACCAAACATGGATGTACACGTTGCAATAATTTTTGATTTTTAATTTCAGCTATAGCTAAATGTTTTATTTTGAAACCTAGTAATTTTGCATTTTTAATATCTATATTATCTATAAATTTTATACCCTCGACATGAACATTATTCTTATTAATAAGAGAATTAAAGCTTAAAGCTGATAGTATTTGAATTTTGGATTTAGCGTCATCTCCATTTAAATCAGCTGAAGGATTTCTTTCAGCGTATCCAAGATTTTTTGCATCTTTTAAAACATCGTAAAAATTTAATTTAGTTTCACTCATTTTTGAAAGAATATAATTAGAAGTTCCATTTAAAATTCCATAAATCTTATCAATTTTGTTTGCAATTAAACTTTCTTTAATCACTCTAATAATAGGTACGCCCCCTGCTACTGCAGACTCGTATTCTAAGTTAACTTTATTTTTCTCTGCTAATTTTGATAATGTATCACCATATTTAGAAATCAAAGCTTTATTAGCTGTAACCACATGTTTTTGATTTTTTAGAGAATTAAAAACTAATTTTTTAGCAGCACCCTCAGAACCTCCGATTAATTCAACAACAATATCTATATCAGGAAGTTTGGATGCCAATAAATAGTTTTTAAGTATTTTCTTTTTAGGAAATTTAATTTTTCGCTTTTTAAATCTATTTTTAAAAGAAACATATTTAATTTCAAAATCAACGTTTGTTTGTTTTTTAATACTTTTTTTATTTAAAATTAAATGCTTGTACAAAAAAGAACCGATATTACCCAAACCAACTATTGCTATATTTATTTTTCTTTTTTTATTCATAAATTTAATTGACTATATCGGGAAAATCTTTTTCCTTTCCAATGTCCATAATTATTTTAGATATTTTATCTATATCACATTCTTCCAAATTTTTACAAATTCTAATAAATGTAATTTGACTTTTTTTCTTTTTTTTAACTACTTCCTTTAACTTAATTATTTCCTTAGGTTTTTTCGACACTTCAACTTCTTTAATTTTTAATTTTGCTAATCTTTTTCTTTCTTTAATTTTATTTTTAATTTCTTTTTCTTTTTCAGAGATTTTTATTTTATCTTTGCTTTTTAATTTATCCTCTAATAAATTTAATTCTACTAAGTCAAAATTTTCTTGATCAGTTTTCTCTGTGCTAATTGTATAAACTTCAATAGAAATATTATTATCAAAATAATCTCTAGCTTCTTTATCATTTTTACAGGGGTGATCGCCACATATATAAATACGTTTAACGCCACTCAAAGGAGTAGAACAACTAATCAAAAAAAATAATAAGATATATAAAAGGAACTTCATTTTAATCCAAGATTTTCCTTAAAATCATAAATTATATTCATATTTTGTATTGCTTGACCTGCAGCTCCTTTTACTAGGTTGTCTATAGCTGATAAAATTAATACTCTATTTTTATTTCTTACTTTACAAACACTTATTTCACAAAAATTAGTATTTAAAACATTTTCAGTACCAAAATTTTTATTTATAGGATGTATTTTTATAAAATAATTTTTTTTATGAAATTTTGTTAATTCGTTATATATATTTCTAATTGTTTTATTTTTTTTTGGTTTAACATAGATAGAAGACAACATCCCTCTAAATGTTGGTATCAAATGAGGTGTAAAAACATAATTAATTTTATTTTTTGTTATTTTTGAAAACTCCTGATCAATCTCACTTGTGTGTCTATGTTTGCTAACACCATAAGCATAAATTGATGAATATAAATTTTTATGTGAAAATTTTTTTTTTAAATTTTTCCCAGCGCCAGAGTAACCTGATTTAGAATCAATTATAATATCTTTATTTTCAATAATACCTGATTTAATTAATGGTATTAATGGGATTTGAACAGAAGTCGGATAACAACCGGGGCAGGAAATTATTTTGTAATTTTTAATTTTTTGTTTAACAAATTCAGATACAGAGTAAATTGAGTATTTTTGAAGATTTGGAGCTTTGTGATTTGTCAAATAAAATTCTTTAAATTTTTTTGGATTCGATAATCTAAAATCAGCTGATAAATCAATTATTTTTAAATTTTTATATTTAAATAATTTTTTTGCAATAACTTGCGAATAACCTGTGGGTAAAGAGGTAAAAAGAATTTCAATTCTATGCCAATTAACATTTTTAATTTTTGTTATTCTCGGTAATTTCTTTTTAATTCTTTTGTCGAAAAACTGAATATTTTTTCCTATATTTTTTTGTGCGCATAAATATTTGATATTAACTTTTGGATGGTTCGATAATATTTTTATCAAATCCAAACCAACGTACCCAGTTGCCCCAATAACAGCTATATTGATCTTTTTAGATGACATAATTCCTTATATCACTTTTATATCTAATGAAAATAAATGTTTTATCTTTTAGAAAATTGGAAACTTCTTCGGGCTTTTCTGCGCCCATATTTTTTTCTCTCAACTTTTCTTGAATCTCTTGTGGTCATTTTATTTTTTTTGAGACTTTTCTTTAATGAAGTGTCGAAACTTACCAAGGCTCTTGATAAACCGTGAATTATTGCACCAGCTTGGCCTGATAAACCTCCCCCTTTAACATTACATTTTACATCATAATCTGTGGGTGCATTAATTTCTTGAAGTGGTCTAACGACTAAAATTTGATGGACTGGTCTTTTAAAATATTTATTCATTTCCTTTCCATTTACATAAATTTTACCTGTTCCCTTTTTTACCCATACTCTTGCAATAGATTTTTTTCTTCTTCCTGTAGCATATTTACTTTCTTTAAAATCAAGTTTAATTTTTTGATTATTATTTTTAGAACTCTCTAGAATTGTTGTGTTCATACTGTTTTGATCGAATTTTTTTTATTTAAATCTGAAAATTTAATTTCAATTGGATTTTGTGTATCGTGTGGATGTTTTGATCCATAATAAATTTTAAGTTTACTTAATTGTTTTTTAGCTAAAGGACCTCCTGGCAACATTCTTTTTACCGCATATTTAAGAATATCCTGAGATTTATTTTTTTCATTTAAATTATAAGGATTTGTCTCTTTAATTCCACCTGGATGACCAGTGTGTCTAAAATATTTTTTGTTTTTAAATTTTTTTCCAGTAAACTTAATTTTCTCAATATTTGTAACTATAACAAAGTCTCCATTGTCCTGATTAGGATTATATTGACTTTTATTTTTTCCTCTAAGAACTATAGAGATATATGCTGCCAGTCTACCAACAACAGCATCTTCGGCACTTACTAAGTACCATTTGTTTTTGAGTTCTTTTTTTTTGGCAAAGGGCGTCATAAAACTTGGGCATAATTACAAGTTATTATTTAATCTGTCAACCTAAACTAAGCTTTTAATGAATTATAATAAAAATATATTGATGAAATTAATAAAAAAATTGTCGAAATTTGATGTAATGATGCAATCCAAATATAAGCTCCACTTAGTAATGTTATAATGCCTAAAAATACCTGAATGAAAATCATTGATAAAAGAAAAAAAGTTGAATTATACATATGTGTCTCTTTTTTATAAAAAACAAAAAAAGACATTAATAATACATATATAAAAATCAGATAGGCTAGTTTCCTATGAATAAATTGAACAAATGATGGATCATTAAAAATTTTAATGTTCATAATATTGCTTAAAGTTAAATCATCAGGAAAAAAATAATTATTCATAAGTGGCCATGTCTGGTAAATTTTCCCTGCATCTAACCCAGATGTAAATGCTCCAAAAGTAATTTGTAAAAATATTAAAAAAATAAATACTTTAGAAATTATATTATTTGTCTTAAATTGAAAAAAATATTTATTTTGTTTTAATCTTATATTTAAAAAATACCAGAAAATTGCTGAAAACAATATAAAAGCTAAATTTAAATGAATTGCTAATCTATAATGACTTACTGTTGTGTTTTCAACCAAACCACTTTTAACCATATACCATCCAACAGTTCCTTGTAGAAGTATAAGCAAGAACAAAATAAATAAATTTTTATTATATTTTTTATTCAATATTTTTTTTAAATAAATGAAGATAAAAGGTATGAGAAATAATAAACCTAAAATTCTTCCTAGTATTCTGTGAATATATTCCCAATAAAAAATGACTTTAAATTCCTCGATAGACATATTTTGATTTAAAAGATAAAATTGTGGTATTTCTTTATATAGATTAAATGCATTCTGCCATTGTTCCATAGTTAGTGGTGGCAAAATTCCCTTAACAACATCCCAAGTGGTAATAGATAAACCAGAGTCAGTTAGCCGCGTAAGTCCGCCCACTATTACTATTAATCCAATAAAAAATAATAAGCTTAATAGCCAATAATTAATAAATTTTGTGTATTCTTTTCTTAATATAATTTCCATTATTTTGTTATATAATATTTAGGAATGATTTTAATTACATTTATGTCGCTATGATTAGTAAAAAAATTAAAAAAATTAGAAGAAAATTGGATAAGCTGGATGATAAAATGCTGCAAATAATTAAAAAAAGAAGTATTTTAGTTGAACAGATTTTATCAAATAAAACAAAAAAAAATCAAATAGTAGACAAAAAAAGAATAAAAATGATTTTAAAAAATATTAAAAATAAATCAATTAAAAAAAATATTGATGTACAAATTACTAAGGGTATATGGGTTTCGATGATTCGTGAGTTTGTCAGGTACGAATATAAAAATTTTAAAAAAAAATGAATTTACTTACTATGTGGAGGAAGTTTTTTTTCAACAAAAGTTTCATGTTTTTTTGTTGAAGGATTATACTTCTTCATTTTAAGTTTAACTTTTGCCTTTTCGCCTTTTGTTGGTTTTTTAACGTAGTAGAAAAAAGGACTATCCGGCTTTGTTTCAGGAACCAATCTAACTTTAACCGAACTTTTCTTAGCCATTATCTAATCCTTTAATTTTATTTAATATTAGTTTAATTTTTTGAGCTCTTACTTTTAAAGAACTTTTAAAATTTTCTCTTTTTATACCTGAAGATAAATGTTCGTCAAGTTTAATGGAACTTGAATTTAAAAGTTTTTTTGCACCCTCAATTGTATATCCTTGTTTTTTTAGCAGCTCATATATCAACTTTAAAATTTTTACTGCATTATCATCATAATATCTTCTTTTACCTAATAATATTTTGGGTTTGATTTGCTTAAATTCTTTCTCCCAAAATCTTAATGTATGTGTCTTTATGGACATCTCTTTTGCTACATTTCCGATAGTTTTGTAAACAGTTTTATTTTTTTTCATTAATTCTTTTTTTTATTTCTTTAGAAGGAATAAACGTAATAACTTTTCTTGCATTTATAAGGTATTCCTGCTTAGTTTTGGGGTTTCTACCAGGTCTTTCTTTTTTATTTATAATTTTAAATGTTCCAAAACCATGTATTTTAACTTTGTTTTTTTTCTTTAAACCTTGAAGTATAATAAGAAAAATTAAATCTAGAATTTTCTCAGAAAAAGAAATTGGTATACCTAAACCTAAGTTTATCTTTTTAAGAACATCTTTTTTGCTAATATTGTCCCTTATCATTTAAACTTTTAATATGACCTAAATTATTTTTGATTTTTTCAATTAATTTACCTTTTGCGATTTTATAACATAGCTCAATAGAATAAGAAAAACCTAATGCATCTGTTCCTCCATGGCTTTTGACAACGGGACCGTTTAAACCTAAAAAAATAGCTCCGTTGTATTTTCGAGGATCTAATCTCTCTTTAAATTTTTTCATAGCAAAGTAGGAAAAGATAACTGATATCTTTGACAATAAATTCTCAGACAAACTCTTTTTTAAAGTTTGAGTTAAAAAATTTGCTGTTCCTTCTGCTGTTTTGAGTGCCACATTACCTGTAAAACCATCTGTAACTATAACGTTAGATTCGCCTTTGGTAATTTGATTTCCTTCTATGTAACCGTTAAATTTAAAATCACCTAATTTGCTAATTTCTTTTAATTTTAAAAAAGTAGTTTTTAATAGTTCTGTACCTTTCATTTCTTCAAGACCTATATTCAATAATGAAACTTTTGGTGTATCATCAGGGAAGATCGATTTAAAAAGAGCCGATCCCATCTCGGAGAAATCAATTAGGTTTTTTTCACTACAGTCTATATTTGCGCCAAGATCTAAAACCACATTCATATTTTTTTCATTTGGCCACAAACCAGCTAATGCTGGTTTGTCGACATTTTCTAATGTTTTTAGAATCATTTTTGACATAACTAGTAATACTCCAGTATTTCCTGCTGATAATGTTATATCTGCTTTATGATCTATTTGAGCTTGAATACTTTTCCACATACTTGAATCTTTTCCTTTTTTTAAAGCCGATATTGGTGAAAGTTCATCTGAAACAATTATCTCGGTATTAAATATTTTGTAATTATTATTTAGGTTTTTATACTTTTTTAACTTTTCTTGAATTATATTTTCATCTCCAAAAAAATAAAACTTAAGATCTTTGATATTTTTGTTTCTACTAAGAAATAAATCTGCACCTTCTAGAGTTTTATTGGGTGAATTTTCTCCGCCCATTAAATCTATAGCAATTTTTACCTGTTCAGCCATAATGATCTATTTTAGTTTTTAGACTATTTGTCTAATATTTTTTTTCCATTGTAGAAACCTGTTTTAAGATCAATATGATGTGATAAACGATATTCACCACTTTTTTTGTCTTCTACAATATTAGTTCCAATTATCTTGTGATGAGACCTTCTTTTATTTCTTCTCGATTTAGACGTTTTTCGTTTTGGAACAGCCATAGAAATATTACCTATATTTAAAGTTTAAAGAACCGTTTAACACACTATTGATGTCTAAATCAAAACAAAAATTTTGAAATTCATCTAGATATTTGGCTAATTTAGTAGTTTTATCTCGATCATTTTCAATTTTTACATAAAAATATTTATTAATTAAATAGGAGTTATTCTCAAAAGAAATAAAATCTTTTTTATCAAGATTATATAAAATATCGTAAAAAATTTTACTTAAACTTTTCATAGTTTTGTTTACTTTAGTGTCTCCATAAGAAAGCTCACGTATATTTGTTTCTATATTTTTAAAAATATTGTCAAATATTATCTGTAATGTTTCTTTTCCTTTTTTTTTCTTATTGATCTTTAAAATAATTGCAAGGTGAAAAAAAATTAATACAGCTCGTGTTTCGAAAGTATCTGGTAATTTTAATTGCCTGTAAAAGAATTTATTTCGTGATAATTCAACTAATTTATTGTAAAGTTTATCATTATGTTTTTTATAAAAAGCAAACATATAAATTTTTTACTTATATTATTTCTATCTATTTTTCTAACTAATTGTCAAAAGAATAAAGTGATAAAAAGTCATGGTATTATTTTCCTTGAGAAAAGAGAGGCTTTACTTAAACCCAATGAAAGCAACAAAAATGATGTTATTAATGTACTGGGCGAACCACACGTGAGGTCCATAAGTGAAAAAAACACTTGGCTTTATATTGAAAGAACAAGAACAAGAGGGAGTATGGCAAGATTAGGAAAGAATATTTTATTAAATAACAACGTTTTGGTTGTAAAATTTGATAAATATGGAGTATTAGAGCAGAAACTTTTTTATGATAAAAATAAAATGAATAATCATAAATTCGAAAAAGAAGTTACTGATAACGCTGTAAAAAAAGGAAGTTTTTTGAATTCTTTTTTATCTAGTTTGGTTAAAAAAATGAATCAGGGAAAAGGTCTCAAAAAAGATTAATTAAATTTTTAATGTGATATAACAGCTAAAAGTAAAAGTGCAACTATATTAGTTATTTTTATCATTGGGTTTACAGCTGGTCCTGCTGTATCTTTGTATGGATCCCCTACAGTATCTCCGGTTACAGCTGCTTTGTGAGACTCGGAACCTTTGCCACCATAATTTCCGTCTTCAATGTATTTTTTGGCATTATCCCAAGCTCCTCCCCCAGCGGTCATCGATATTGCTACAAATAAACCTGTAACAATAACTCCTAACAACATTGCTCCAACAGATGATAGCGCGGCTTCTAGTCCACCTATTTGATAAATAATTAAATATAAAACTATTGGTGAGAGAACTGGAAGTAGTGAGGGAATAATCATTTCCTTTATTGCAGCTTTTGTTAGTAAATCAACTAATCTTCCATAATCAGGTTTTCTTTTGCCTTTCATAATTCCTGGAATTTTTTTGAATTGTCTTCTAACCTCAATAACAACAGCGCCTCCCGCCCTACCTACAGCTTGCATTCCCATAGATCCAAACAAATAAGGTAGCATTCCACCAACTAATAAACCTATAACAACAAATGGATTCGACAAATCAAAACTCACATTTATTCCCTCTAAAGCAGAACCAGATACTGTTGAAAAAAATTTAATATCTTCTGTATAAGCAGCAAAAAGAACTAAAGCTCCGAGACCGGCTGAACCAATTGCATAACCTTTGGTTACCGCTTTTGTTGTGTTTCCGACAGCATCAAGGGCATCAGTAGTTTTTCTAACTTTCTTTGGTAGTTTTGACATTTCAGCTATTCCGCCTGCATTATCTGTTACAGGACCGTACGCATCTAAAGCGACTACCATTCCTGTCAAAGCTAACATCGCTGTGACCGCTATTGCTATACCAAATAATCCTGCTAATTCATTTGTAGCAATTATTCCTGCTACAATTATTAATGCTGGTAAAGCAGTAGCTTCCATTGAAACCGCCAAACCTTGAATTACGTTTGTGCCATGTCCAGTAGTTGAAGATTTGGCAACACTTCTTACTGGTCTATAATTGGTCCCTGTATAATATTCAGTAACCCAAATAATCAAGCCTGTTACTACCAAACCAATAACCCCACAATAATACAAATCGAATCCGGTAAAACTTTTATCTCCGACACTAAAGGAATTTTCTAAACCAATAATACTAGATGTAATTGGATAAAGTAATATTAAAGAAATTATTGCCGTAACAATAAACCCTTTGTAAAGAGCCCCCATAATATTTTTACTTTTACCAAGTTTAACAAAAAAGGTTCCAATTATTGAAGCGATAATACAACCTCCTCCAATAGCTAATGGATAGATCATCATCCCCGTATTTCCTTGGAAGAATATCGATGCAAGAACCATTGTTGCAACAATCGTGACAGCATATGTTTCAAATAGATCTGCTGCCATTCCAGCACAATCGCCGACATTATCTCCAACGTTGTCAGCTATAACCGCAGGATTCCTTGGATCATCTTCGGGTATCCCTGCTTCAACTTTTCCAACTAAGTCAGCACCAACATCAGCACCTTTGGTAAAAATACCGCCTCCAAGCCTTGCAAAAATAGAAATTAAAGAGGCTCCAAATCCTAGAGCAATTAGAGCGTTTATTAATTCCCTGCTGTCTATATCAAAAGATACCAGCATCCAGTAATAAATTGAAATCGCTAATAAAGCTAAACCAGCTACTAACAGACCAGTTATTGCTCCAGATTTAAAGGCCATTGTTAATCCTTTTTGTAAACTTGTTCTTGATGCTTCGGCAGTTCTAACATTTGCCTGAACAGAAATTAACATTCCTATATAACCAGCAACACCTGATAGTAAAGCACCTATGAGATAACCAAGGCCAACTAGTAAACTAAAAAAATAACTTAT
>MDSW01011182.1_pt1 | contig 12904 bp, 14 predicted proteins | sample 811171 | NCBI WGS metagenome assembly MDSW01 (sample SAMN05326641, study PRJNA326480) | marine metagenome | isolation source: seawater | place: Atlantic Ocean: North West | collected 2012 | reverse complement strand
TTCAAGCCTGGCGCCGTTGCATCTGGCGAGCAAACCGGTCTCGACATCGAGCAAGACCGGGACATCCTTGCCAAAAGCGATGCAATGAGCCTTGACGCTCATTATGTGTACCACCCCGTTGGTGCTAAGTACGGTTCTTCTACGGTGAACCCGACCCGCACTGTTCTTGAAACTGCTTCTAACTGGAGCAAAGTTTTTGAGACCAAGAACGTGGGCATCGTGCGTATTACCAACGTTTCCAACCAAGACTGAGGTAATTAACCATGGCATCCCTCTTTGAAGTAACCGCCGGCAAAGCCATTGGCTATGTCAAAGGCGGCGCTGTTACCCAGGACACTGACAAGTCAACTGGTGTAACCCTGAACCAGCCTTGCGGTCAGATCACTACTTCTGACGCTTCCCTCGCTGGTGCGGCTGAAGTTTCCTTCACCGTTACCAACAGCGAAGTGGCCGCCACCGATGTGGTGTCTGTCTGCGTTCAATCTGGTGCAAGCACCGGTACTTACATCGCAAGTGTGAGTGCCGTTGCTGCTGGGTCTTTTGATGTGACCCTTTCCAACGTCGGTACGACTGCAGGTGAAGCCCTTGTGCTGAACTTTGTTGTCATCAAGAGTGCAGCTTCCTGATGGGGTTGTTCGCTTTCCGGCGAAAACATGAGGTTGAGGCTGCCGCAAATGCGGTGGCCTCTTCTTCTGTAGAAGCGCCAAAATCTAAAAAACAGACCGTGAAGCCCGATGGCAATCTCAATCGACGCAACGGCGGGCGGCGCAAGCGCCAACAGCTACCTAACGCTGAGTGACGCGCAAGATATCATCGACGGCTTGATCGAAGATGATGATGTTGTTGCATGGGCAAGTGCAACGACAGATCAAAAGAATCGCGCCCTATATACCGCTGCGCAGCGTATTGATCGCGAGCGGTTTCTAGGTGCAAAGGCGACTGATACGCAGGCACTCGAATGGCCGCGCACTGGTGTTCGCCGCCCTGGGACGTATATCAATACCTACAGCGTTGGTTTTCCGTTTCGCATCACAACGGATTACTACACCGACGAAGAGATCCCTGAGCGGGTCAAGAAAGCACAAGCGGTGCTTGCGGTGTATCTCAACAACAACAAAGATGGCATTGGCCTAAGCGGTCTTGAGGATTACAAGAACGTCAGCATTGGCAGCCTAAATGTCACACCGAATCAGTTCGGTGCAGTTGGTTTGGATCGCATTCCGCCGATTGTTCAGGGTTATTTGAACGGCATTAGAATCAGTGGGCCGGGTAACGTATCCATTAAACGGAGTTAATCATGCAGTACATGTATCCGGGCGCTGAATACATCGACGACACCGCAGCGCATACAGGTCGTTTCGGCAAGATTGTTGCCCTTGAAGATTCAGTAATCGCTGCAATCGACACTGAAGACATCACCGGCAATTCAATGGCTGCAGCACCATTGAAGGCAAGCTGCGAGATTTGCGGCGTGATTACAAGCGTCACACTGACCAGCGGCTCTGTAATGGCTTACCGGCTCTGATCATGGCAAAAGGTTTCGGACAAGGTGATGTAGGAATTGATTACACGCTTGGCGCGGAAGTAATTACTGATGCAGCGGCTCATACTGGCCGCTTTAAGCATATTGATTTTTACGAAAACACAACTGTGACCGCTATCGCCAGTGAAAATTACACCGGCAACACTTTGGCTGGTGAAACGTTTCCCGCTGGCTTTCACATCGTTGGAGTGTTCACAAGCATTCAGCTGCAGAACGGTGCCTGCATTGCTTATCGGATCTGATGGGACTCGCTAATTCGCTGAAAAAGGTTGCAGGCAAAGCCATCAGCAAGCTTGGCGGTGATGTCACGATTCGGTATTTGACTGAAGGCAGTTACAACACGACTACGGGTGAAATTAATCGTTCTGTCAGTGACGTGACCATCAGTGGTGTTGTCGAAAACGTATCGCAACGCGAGGTCAATGAGCTGATCCGTGCTGATGACAAGAAACTGACTATCGCAGCAAATGCGTTGACGACTGTTCCTGAAAGCAATGATCAAGTGGTGATTAGCAGTGTCGTGCATCAAATCATCGAACGCCGAACGATTGAGCAGGACAACACCGCGATTACCTACGAGCTGTTCTTGCGTGCCTAATTATGGCTAAGGAGATTCGGCTTGATCAGATTGGCGATCACATAGAAGAGCAGGTGGAAAAACTGCTTCGCAAGGTCGTTTTACACGCCGACAGCCAACTAAAACAAGCAAGCCCGGTTGACCTTGGTCGGTTCAGGAACAGCTGGGCGATTGGTCAAAATGCTGCACCATTTCCAGGATTACCGAAGGGCGATTACCGAAATACGCAGCCGCAACTTCGTAGAACTAACTACGGCACCGAAAAACTTGGCAACTACTACAGCATTCACAACAACCTGCCGTATGCAGAAAAGCTGGCCTATGCGCAACCAGGTTCAGGATTGAAAGAAGAACAACGGTACGACCCAAACCGCAAGGTCACGAACTGGGAAACGCCCGGCAAGGGCAGCAGCCACCAAACCAACGGGCCCGGTTGGATTGATCTAATTAACAATGACCTCCGTGATTATGTGAAGGCAGAATATGAACGTATCAAGCGGCAAAGCTGATGGCGGCGGCAAACCTAAACACCATCAGATCGACCATTGAAGGGCGACTTGCTACAGAGCTGAATAAAGCACCGCAGGTGCCGGTTGTGTTTCACAACATGGCATATAAGCCAACGCCAAACTCATCGTGGGCGCAGTGCAATGTCAGCTTTGGCAGCAGTTCGTATTTAACGCAGGGGCTACCTACAGGATCCGACAACCGCATGACTGGCGTGGTTGTTATCAACGTTTTTAGCGCTAAAGGTGTGGGAGCCGGGGCCAATTTGACAATTAGCAAGCGCATTCGTGATCTCTATAATCGAAACATTGTGTCGGGGGTTTACTTCGATGCACCAGTCGGCCCGGAGGTAGTGGCAACACCATCGCCAGAAGGGTATTACCAAACCCAGGTCCGTGTGACCTTTGAATTCATTGAGGAACTCTGACCATGGCTATTCTTCGCGGTGAACAAGGGGCTGTGCAGTTTGATGCTGCCGGCAGCTCTAATGCAACCATTGTTGGCACTCGCAGCTGGTCGCTGTCGATCACTAAAGAGACCTTGGATGTTACCGATCACGGCGACACCTTCCGGTCTTTTGTTGGCAGCATGATCAGCGGATCCGGCACTGTTGAGCTGGTTTATGACCCTGACGCAACCGGCCAGGCTGGCTTTCTAGAAGACGTTGTAACCACTGCAGACCCTTCAGACGCAACGTTTGAACTGTTTACCACTGGCACGACTTCAGGAACTGACAGCGTCAGCTTCGCTGGCATCATCACCGACATGGAAATCACTTCTACCGTTGGTGAGCTGGTGATTGTTAGCTGCAACTTTGTTACTTCTGGTGCTATCACTTCTAACCTTGAGTGATGAATCTGTGAGCCTTTAGTGCTACTGTTGGCGGGTCATAGTTTGGCCCGCTTTTTAATGCCTGGATCTAAGCGACTGGTCGATGAATTGGTCGATGCATTTGACCTGAACCAGCGGCGCAAGTTTGAACTGAAGAATGCAGACGGCGCAAAGATCGTTGACCTGTACTTCAAGCCGATCACCCGCGCAGATCGTAAGAAGGCACAACAGCTTTCAGGGTCTGACGAAGCGTTGGACATGAGCACGCAGATGCTATGTCAAATGGCAGAACTAGAAGACGGCACAAAACCATTTGCTGCTGCTGATGCTGCCAAGCTACAACGCAAGCTGCCCGAATCAGTGTTGAACGAACTTGAACTGTTCTTGTTCGGCATCGCGAATGATGCATCGCTTGACGAGGCAAAAAACGACTGAAGCAGGACAAATGGCTCACGTTTGAGTTTTTCTTGTCCTGCGAACTAGGGATGACGGTAAGTCGGCTTCGCAACGAACTAACCGATGCGGAGCTGGTTTACTACGCGGCGTACTTCACGCATAAAAACGAAGAGGAAGAACGCGCAATGCAGCGTGCAAAGATGCGTCGATAAGATGAAGCTATCGCTTAGGTAGCCGTGGCAGTATCCAATATCGAGCTGATCGTCAACGCTGTCAAGGCGATCAACCCGTTACGGCAAGTCAATAGAGAAGGCAAAAAGCTGCAGCAGGTCATGACACGTTCACAGCGTGTGATGTATAACCTCGGTATTGTTGGCGAGCGTGCAACTAAAAAAATTCGCGCTGGCTTCAACCGTGCTGCAAGAGGCGCGAAAGCACTGGCTGATAAGTTAGGCGGCCTTAAGGGCGCTTTGCTTGGATTGGGTCTTGGCGCAGTGACAAAAAGCGTCGTCAGCCAAGCCGCACAATTTGCTCAAACGCAAATACGAATCAAGGCGCTAGCAAGTGAATATGGTGAATACGATCAGGTGCAAAAATTGATTGCAAGAAATGCCAAGAATTTCAATCTATCTTTGGCTGAGTCTTCTAATCAGTTCGCTGATATTTTTGCTCGCTTGCGTCCTGTTGGCAAATCGCTTGACGAGATCCAAGCGACGTTTGAAGGATTTAATGCTGTCGCGCTTGTTAGTGGCACGTCAGCCGCTTCTGCATCGGCTGCATTTTTGCAGTTGAGCCAAGCACTCGGATCTGGTCGCTTGCAAGGCGACGAGTTCCGGTCTATTTCAGAACAGCTGCCAGGAATCTTGAAACTGGTTGCTGATGAGATGAAGGTAAATGTTGCAGACCTGAAAAAGCTTGGAAGTGAAGGAAAGATTACTGCAGACATTCTGATTAATTCGCTGGCAAAAGGTTTTGATCAAAACAAGGACAAGATTCAAGCAATTTTGAATCAATCGCCTGCAGCTAAGTTCAAAGCGTTTAGCAACGCTGTATCAGGACTGAGCACCGCTATAGGCACAGAACTGCTGCCAGTTATCACGCCATTTGTTGAAAAAGCAACTGAGCTTCTCAAGCAAGTTGGCGGGATGCCAAAACCCTTAAAGCAAGCTGCGGGCGGCATTTTGTTGCTCGGTACGGCTGCAGCTATTGCATTGCCTGCGATCGGTGGTCTGGCTACGACTCTTAGCGTTATGGGCACGGCGCAGATCGCAGCACTAGGGAAAATTGTTCTTGGCTTGGCTGCTATTGGTGGATCAGCCGCGTTGATTTTTGAACTGAGTAAAAGCGTCACTGAGTTTCAAGATCTAATCGACACAGGATCAGTCGAAGACCTGACAAAAGAAGCAGACCGCCTTCAAACAGCAATCGCAGAGCTAGAGAAACCTGCCGTAGTGGGCGGTGAATCTTTAGACGCTATGGGCGTTAGCGCCGCTGTTGCATCAGGTGAGCTTTCTGAGTTGCAATCAAAACTGCAGCGCGTACAAACTGCAATCGCTCAACGCACTGACTTGCGACCTGACCAAGGCGCTTTTGATTTTAGTGCCGTGCAGGCTGCGATCAAGAAAGCGCAAGAGGCAATGAAACCGAAGCCATTAACTGAAGAGGAGAAAAGGTTACTTGAACAGACGCAAAGGCAAAATAAAGCCGCTAGCGAGCGTCTGCGGATATCAAGCGCAGAACTGAAAATCATGGGTGAACAAAGTGCAACCGACAAAATACGGCTGCAGTTTGCTCTAAAGAAAGCGAACACAGAAGCTAAATACGCTGATCTACTTTCTAAAGCGTTGTCGGATCAAGAGCGCAGCAACCTGCGAGCGGCACAGCGGAATGATCTTGAAACACTGCGTTTAGAAAGAAATCAACAAATTACTCAGGCATTGCAAGATCAATTTGACATGTATCAAGACCTTGATACAAGCGTGCTGACTTTCACTGGTCACACGCAAGAGCTATCCGAAGAATTCAAGTCAATAGCTGACACGATTAACAACGAAATCTTGAATGGTATCGAGGGCATGATCGACGGCACCAAAACGCTGGGTGATATCGCCAGCAGCATGTTGAAAAAACTTGGAAGTCAAATGCTTGAAATGGCGATCATGGGCAAATCAGGCTCGGGCGGTCTTTTTGGAACATTGTTAGGCGCTGTCGGTTCTATATTTGGTGGCGGCACAAGTGTTGCAGGACCGGGTGGTTTTACATCTCCCGAGGTGTTGACTTCAGGGCTTGATTTTTCAGGCGCTTTTGCTGATGGTGGTCGCCCGCCAGTTGGAAAAGCTGCTCTTGTTGGTGAGCGCGGTCCTGAGTTATTTATTCCTGATCGCAGTGGAACGATTGTTCCAAACCATGCAATGGGCACCGCTAACGTGACTGTGAACGTTGATGCTTCGGGGTCATCGGTGCAGGGCGACAGCCAGTCCGCTTCGCAACTTGGCAAAGCGATTGGCGCTGCAGTCCAAGCTGAGTTGATCAAGCAAAAACGACCTGGAGGCTTGCTGACACGCTGATGGCTGACTTTCCTTCAATCACTCCAACTTACGGGGCACAAAAAAGAAGCAAGCCCAAGATTCGTCAGGTCCAAATGGGTGACGGCTACGTTCAAAGATTGACGTTTGGCCTTAACCAAGACCCCAAGGTGTGGAACCTAACCTTTGAGGTGTCAGAGACCGACGCTGACACCATTGAAACCTTTTTGGATGCGCGTGGTGGATCGGAGTATTTCACATGGACGCCACCAGACGAGACCACTTCTTACAAGTGGATCTGTTTGAACTTGAGCAAGACGATTCCATATTTGAACCGTGCCACAATTCAGGCAACGTTCCAAGAGGTCTTTGACCTATGAGCGACGTTATTATTTTTGACGAACTGCTTAAGGATTCTCCGCTTGCAGTTATTGAACTGTTTGAGCTGCATCTTGACCTAGCGATTCACGGCAGCGATACGATTTACAGGTTCTTCAACGGCGTTGTTGTCCAGACAACAACAGGCGAAATTATTTACCAAGGCAAGATTTATACGGCAATGCCGGTTGAAGCTGATGGTTTTGAATACAAGGTTGGGCAAAGCGGTTTTCCTCGTCCGACGTTGCGTGTTGGCAACCTGTTTAGCGTTGTTTCAACGTTGCTGGTAAACGTCAACGAAACAACCTACGGCAACGATTTGACTGGAGCAAAAGTTATTCGCCGCAGAACGCTAACGCGTTTTTTGGATGAAGAAAACTTTGACAATGGCACAAACCCGTACATCCCAACGGGTGGCACGTTGACGCACGAGGAGTTGCCGCAAGAGATCTACTTTGTAAACCGTAAGGTGCTCGAAACTCGTGACGTTGTTGAGTTTGAGCTGGCAGCAAGTTTAGACCTTGAAAACATTCGCGGTCCGAAGCGGCAGTGTTTGCAAAACATTTGCCAATGGCAATACAAGGGTGGCGCTGATGGAACGTTAGAGGGTTGCCCGTGGCGACCGGATGGTGTGATTAACGATATGCGTTTCTACGATGAAAGCGACAACTTGCTCAATGGGACTGCGGCGACGAATTTTGCTTATAGCAGCGGAGACGAAATTTTAAGCAGCGGCAGCTCTTTGACTGCTGGGCAATATCTTGTGTCATCAAACGGATGGTATAGAGCACAGTTTGGAACGAGAGGCGACTTTTTCGTTTATGGCAAAAACAACGACCCAAGCAACATTACGGATGTGAGTTGGAGGAGCGCAACATCAGGTCAAGCCGAAGGTGGTTTCATTAAGGTAGGCACAAACGGCGATTTATTTATTCAGAACGCATCAGGCGGACTGGTGTGGCAGACCGCAACAGAATTTGAGGGGCAGTTAAGCACTGCAAGGTTTAACGGGTACTTACCTGACTCTGGAACACCTGGAAGGCACGCTAGTTTTTACCACGAGATTTTTGGGAATGCCGATGATTATTCGGCTGGCAGTCAAACGCGTGACAAGACCTTTACGCTTGCAGATGGGCGCACGGTTGAGCTGAGATTTACGGCCTCAAGTGTTCTTTTGCCACCTGACTCTGCGGCGCGTGTTCTTGGCGTCAATCGTCGCTGGGAGAACCCGACTGATACGTTTACCGCGCCAGTCACTGTTGTTAGCTCGACTGGCAACTTCCGTCAAAACGATATATTCGAGGTTTCAATCGTCACGAGTTCAAGCAACCCTTGGCGTAATCAGAAATTAGTTGCCGGTGGCGTGTACTACCAAGTCGGTGCGTCTTATACGGTTACAGCATCAACAGGATATGGTGCAAAGTTGGTCTTGCAAGATTCCGGCAACCTGCAAATTCAAGCAACTGATGGAACGGTTATGTGGCAATCAAACAGCGGTCGAGGCGGTGAGCCAATGGTTATCACAGATGGCAGTCCGCTTGATGATGTCTGCGGCAAACGAGTCAGCAGTTGCAAGATTCGCTTTGGCGAATATGCAGATTTACCATTCGGGTCATTCCCTGGTGTTGGCACGAATCTGTCATGAGTGATTGGCGTTCCAGTGCTTTAGAACATGCCCAATCTGAAGCGCCGCGTGAGGCGTGTGGGTTGCTTGTCATCATCAAAGGACGTGAGCGTTATCTGCCTTGCAAGAACTTGGCAGAGTCGCCAGAAGAGCTGTTCATCCTTGATCCAGTTGATTATGCAGTAGCAGAAGATCGCGGTGAAGTAATGGCTGTCGTTCACAGTCACCCGACGACAAAAGCAGAGGCAAGCGAGGCAGACAAGGTTGCGTGCGAGAAAAGCGGCTTGCCTTGGCACATCATCAGCCTTGTTACAAACACTTGGTGCGAAATCAAGCCATCCGGCTACAAGCAAGAGTTACTGGGACGTGAATGGGTTTGGGGCGTTAGCGATTGTTGGACGCTGGTCCGCGATTGGTACGCAGAAGACGGCTTGGAATTACGCGATTGGGATCGGCCACCGCTGTCTACGTTCAACGAACAGCCGATCTTTGATGATTGCTGGTCTGGGATTGGTTTTAAGGAAGTGCCACTTGAGGAGTTACAGCGCGGGGACGCATTACTGATGAACATTGATGGAGCTGGTGGGGTGAATCATTGCGCGGTGTATTTAGGAGAGCAGCAGATCTTGCACCATCTCAGGGGTCGTTTAAGTTCCCGAGACGTTTTGAACGGATATTATTTGAAGAACACTGGTCGTTTTTTGCGTCACGAGACGAGGTTCTGACGATGCTCAAAACCATTAAGGTCTACGGCAGCCTGGCAAAGTTTTTGGGGCAAAAGGTTTTTCGTGCAGCAGTGAGCACGCCGGTTGAGGCAATTAGTTTTCTGCGTGCCAACTTCCAAGGTCTTGCTGCTCACATGGCGGATTATGACTACAAGGTGTTGGTTGGAACGTTAGAGCTGCAAGCAGGTAGCAATCCCGAACAACTGAGTTACCCAGCCGGAAGAGACGAAGCGATCAGCATTGTGCCTGTGATTGGTGGTGCGGGCGGACAGGGTGTTGGCTCGGTTTTGGCTGGAATTGCGTTAGTGGCGTTCTCACTTGCTTTACCTGGTGTGGGGGCAGTGATCGGCGGCAAAGCAATGACTGCTATTGGGGTGTTTGGCGGCGGTTTAATTTTGACCGGCGTATCACAAATGCTGACGCCTGTGCCTGAAGTGCCTGATTTTGAGGCCGATCCAGCCAGTAATCCGATTAGCTTTTCTGGTATTCAGAACGTAAGCCGTCAAGGCGTTGTCGTTCCAGTGGTGTATGGCGAAACGTTAGTCGGTAGCGTGGTTATATCGGCTGGCATCAACACGCAAGATGACTGATCAAATCATTGGTGCGGGTGGTGGTGGCAGTCAGCGTAGTGCTGGTGGCAGTCAGAAAGTAGAAAAGGATAATCTTGATTCACGCCAGGTTGCCCGGATTGTTGACCTTGTAAGTGAAGGGGAGATTGAAGGCCCTGCAACGCCTGCTCGTCTGGGTTTAACGCGAGGAACTGTGCGTTATGCCGACGAGATGTTGAAGGATGTTTATTTCAACAATACGCCGATTGTTCGGGCTGGTGCTGATGTTTCTTCAGGAGTATCGCCGGGGGATCAAAACTTTCAGCAATACGAAGTATCAGTAAGATTCGGCGCTGAGCATGGAGTGCAAGGCCCTTTAAGCGAGGTAAGCGAGTCAGTTCAAGAAGAAGTCGCTGTTGGCACCGTTGTAGCAAACGGAACGCCAGTTACAAGAACAATTACAGATCAAAACGTGACAGCAGTGCGCGTCACTTTAAACGTACCCCAGCTGCAGCAATTCAGAGATAACGGCGACATTACTGGCACGTCGGTTGACTACAGGATTCAGGTTTCATACAACGGTGGTGCATTTGCCGACATTGTTACCGACACAATTAAAGGACGCACAGTTGACCTGTATCAACGAAAGAAATACTTTGAGCTGGACATGAGCCAGTCAAAACCTGTTCAAATTCGCGTCATTCGAGACACTGTTAATGATGCAGACCGCACGGGTGACGATACCTTCAACTCTGAGATAATTTGGTCAAGTTATACAGAACACGTTTACGGAAAATTTACTTACCCGCATAGCGCTCTTTTTGGTCATGTTATTGACGCAAAGCAGTTCAGCCGTGTTCCAGATCGTAAGTATCGGATCCGTGGCATCAAGGTCAAAATTCCAAACAACGCAACTGTTGACGCAGACAACGGAAGGCTGATCTACGACGGTCTGTGGACTGGTACGTTTGGCACAGCAGCTTGGACAACAGACCCGGCTTGGATCCTTTATGACTTGTTGATCAACAAGCGTTATGGCTTTGGTCAAAACATCAAGGAAGAGCAGCTAAACAAGTTCAATTTTTACGACTGCTCGCAGTATTGCGCTGCATTGGTGCCTGATGGTTTTGGCGGGCAAGAACCACGATTTGCCTGCAATATCAGCATCCAAACGCAGTCTGAAGCGTTTGACCTGATCAACCAAATGGCGTCCATCTTTAGGGCGCAACCGTATTGGTCTGCTGGTGCGCTTGCGTTGACGATGGATCGTCCGCAAGATCCTGAGCTTATTTTTACACAGTCGAACGTTACTGAAGAAGGTTTCAGTTATAGCGGCAGCAGCATCAAGACACGCCACACCTGTGTAAGCGTTTCTTACTTGGACCTAGACATCAGGGACACCGCTTATGAGCTGGTTGAAGATGAAGATGCGATCAAAAAATTTGGCGTAATCAAAAAAAGCATCAAGGCTGTTGGTTGCACTTCGCGTGGTCAAGCACGGCGCTTGGGTGAATGGTTGTTGTATTCAGAGAACCGAGAAACTGAAACTTGCAGCTTTACAACACGCATGGCAGAGGGTACAAAAGTGCGCCCTGGCATGATCATCAAAGTTGCAGATCCGTTCCGCGCCAATCGTTTTCGCGGTGGTCGGGTTAAGCCGGGCTCTACAGGCAATGTGATCAAACTAGATCGCACCAAGGATGACATGTTCCCGAATGGTGCGCCTGACACGTTTGACTTCAACATCATGTTGCGTGTGCGTGATGAAGACAATGATCAAGATGTTGTTCGACAGGTTTCCGTAGGCGGTATTAACAGTGCTCAGTGGACCGGTGACACGATTACGTTACCAACAGGGTCAGAACTTGAGTATGTACCAACTGCAAACTCAGTATTTGCGATTGGAACGGACGGTGTTCGCCCTAGCCTTTGGCGCGTTATCGGTGTTGCTGAAAACGAGGAAGGAACATACAGCGTCACTGCGCTGACGCATGAGACAGGAAAGTATGACTTTGTTGAACGTGATGTACCGCTGCAGCGGCGTGACGTTACAGCTTTAGATAACCCTGCCGGTCAACCAACAAACTTGGTTCCTGATGAGCGTCTTTATGAGGCAAACGGTCAGGTTTACGTCAAAATTATCCTTAGTTGGCAGCCTGGAACAGATACAGCTCGCAGCATTGTTCGCTGGCGGTATGAGAACAACAACTGGAACGAGTTCGTAACGTTCGCCAACGACTATGAAATTTTAAACGCAACAGACGGAACGTATGAATTTGAAGTTGTTGGTCAGAGTGCTGGTTTTCAGAACTCGCCGCCAGCGCAAGAAACTTTTACGGCTGTAGGTAAGTCTGCCCCACCGGCAACCATCCCTGATTTGTTTATTGCGCCGATCGACCAGCACAACGCTGAACTGCATTGGCCGCAATCAGTTGATCTTGATGTGCGAGTTGGTGGAACGATTCGCATCAGGCACACGCCTGAGATTGGAGCGTCTGCAACTTGGGTGCGAACCAACGATATTGTTCCTGCTGTAAATGGCAGCAGTACGCGGAAGATCGTGCCGCTGCTTGAGGGCACTTATTTCATCAGAGCAGTTGACTCAACAGGAAACGAGTCGCCAGGCACTGCCAGCGTTGTTGTTGATCTGCCTGAACCGCAAGACTTGTTTGTTGCTCAAACGTATCGCGAGGATGACGATACACCGCCGTTCCAAGGTGCTGCAACAAATATGGCATATAGCGACGTAGAGGAAGCTTTAATTCTTACCGCTTCAGGACTAATTGATGACGTTACTGATTTTGACGAGCTGACCGATTTGGACAATTTTGGCGATACAAATAGCAGCGGCTCTTATGAATTTTTAACCACGTTGGATCTTGGTGCCAAGTATGACCTTGAGCTTCTGCAAACGTTGAAATCCAGAGCGTATGTCCCGACTGATTTCTTCGATAGCCGCACTGGTCTGATTGACACTTGGGCTGATATTGATGGAACGGATATTAGTCTTGTCAACGCTGAGACGTATGTGCGTTCTACAAATGATGATCCAAGTGGTTCACCGACTTATGGAGCTTGGCAGCCATTTGTGAATGGCACGAAGCGTGGGCGCGGGTTCCAGTTCAAGGTTGAGGCAACAACCAACGATCCAGTGCAAAACATCGCGATTGAAGAGCTTGGAGTGACGACTAGGCTGCAACGCCGTACCGAGCAAGAACGCAACATCAGCAGTGGCACGTCAGCCAAGGCG
>MDSW01175979.1_pt1 | contig 12906 bp, 8 predicted proteins | sample 811171 | NCBI WGS metagenome assembly MDSW01 (sample SAMN05326641, study PRJNA326480) | marine metagenome | isolation source: seawater | place: Atlantic Ocean: North West | collected 2012 | reverse complement strand
GCTTACCATCGGTCAAAGAGTTCAAACGCTCTTTGGATCGTATTCTCGATTCCACGGGTGCGACGGGCGTTGATACCGGCGCGTTTGGAACCATCGGTGATCTTATTGGAGATACCGCTGGGATTTTAGCAGTGGATGGTGGAACTGAAAGTCGCGAAGCGGTTGTCGCTGTTATCGACTTGGTCTCTGAGGATGTTCCGGATAGCCCTGAAGCCATTTTATCATGTGTCGGTAAGGCTTCTGATGCTTTGATGGAGTATGACGTCCGCCCGGAAAGAGCCGGGGAACTCAGGCTGAAGGTAGCCTTTGGGCTTGACGGTATTCATGGAGACGAAGGCGAAAAAGCAATTCGAGCCTGTCGCAATCTGATGTCGGTCATTCCATACGCCAGCATTGCGATTCATGGCGGCATCGTTGAGGTTCGCAGTGGCTCAGTACAAAGTTGCGCTGTGGTTGATTTAGCCGAGCGCTTGGCTTTGGCGGCTCCCGCTGGACAAATCCTCATTACCGAGGATGGTGGACGCAACGCGAATATACCTGGTCTCAGGGCCATTGCTCCATACCGCTATAAAGGTGAGCGTAAACCCATTCGCATGTTTGAGCTGGATATGCGCGTAGACCTCGACAAGGTCGATGAAACAGCCACAACAGCGCCCAACCCAATTCAGGAAGAAGATTGGCCCTTGGTCGGCCGCGATGAATTGATGCATCGCCTCGTTGGTTTCGCTGACGATGCCTTGAATCGAAAAGGCCTGGCCGCTTTGATGTGCGGAACGAGTGGCATGGGGAAAACCCGCTGCCTACGTGAATTGCGGAGCGCCCGTCCAAATATGCAGTGGATTTTTGTGTCGGCACGAAGTCGAGATGCCTTAAGGAAACTGTTTAGAGATTTGGGGCAGGAGAATTTCAAGCCAGAGCATCAGCATATTGTGCAGTGGGCCCTTGGGGAGCTGACCGATGGATACATCGATTTGGGACCGGACGAGTTGGTTCGAGGAGCTTTGGTAGCGCTGCGAGAATGTGTTGAGAACCTTGTTAAACAAAAACCAATTGGGATTCTCATTGATGACATCGACAGTGGCGACTCGCTTTTGCGGGCCACCAGTCAGGGAATTATCGAAGATGCAACGCGAGTAGGATCCTTGGTACTGATGACCTCTAGGCCTCTCCGGACCACACCTCAAGGCATGAGCCGAATCGACATACCAGCGTTACTCTTGGATGACTGTTATAAATTGGCCAATAGCATCGACAGCGATAACGCCATTCCGGCCCAATTGATGCGGGTTGCGGGAGGTGTTCCTGCCGCCGTCGTCCACTTGTCTCACGCTGCCAAAGAAGGCTTGATTAAAAGTGATTCCCAATTTGAGTCGACCGGGGATGGGAGTCGTTTACGTCCAGTTTATGAAGCATGGCTAGATGCCGTACCTAAAAATGTGCGCGCAAGTCTTGGAGTGACCGCTGCCCTGGGTAGCTTAGTTGACCCCGATGTTTTGGAGAAAGTCGCGCAAGCCATTGTGCCGACGCCAGCCTTAACAAATGAATTGGTTCACCGGGGTATGCTTGTTCGGGACCCTACTTCCTCTCGTGTTCGCTTTTCATCCAAACTCGAAGCTGAGGTGGCTTATGCGCGCCTGAGTCGTGGACACCGTTCAACGGTTCACCGTCAAGCAGCTTTGGTGTTGGCCCAAAAAGGTATCGACCCCGATGTTGTAGCAGAGCATTTTGAAAAGGCTGGTGACACATCTGAGGCTCTGGACAAGTATCGCGAAGGAACCAACGTTTATGCGGAACGTAAAGAACGACATCGCCTGGTTCATTGCTATCGCAAGGCCTGTGCCTTGGCCCTTGATTTACCTGGCGAGGAGAGCCGGTTTGTTGAGGATGTACTCGCTTTAATCCCAATGCTTTTGGAGGCTGGTAAAGTAGGGGATGTTGAGACACTGATTGAGAAGGCTGAAGACGCGGCGAAGACCGTTGGTGAGCCAAGGCTTAAGGTTCAGGTCACGGCTCAGCGCGTGCAGCTGATGATTTCACAGAATCTTTTTCAAGAGGCTGGCCCAATTCTCAATGATGCCTTGGCAAAGGCAAGAGAATTGCGGGATGGCTCGTTACTCTCTGACCTATTGGCACAAGCCGCTGAGGTAGCCGAGCGCGATGGTCGCGTTGAAGCGGCGATTAAATATTTATCAACCGCTCTTGAACTCTCAGGACGGGTCAATAATCAGCAAAGCCGAAACCAAGCGGTGGGGCATTTGGGTAGTTTAGGTCGTATTTTGTTCCGAGCCTCTCAGTTTGAGAAGGCTCAGGCTACCTTTAGGCAACAGCAAGAAGCAGCGCGCAAAATTAACAATCGTATGGAAGAAGGCCGAGCTTTGGTAAACGAAGCTGCTGTTTTGCAAAGTAGAGAGCAGTATGACAGTGCTCTGGAGCGTCTGAGCATTGGTCTGGACGTATCGCGGTCCGTTGGGGATTTACTCACGGTTTCTAAAGCGCAACACAATACTGCCCATATCTATGCTCGCCGAGGCGATGCAAACCTAGCCCGTAAGGGTTTCGAAGAATCTCTGCATACTGCACGCTCGATTCGGTGGCGCGAGGGTGTGGCGATGAATCATGCTTGGTTGAAGAAAGTTAGCAGCGGCTCAAGCTAAGAACACAGATGTGACATTGAAGTTCATGCTTTCGGGCCGCACACTTCGTAAGATTTCCATACCTTTAGAATGAAATAAATCGATGGTTTTAGGCCCGGCGGATCGTCCGTCAGAGAGCTTGAGCTGCTTTACGATTGGCAAGTTTGTGGGGCGCCCGTCGTCAGGCAGTTCAATGACAACGCCAAAGCTTCCGTCGTTCATCTCCACTGCAGAACCAACCGGATAAACTCCCACTGCGGTGGCGAGCAGTTGAACCACTGCAGGATCATAGATTTTTGAAGCACCAGCTTCGAGTCGACGTAACGCTTCATCGGGAGGAATAGGGGTTCCATCTTCGCCAACGGATGTTAGGCGCTCGTATTCCGCCGCAACCGTAATAAGCCGTGCCGCCGGTGGTGCATCAAGTTTACCGAGTTCGTTTAATATCGCGATACGCTCTTGGCCGTGTCTATCGCCTTTATAAATGCGAAGCAGTTCACGAATGGTTGAAAACTTATCTCCGGTATTTTGCCAATCCAGATTATGAAGGGTTGCCGTAAAGGCGATATTGGCCGCTACATTTTTATCGGCCTGCATTTTTTCACACAGAATAATCGAAATAACGGCAGTATTTAAGAGGTGTGAAAAGAGTCGGTTTTTATAGCGCGGCAAGCGAATCAAGCCCAGCATTAGAGCGGGGCTTACGTAGGTCATGGATACCAAGTGCTGCATCGCGCGCTTAACGGGAGCCAAGCGTGAAGGCTTGTCGTCTTCGATGCGACTGACCAATTCCTTTACGGTAAGCAGAGCAACAATATAGGCGTGAAGGGATTGTTGTTTTTGAGGCAGTTCCCGGCGTTCCTGGTCACAGTCGGTCAGTAGGATTTTCTTTAGGTCCAGCCCCTGAATGTATTCGTTTCCATCGGGTTTGGTTGATGCGATTTTTATATGCTCAACCATTTCCATGATGTCGGCGTCCTCTACCGGTTCCGAGAAAGTGATTTCGCGAATCTTCAAGGCGGACGTCAGTTTGTCCATTTTTCGAACCTGCTCAAAGAGAAGGTCGTCCATGGGCAGAGGGGCTTCATTGATGTAGACAAGATCTCCAATGATTTGAAGTTTGGCCTTCTTGGTCATGCTCAAAAGACAATTGACGGCATTGACCAATCTCGTCGTTGGTTGCTCCAGCGCTTTATTTTCAAGATCGTGAAGCAGGCCTGTTTTAATAAGAACCAGATAAGACCGAGCCATGTCTCGGGAGAACTGAGTGACCGATGCGCTTTCTTTTTGACCAATCATATTTTTCTTAAGGCCTCTTGCGCAGCGGTCCGGGCACTGCCGGATGTGGTCATGCCGGACGCGATATCGTTTAGGAGGTGCTTGGCACCTCGGTCTTTAAGCATACCCAATGCTTCGATGGCGGCGGTTCTGGTTTCGCGCACAGTATTACGGGCCAAGACATCAGACTTGGCGGCTGCGTTACGAACCAGAGGCAAACCTTCGGCAGGGTTGACGTAACCGGCGCAAACGAAGAACTCGCGTTTTTCGGGCTGGGTTAGAACCTTGAATGCATCACTTTCGAGGGCTTGCCGAAGCGCAAAAATAGCTCCAGAGTCTTTTACTTTTTGAATAATGGTCAGTGCATCTTTTCGGACCAATCGTTCGGGATCTGTAAGCAGTCTTCGCGCTTGAAGTGCGGCATCCTGGATGTTGATTTTAACCAACATTCTGAATGCCATCATTCTAACCTTATCGTCTCGATGATTGAGGCCCTGATGCAGAGCTTCAACGGAGTCGGCTCCTAGGACATGGGCAGAAAGGAGCATAAGCTCACCGGCGATTTCCTGGGGTACGCGATTGGTCTGATATTTCAAAAAGCGCGCGGTCTGTGGACCAACCTTGGTTGCCACCACCCGAATTCGCCGCAGAGTTTTTGTATCTGAATCTGTGATGGCATCTTGAACCAATAAAAGCTGCGCTTGATCTGGTAACCAGGGCCAAAGGGCTTTGAGACTCTCTACATGATTTTCTGCGTACTGAAGACCTTCACGAAACGCCGTGGATGCTTCCGCGGCTCGGTCTGGTTCCATCAACTGTGTTTCTTCAACGCGCTGGAGCAGTTTGAGACTGTGCTTGGCCAGCACCACCGCTTGCTGGGGTTTTCCGGCGGCAATCATATCCAGCATGATCGAAACCAGACCATCACGCGCGGCCAGAATCTCACTGTTTGAGTTGGTGTTGGCTACCGCTTGAAGCGCGGCCTGGGCGTAGAGTACAGGAATATTATCGACGGGGTCGTTGATGGATTCGCGAAACCGGACCACAGCGGAGGTGGTTTGAAGTGTAATATCCGATCGTGAGGCAGCCTCGTCAGGGCTTGCCAAGTCGTGAAGTTCCATGGCCTGCGAAGCACTTAAATTATCGAGTCGAACGGCTCCAGACCATTGAGAAACATCCTCGTCCGCGTCGATGGCTTCAGCTATGGCAGTCGCGACGAGGTCATCAAATTCTTCGACGAATGTGTCATTGGACTCCCCAAAGCCAGAACCCAGGGCTGGGAGTTTCAGCAGTTCGATGTGGGGTAGGTTTGCTTCCCAGAGGATGGTTCCAACACTGTCTTCCATATCGTCTTCGAACTCACTGGCGACCGTTTCAATTAAAGTTAGTAATTCTTCGCGAAGAATCCCGGCGCTGAAAGAGAGCCCCCCGATGCCGTCGAGCAGGAGAGGGAAGAGCGGACTGTCTTGAGGTTTTTGAACCGTGAGGATGGGCTCATTAAACATCAACAAACCACCGGGCTGAATATTGAGTTTTGTTTGACCTGCTTTGTTGGCCAACGCGGTCATCCGTTGAATGAAGTTATCGGTGGATTTTTGTGTGTTCTGATGCTCGAGACCAAATAGCTTGCGAGTTTTCAGCGCAGCGGTGAATGCTTGGACAACATCGTAGCCCATGGCAATCAGAACGGGGTCGAATCCGAAGTCTCCATCGTATTCGACGCTGTCATTTGGATCGAAACTCATACCTTTTTAATTTACTGCAAAGTTCCCCATGAACCAAAATCTAAAATAACTTCGGAGGTTTGGGAGCGCGTCGCTGTAAATACGGAAGGGTAGTCAAACCACCCCTTATGTAAGTGACTAATAATACTAATTATTTTGTAGGTTAAAACGACGCACCGTGTTGACCCTCTGGTAGGAACGTTCTATTTCTCTGATGTCGTTTGGTGAGCTTATGCTCGCCGCTATGTTCTGGAAGTCATTTTTGACCGGTAAGGCAGGCTTACGGGGGTTAAATGACGCATTTAGGGGAAAATCGATGAAAAAAAGATATGTAAGTATGCTGGCGCTTGGGTGCGCACTGGGGCTTCTAGTGGGCTGCCAAGCAGATGGTCCAGCAACGGATGCAAAGCCGGCAGACGCGCCGGCTAAGGCGGAAGCACCGGCTCGAGGTGTGGACAGCGCGGCTAAGGTTATTAAGGTAGGCGCATTAAATGACGAAAGCGGTCCAGCTGCTGTCATTGGTAAGCCATTTGCAGCAGGTAAACGTATTCTAGCTGCCGAAGTGAATGCAGGTGGTACTGGAATTTTACCAGAAGGCTGGAAAATTGAATTGGTTGAAAAAGACCATGGGTACAACCCTGGTAAAGCTGAAGCTGCCTACAAAGAAATCAAAGACCAAGTCCTCTTTCTAGGAACAAGCTTTGGTACACCTAACACGTTGCCACTGCGTCCTTACTTGCAGCAGGACAACATGGTTGCTTTTCCAGCATCTTTGTCTTCGGCAATGGCAGGTTTTGAGCACACGCCACCGGCTGGCGCTTCGTACACACTCGAAGCCATGCGCGCCATGGACTGGATTGTTGAATCTGCAGGCGGAGCCGACAAAGTTAAGGTTGGTATCATTTATGACCAAACCGATTTCGGTAAAGATGGTTATGCTGGCTTGAAGGCTGCAGCTGATCATTACAAGACCACCATCGCAGCTGAGCAAACCATTGCTCCTGGACAAAAAGATTTTACTGCAGTGATTGGTGCTCTTAAGCAAGCTGGAGCAACACATGTACTCCTAACGGTTTTGGCATCATCTACAGGTCCTATTTTGGGAACATCTGCTAAGATGGGCTACATGCCAACATGGGTTGGACAAACTCCAAGTTGGATTGACCCCTTCTTTGCGCACCCTCAGCTCCCTGCTCAAGTTTTCACCAAGTTTGTTTGGCTCTCAGGTATGCCATTTTGGGGTGAGCCTGTTGCCGGTATGGATAAGTTCCTCGCAGCGTATGAGAAGTACGGCAAGCCTATGAAAGCTCGTCCGGATTTTTACACTATGATGTCATACATTCAGGGACGCTTGGCTTTGGAAGCAGCAAATCAGGCTTTGGCCGCAGGTCCTCTTAATCCGGATACCTACATGACTGCCCTACGAGCTATCGATGGCTGGGATGCTGGCGGTATGGTCAAGCCAATCAGCTTGAAGGCGTTTCCATATGTAACGGCTACTCAGGTTCGTGTGTTGAAGCCAGACTTTGAGAAGAAGTCTTGGACTGTTGTTTCTGACTACGCTGAACCTGCATCTATGGCAAAAGAAGCTGCACCTGCTCCTAAAGAGGGGCAAGCAGCGGCAGCCGAAGGTGAAAAGGACAAGGTTGCTCAGTAAACCTTACCCATTCAATGTTAGAACTTGCTAATTTAGAGGTGGTGTACCACTCGGTGGTACTGGTCCTCAAAGGCATCAGTTTGAAGGTGCCCGAGAAGAGTATCATTGCTCTTCTCGGGCCCAATGGTGCGGGCAAGACAACGGTCCTACGAGCCGTTTCCGGCTTACTTTCAATTCATAACGGCGATATCACCAAGGGTGACATACATTTTGAGGGACGGTCTGTAGTGGGTGCAAAACCGGCTAGGATTGTGGCTCAAGGCGTGGGTCAAGCTATGGAAGGTCGACGCATATTCGCAGACCTATCTGTAGAGGAGAACTTACTGGCTGGTGCTTACGGAAGACCGAATCAGGAAGCGCGACAAGATATTGAAAAGTTTTATGACCGGTTCTCCATTTTAGGAGAGCGCCGTCATCGTGCCGCGGGATACCTTTCTGGCGGTGAGCAGCAAATGCTGGCTATCGCCAGGGCCTTGATGTCGAGGCCGAAGCTTCTTCTCTTGGATGAGCCCTCGTTGGGACTGGCACCCCGTGTGGTTGCGGATGTCGCAAAGCTTATCCGAACGATTCGCGATGACGGAGTTAGTATTTTGCTCGTTGAGCAAAATGCCTCGCTTGCATTGGAACTCGCCGACTACGGTTATGTATTGGAAAATGGAAAAATTGTGACGGACGGTCCATCCCAAGAACTGGCTGCCGATGAGGACATACGCGAGTTTTACATGGGCATCGGCAGTGAGTCGGCCGTGAATTATCGCAATATCAAACGCTACCGTCGCCGAAAACGGTGGCTTTCATGAGTCTATTGGAAATCCGTGATTTGAAACTTTCCTTTGCTGGTGTGAAGGCTCTAGATGGTGTTTCTCTTGCACTCAACGAAGGAGAAGTCGCTGCGGTCATTGGACCCAATGGTGCGGGCAAAACATCATTGTTTAACTGCATCTCTGGACTCTATCAGCCTCAAGAGGGAGAAATACTTTTTGACGGTAAAGCCCTGCGGGGCCTGGCGCCTTACGAAATAGCGGCCAATGGCGTTGCGCGAACGTTTCAGAACTTGGCACTTTTTGAGCATCTGACGGTACTAGAGAATCTTCAATTGGGTCGCCATCATTTGATGAAAACCAAGTGGTGGAATGATATTTTCTTCTCCGGTAAAACCCGCCGAGAAGAGATTCGCCATCGCCATCAGGTTGAAGAGGTTATCGATTTTCTCGATCTCGCTCGTTACCGTGCCATGCCCGCCGGGATCTTATCTTATGGTGTCTTGAAGAAAATCGAGTTGGGGCGTGCGCTGTGTATGGAGCCTAAGCTTCTGCTCTTGGACGAACCAGCTGCGGGTCTTAATCAGGAAGCTACCGAGGACCTTGCCCGATGTATTCTCGATATCAAAGAGGAGCTGGGGATTACGCTTTTACTGATCGAACACGACATGCGATTTGTTATGCAGTTGGCCGATTCCATCACGGTTCTAGATTTTGGGAAGCAGATTACTCACGGTCGTCCCGAAGAGGTTCAACAACACCCTGATGTGATTGCTGCTTATACGGGCGTAGGAGCGCATAGCTGATGGCTGTTTTACCTCAGACATTACCAGGGTGTTTGGAACACTTTGCCTCAGAAATGGGCGACCGAGTTGCGTTGCGTCAAAAAGAATTAGGTCTATGGAAAGAAATTTCTTGGACCGCCTATGCCCAAGCGGTTCGGGCCACGGCTCGCGCTTTATGGGAGTGGGGCGTGCGTCCGGGGGACCACGTTGCGATATTGGCGGATAACCGTCCAGAGTGGCTTTATGTTGATTTGGCTGCCCAAAGTTTAGGCGCCAGCAGTGTCGGAATTTATCAAACCAATCCACCCGATGATGTTGAATACGTTTTAAATCACAGTGGCTCAAAACTGATTTTCTGTGAGGACCAAGAGCAAGTAGATAAATGCCTTCGTATTGGTGATGCAATTCCCAAAGTAGAACGCATTGTCATGTTTGATCCTCGAGGAACCCGCCATTATGAAGATGAGCGGCTCGCCAAATGGGCCGATTGCTTAAGCTTGGGTGAAAACTTATTGGAAAATGATTCCACATGGTTCAAGCAAAAGTTAGAAGCAATGGACCCTATGGTTAGCTCCATGGTGATTTATACATCGGGGACCACGGGTCAGCCTAAAGGTGCCATGATATCCAATGGCAATGTTCTTGGTTTGGCGCGGGAGGCGGCGAAGATGCTCGGTGCATCTCATGAGGATTGTTTGCTCTCGTATTTGCCGCTTTGTCACGTTGCCGAAAAGATTTTTAGTTTGTTTCTTCCCCTTACCACTGGCGCAGTGGTTCACTTTGGTGAATCCATCGAAACGGTTCAGCAGGATTTAGCGGAAGTTTCACCCACAGTCTTTTTAGGCGTTCCCCGTATTTGGGAAAAAATGCACGCTCAAGTGACCTTGAAGATGCAGGATGCATCTTGGTTAAAGAGAGCGCTTTACAACTTTTTTATGCCTCGTGGCCAAGCCATTGCAGATCGCCGACGCAATGGGACCTCTGGTCTTATGGATAGCTGTGTAGCCTGGTTGGGTGACATGTTGGTATTCCGAGCCTTGCAAGAGCGCTTAGGCCTTCGTCGCTGCAGGCTTCCCGTAAGCGGCGCAGCACCCATTTCGCCTGAACTCTTACGATGGTTCCACGGTATTGGTGTCTTGATTGGTGAAGGTTACGGTCAGACCGAGTCCACGGGAGTCAGCCACCTTAATCAGCCTGGGGCCGTTCGCATTGGTACCGTTGGTCAATTGATTCCGGGTATGGAATGCCGGGTTGCTGATGACGGCGAAATTTTACTTAAGGGTGAAGCGGTCTTCTGTGGTTACTTGCACAATGAAGAGGCTACTCGGGCAACAGTGGATGAGGATGGCTGGTTGCATACCGGTGATATTGGGGTGGTGGATAAAGATGGTTATTTGTCCATTACAGGTCGTAAAAAAGAAATCATCATCACCGCTGGGGGTAAGAACCTCTCACCGGAGAAAATCGAAAACAGTTTAAAGAACAGCGCATACATCAAAGAAGCGGTGGCCATTGGTGACGCGAGAAAGTTTATTTCTGCGCTTGTCTTGATTGATTATCACGCGGTCAGTGATTGGGCAGTAAGAAAAGAAATCACGCACACTTCTTTAAGTGACCTGGTTGCGCATTCGGAAGTTCAAGAGCTGGTGCAGGACGAGATCAATAAAGGCAACGAGCACCTGGCTCGGGTTGAGCAGGTTCGCGCGTTTCGGCTTTTCGATAAAGAGCTGCATCAAGATGATGGTGAACTGACAGCGACCCAAAAGGTTAGACGCGGTGCCATTACAGAAAAGTATGAGACGTTGATTAACTCCATGTATACGAGGAGTAGCTGAATCGTGGCTGAGTTTACGCAATATTTAACCAGCGGTCTCGCTTTGGGGGCCATTTACGGTTTGGTGGCCCTTGGGTTTGTCGTTATTTACCGGGCTTCTCAGGTTTTCAACTTTGCCCACGGTGAGCTGCTAACTTTTGGTGCAGTGGTCATGGTTTACTTAAGTGCACCCGCGGTCTCAGATGTTGGAGAGGGGTTGGGGGCACCTACAGTCAGTGGTTTGGGTTTGCCTTGGGGCATTGCCTTGCTCTTATCGATGATTCTAACGGGCTTGATTGCCATGGGTATTGAGCGCATTGGCTTAAGGCCTTTGGTGGGGCGACCGGTGTTTGTTCCGATCATTGTAACGCTCTTTGTGGGAGCAGTTCTGCGGACCATCGTGATGCTCGTATTTGGAAATGACGCTATGCCCTTGTTAACGCCTTGGGATTCTATGGGCGCGTTTCACCTGGGCTCAACCATCTTGGATTACAACTCCGTTGGGTCCATTGTTGCCGGCGCGATTGCCTTTACTGGTTTTGGGATTCTCATTCGTTATACGCGGCTTGGGGTCGCGATGCGGGCGACGGCCAGTGATCAAGAGACTTCTCTTGGGCTGGGTATCCCGGTTGGGAAAATTCTTGGTCTGACGTGGTTTATTGCTGGTGCGTTCGCGGCTTTGGCGGGTATTTTTCTCGGCGTGCGTGATTATAGCGTGGATATGAATTTAGGCTTCATTGCATTGCGCGCATTTCCTGCAGTGATTGTTGGCGGTTTGGACTCTGCTAAGGGTGCAGTTGTGGCTGGGCTCTTACTTGGTGTGTTGGAAGTTATGACCGCAGCCTATGTGAATGCTTCCCTGGGAGCGATGGGTAAGAACCTGCATACCGTTTTTCCTTATTTGGTGATGATTGCTTTTTTAGTGGTTCGGCCTTACGGCTTGTTTGGAACCACGAAAGTTGAGCGCGTGTAATGCCAACTCGACCTTTGGTGACTCGATACGAAGATGACTTAAAGCTTTTCCCCGATATGTGGCACCGTGTTGGTCTGGTGGCATTTGCTTTGCTTGTGATCCTGATTCCTCTGCTGGCCAATGCACATTGGATCAACATTGTTAACAATGCCTTGATTGCGGTTGTAGGTGCAGTTGGCATGATGGTGCTAACAGGATTTGCTGGGCAGGTCAGCTTGGGCCACGCAGCTTTTTTAGCCGTTGGCGCTTACGGAGCGGCTATATTTTCTATTGAATTGGGGCTTCCCTTTTGGCTTTGCATTCCTCTTTCGGGACTTGTAGCCGCGTTGGTCGGCTTGAGTGTCGGGCCTTTTGCGCTTCGACTTGAAGGTTTGTATTTAGCCATTGTTACTATTGGACTGATGTTTCTCGTTGAACATGTTCTGCGCAATGGCTTGGAAGTTGTTTACGGTAAAGACTATCTTAGCGTCCCCATGCATAGTTTTTTTGCTCAAGCTGGCGCGACAGGCTTGGGGGATTTTAGGGCTGCCTGGCGCATTGGCGACTGGGTCATCGATGCAGACCGAAAATTGTACTTGGTGTTTGTCGTGATCGCTTCTGTCGTCGTGTGGATGGGGAAGAACCTACAGCGTAGCAATTCTGGCCGAGCCATGATGGCGGTTCGCGATGGTGAGCTTGCATCAGCTGCATTGGGGGTTCACGCATCCCATGCCAAAATGCGAGCTTTTGGAATATCCTCTTTTATTGCTGGGGTGGCGGGGGCCATGTATGCATTTGCTCATCCTGTCCTGACGCTTGAACCCTTTGGTTTGAAGATGAGCGTGGACTTTATCGCCATGGTTGTCTTGGGCGGTGTGGGCACTATGTTCGGAGCTGTTTGGGGAGCCCTGGCTTTCACGGTCTTACAGCCGGTGGCCGAACTGATGGGAAGTCTGCTTCCTTTTCCCCCTTCTTTTACTTCGGAACATCAGTCTGTCTTAATCTTTTTTCCCACGCTTTGTTTATTTCTGATATTTGAACCTTTTGGCCTTCTGGGAATTTGGTTGCGGATCAAACGTTATTTTATGGCGTGGCCGTTTCGCTATTAGTAGGCTTTGTGGTTTCGTGAGGTTTGGGGGATTTGGTATGGCGTTAACAAAGCTTGGACGGTGCAGCTGCATTGCATTTTTGGTCTTGCTCACAACCGGATGCGCAGGGGTGCAACCCGGGGTAGAAACGGGCACGGACTCAGGTCCAGCTCCTTTGATGCTTTGGAAGGTCAGTTCTGAAGCAAGGCCGGCAG
>MDSW01138992.1_pt1 | contig 12906 bp, 13 predicted proteins | sample 811171 | NCBI WGS metagenome assembly MDSW01 (sample SAMN05326641, study PRJNA326480) | marine metagenome | isolation source: seawater | place: Atlantic Ocean: North West | collected 2012 | reverse complement strand
TACTGTTTGCGTCACTGATATCAACATATCTTTTGCTTCGTAATCGTGTTGGTCCGGATACCGAAGGCTCCACCGCTGCAGATCTGTTCGATATCCCGTTTACGTCAGTCAGTTCGTTTGTTCTTTTGATGAGTTCACTGACAATGGTGCTAGCAGTTACCTCAATAGGTAGAGGTGAGTTAGAGCGTTGCAAAATGTGGCTGCTCACCACTGCCATATTAGGGACAGTGTTCATAGCCGGTCAGGTGTACGAGTTCACGGGATTTTACCGTGAGGGGCTCGGCTTCACGACGAATATCTCGTCGTCTGCCTTTTTCACGCTCACTGGCTTTCACGGTGTGCACGTATCACTCGGCATCATAATGCTAGTAACCCTTTGGTCACTTATAAGCCGGGGTAACATTGGTGCTGAGCGTGCTGAGACAGTAGAGATAATTGGTCTCTACTGGCATTTTGTAGATATTGTTTGGATCGTAATTTTTGCCGTCGTTTATCTAATCCCATAGGAGTATTGGTCCGATGAATGTTATCACCGACTCCCATGCAGAGGGAACCGACGAACACGAAGACCATGGTTTAAGTGATGTTGGTTACATCAAAATAGCTTTACTTTTAGCCGTGTTAACTGCTATCGAAGTATTAACTTATTTTGTTGACTTTGGAGTTTTGGAAGTTCCATCCTTACTCATCTTGATGGTCGTAAAGTTTCAAATCGTAATCTCGTACTTCATGCATCTTAAGTTTGATAATAAAATTTTCAGTTATTTATTCATAACTGGGCTCGTCTTAGCAGTCGTTGTTTTTGCAGCCATGGCTACTTCACTGGTCTTTTGGACTGATCCAGCGGGTTGTGATGCTGGACGGTTCTGTTAAAAATGGTTTCTTTTCTACGCTGTTTGAGATAGCGGCTTTCTTTTGAGTGCGTTTAACCGGTACGGTCAAAGTTCGTGATAGATCTCAGACGTCTCCGCAATGAACTTAGTTATCGTGCAGGTGCGATCAAAAAGGGCACTGATAGCGATGTCATAAATCGTTTACTTGAAGCTGATGTAGCTTCGCGATCTGTTACTCATGAAGCTGATGAAGCGAGAGCTGCACACAACGCTGCCAGCAAAGAAATTGGACGTGCGACGGCTGATGAGCGTCCAGAAAAAATAAGCCACGCTGGCACTTTAAAAATCTCGCTTGAGAAATTAGAGAACGCTGAGACAATAGCTAAACAGCTTGTTGAAGAACTGATTCTTCAAGTACCAAACCCCGCGCACGAAAGCGTTCCTGAAGGCGGTGAAGAAGAATTTATCGTTATTAAAGAAGTAGGAGAACGTACTGAGCCTAGAGAATACGACCATGCAGATCTTGGTGAGCTACTCGGGATGGTCGATAGTGAACGCGCCGTAAAAAACAGTGGCAGTCGATTTGCCTATTTAATGGGCCCAGCAGTTCGACTAGAGTTCGCGCTGATCCAGTATGTCTTTGATCTATTAGAAATGAATGAGTTTATTCCCGTTGTCCCTCCTGTGCTGGTGCGTGAAGAGATGATGATCGATGCTGGATTTTTCCCCACTGATCGTAATCAGGTGTATGAGATAGCGGGCGATGATTTGTTTCTTACTGGAACGGCTGAGGTGGCACTTGCGGGGCTCCATCGGGGTGAAAGGCTTGATAGGGCTAAATTACCTATCCGATACGCTGGATTCTCATCATGTTTTCGCAGAGAAGCTGGAACTTACGGTAAAGACACACGCGGTATCTTTAGAGTTCACCAGTTCGATAAAGTTGAAATGTTTTCATTTTGTGACCCTGACTCGAGCTGGGAAGAACTTGAAAAGCTTCGAGACCTGCAAGAAAAAATTGTTAGTTCATTAAATTTACCGTACAGAGTTATTGCCGTCGCAGCTGGAGATCTAGGAGCTGCGGCCGCAAAAAAATATGATCTTGAGGTTTGGTTACCGTCTGAAGGCGCTTACCGGGAAGTCACGTCGTGCTCTAATTACACTGATTATTCAGCACGCAGAATGTCGAGTCGATATAAAGATGATTCCGGCAGTGGTTTGGTTCACACTTTGAATGGGACTGCGTGTGCAATATCGCGCACGTTAGTTTTTTTGATGGAAAACTGCCAGATGGAAGATGGTTCAATAGAGGTGCCTGAAGTGCTCCAAAAATATGTGGGCTATGAGCGGATCGACGGACCTAAATAGGTTAGTCGACCATTTTTATTCCTAATAATGCTGCTGCGATGCCCCCGGATAGAGAAAGTACTAGATAGCCAAGAGCTAGCTTTTTGTCGTTTCTCAATAACTGATCCAAATGAAGTGCCAGCCCTGAAATAGTCGTTAGAGAACCTAGTGCGCCTGTTCCAAGTACCACTTCGGTTGACCCGCCAGTATTGGTAAGTAGACCGAGCGCAAATGCCCCTAAAAGGTTAATTAGCAAAGTTCCTATTAGGCCAAAGTATCTAGTTGCGTACCATCGAATTATGGCGCCAGTGCTGACTAGAACGATAAAACTAATAATTATGAGGTACGCCATCGGACCCGTCGGCTTAACAGAAATGCAATTGAGGAGAAAATAATTGTTACAAATATTTCGGAGAGACCAGCTAGATAATTAGCTTCGTTGATAGAAGTAGCGACACGAAAACAAAGAGCTGAGAAGCTAGTTAGAGCACCGCAAAAACCCACAGTCAACCAAGATTGTGTCGACCATTGGCTTTTAGTAACCCAACCGATGATAAAACAGCCAATGGTGTTTGCGATTAGAAGGCCGAGAGCAGGGTCGCTAGCAGATTGGAAGGCCCACCGTAATAACGACGCGATGATCGCACCTAACGAGATTTTTAACACCAAACTTGAGGTCATGTGATTGGCGAGTTGTTTCGAGACCGAAGGAGTTTAGTCAGATGAATGATCCTGAAGAGGTAAAAGCGTTACGTGATCAGCTTATGGCGCGCGGGTTATTGGAGTCTGACATTGTCGATAATCCTATTAATTTTTTCAAAGAATGGTTAACGGTCGCTCAAGACTTAGGATTTTACAATGCAGAGGCAATGGTTGTATCAACTGTTTCTGAAAGCGTCATTCCATCAATGAGGAACGTGTTAATGCGAGGATTATCTACTGACGGGTTACTTTTTTACACAAATTACTTGAGCCAAAAGGGCAGAGAGTTAGATGCTAATCCCTTTGCTGCAAGTATTTTTAGTTGGCTTCCGCTGGAACGTCAGGTTAGATTCTCGGGTTCGGTGGCAAAAGTGTCAGTTGATGTCTCTGACAATTATTTTAAAACGCGAGCAAGGAAATCGCGAATTTCGGCAATCATTTCGAAGCAAAGTGAGGTTGTCGCCGGAAGAGGAGAGTTAGAGCTTCTTTGGGCAAATCTGTTTGATGAATTAGATGGTGCTGATCTATCCCGTCCAGTGCATTGGGGTGGCTATCAACTAACTCCTAACCGCATCGAATTTTGGCAAGGTCGCCCGAATAGGTTGCATGATCGATTGGTATACGAGAAGTCACCGCAAGGATGGGTAGTTAGCAGGTTGGCTCCTTAGCGTTGAATTTATGTGGCGCTATTGAGTGTTATCCAGTCCCTAGCTGCTGCTGCTAGTCCTTCGATTAGAGCTTCATGATGTGGAACTCGTCCAGGCCCTTTGAAACCTGTCCATAAAGGACTCTTCCCCCGAATCCTTGGCGGAAGCTCTAGCTGTATACCTCCCTTCCGAGGTAGATTGACAGGATTTTGAGAATGTTGGCCACGCAAGCTCTTAGGTATTTTTTCTAAGTCGTAAAGAATTTCATAATGTGGGAGGCGAGTCATTAGGCGGCAAGCCACGAACTCTGCAAGTTGGCGGTTCCTACCACCGAGCAGCACGGATTTCAAAAGATCTGGTCTACCGAAGCCATGGACTGCTACTACGACTTCCACATGTTCAATGAATTGTGTTAGCAACGCAGAGTCTGCAGGGGCTACTAGGTGTGAAGGGATATGCCACTGCTCGTCTGGCCCCTGAAGCACAGCGTAAAATGAGGAGTCAGATCGTTCAGCAGCGACTTGAGCGATATCATCTGTTACTTCTTCTAGCCAACCTCCATGGAATGCCATGAATCCAAATTTGGACCGTAGCTCAAGCACTTCATTCACTCCTGGTTTACTCAGAAGCGATGCAAATGGTTTCTCCGTCTCCAGTAGGGCATGTTGACCGAGGTGCAGAGCCATTTTAAGAATTCCTTGAGAACGTAGTTTTAAGTTGATGAATCATCAGTAAGTTGATTCTCTTTCGGACTTGATAGTAAGAAAATCATAGCGGCTGACACAATAATGCTAAGAGATACGCCCACACGCACTCCGCCTATATTCGAGATCTGGTTACTAAGACTGGCGCTCCAGCTTTCCACTTCAAGAATGACTCGGTTAGGGCTAGCTCCCAGTCGTTCAGTAATCCAAAACACAACTAGATACATTCCAGCCATAATCATTAACGAGCCCGCCAAGCGGTCAACTTTTGGAAGAAACAATCGAAGTTTAACAAGTAGCGATTGTCGCGCTATTGCCAGACTTATCGTCAGTGCAGTTAGTACTAACGCCATTCCGATTGAATAAGCAAAAAAAGAAATAAGGCCGGTTGTGAAGTTATTTGCGGAGGTTGATACGACCACGATAAAAGTTGGCAATCCGCAAGAAATAGAAGCGATTGCGTAGCTGACCCCAAAGAAAAAGAGCGATTTAAGATTTCGGTTATCAGGGCCCTCTTTAAAATTAGGAAGAAAAATTCTTAAACGGTAGCCAAGAATAAAAGCTATTCCGAGAGCTATGAGAGTACTCCCAATAAAGATGGTGAGCCATGGAACGACCTGACGCACAGCGCTAAGACCGGCAGATACGAGCAATCCGATAATGCTGAAAACCGCTACGAATCCAGACGAGACTGTTAAGCCAGTTATTAGGGCTCGTCCGATACCAGTTTTTTCATTAAGAGCTTCTGCTTCTTCTGTTCCAAGAAAATAGGAGAGATAAGCCGGAAGCATTGCGAACCCACAAGGGTTGATGGTTGCAACTAAACCAGCAGTAAATGCGAAAGTAAGGCTTGCTGATGTCATATGCCAAACTCTGTCGTCATTTTGTTGCGTAGATCTTCATAAGTTAAGACACCACTGTAGCGATCAACAATTAAACCTTCGATCGAAACAAAGATAGTTGTTGGCATTGCTATCCCACCGAATTCGGTGAGCAAGTCACTGTCGTCAATACCTGTAGGGTATGTCACTCCGGTGGTTTTTACGATTTTTTGTGCTTGGGTGATCCCCTCTATTGCAAGGCCAAGAATAGTTACTTCATCTCCAAATTCCTGATGGATTTTTTCGAAATCTGGCATTTCTTGTACACATGGAGTACACCAAGACGCGAAAAAATTAATAATTAGTGGTTGGCCTTTAAATATTTTCAGCGACTTGTTAACGCCTTTGAAATTGGTAAAAATTGATGAATAAATAGTTTCGGTATTTTGTGAACCCAGAACGTCGTCATCGAGTTTTGAAGTACTCGGGCCACCTTGACCTGAAAAAAGAAAAACAGTGGCGATGATTATGTACGTTGTAAGTAAGAAAATAAGACGCTTACGTCTGGGTGATTCAATACCTAAGAAAGTCATCAAGTTGATCCGTTGTTCTTATTTAAACACCGTAACCGCAAATGTTTGGATTGTGTTAAAGGAGCGAACTGTTGCAGGCCCTAAGCTTGTGTTGACGACTTCAACGGACTAGATATTTCGGGTTTAGTAACTGTTCCTAGTCGTAAAAACCTCAGAAATAGCTACCGGAACGAGTACTCTAAAGCGCCTGTATTGTTTCTCGTTGCGTCGGTTTCACCGACGTATCGAAGGTGCTCTAAATGAGCGAAGGTTTCAGATTCGGCCATTGGCCCCCAGGATCTTTCTTTAAAAAGTTCCTTCATATAGCGATCGACTGGTGCACGTCCGAGTCGATCTGATGAGTCTCTAAGCAATTGAAGTCTTTCTTCATGATGCCGTTTAATATCTGTAACTCGTCCTGGTAGATCTGTAAATGGTTGGCCGTGAGCAGGTAACCCAAGTTTTACTGAGTTAAATTCCTTAACGCGATCCAGACTTGTGAAGAAATCTTTTAGTGGATCAAGAGCTGTTCCCATGCCTGATATGTGCGGCGTAATTGTTGGGAGAACGTGGTCACCACAAATCATTACCTCTTCTTCAGGATCATAAAGACAGAGGTGATCTGGAGTGTGGCCCGGCGTGTGTACAGCGACAAACTCTCTGCCGGCTAATGAAATATGATCGGCATCTTCAAGATGTGAAGTTGGTTGAGGTGTAGCAAACCACCTGCCACCCCAGCCATGTTTCATAAAGCTATAACCGAGGCGGCGATGCAGAGGCAATTTATAGCGTTTACCTCCCCATGGAGTTGGAGCACGAGGGCCCGTTTCACGGTTGAGAAATAGCGTGTTGTCTAGAATTTCGGAGTTGTCTCCGTCGTTGTCAACTGACTCCACCACATCATCGTCTTCATCCGCAGTGTCCCACCAAAGTTTAAAATTTTTGTGGGTGATTATCTCGGCACCGTATTGCTCTCTAAAATGCCCAGATGCTCCGAAGTGGTCAGGGTGACTATGGGTGATAATTATGGAATGTACGCGTTCAGGCGGGAGTTCTGCTTGCTTAAGCCCGGCCATAAGAGCTTTCCAGTTTTGAGGTCCTGGAAGCCCTGGATCTACAAGTGCAGCTCCATTCTCGTCATCGAGTATGTAACAATTAACGTGGCCTAAGCCCGGCATTGACATAGGCAACTGAAGCCGCCGGATGTTTTTCGCTATTTCAACAACTTTTTGGTCAGGTGGTTGTTGTTCCTCGCGTACTGAAAGATTCACGGCGAAGATTCTAGCTTATTCTCTAACTAATATTTGATTTTATGCCTCGGAAGTATCTGGGATCAGAAAAAAATGATCATGGTAATGACGGAGTTCGCTAATGCTTTCTCGAATGTCATCTAATGCTCGATGTGAAGTTTTTTTATGAGGGAGCGATTTTAAGATTGCCGGTTGCCATCGGCGCGCCAGTTCTTTAATCGTGGAAACATCTATTGATCGGTAGTGCAGATAATTTTCTATTTCTGGTAGATATGCATCTAAAAATCTTCTATCTGTGCCTATGGAGTTCCCACACAGTGGAACGGTCCGAGGGTTGGGAACATATTCTTTTATAAATTCTAAAGTCGATTGTCCAGCTTCTTGAAGTGTTGTTTGCGAATCTCTTATTTGGTGAATTAGCCCCGATTGAGTGTGCATTTTAGTTACATAGTCATCCATCTCTGAGAGTTGTGTCTCTGTAGCGTGAACAACTAGTTCGGGACCCTCAGCAATAATTTGAAGGTTGTTGTCAGTAACGATTGTTGCGATTTCCACGATGACATGGCGTTTGGGTTCGAGGCCAGTCATTTCTAAATCCATCCATACAAGCACAATGGCATCGTACGCTGTCCAGGCACCGAGAGGAGGATACTCCAGCTAAGTGTTTCTTATGCCTAAAGTCTTAATTGTGATCTCACTACCGATTCGACGTTTAGATTCTGAAATAGCTTTACCTACTTATGCCAAACCGGGTGATGCTGGAGCTGATTTAGTAGCGGCTGAAAGTTTATTCCTGACCGCTGGGGGTGGTCGTGCCTTGGTCGCTACTGGTATCGCTATTGCCATTCCGGACGGATTCGCAGGCTTTATTCAACCGAGGAGCGGATTGGCCTTAAAACATGGTGTTACATGTCTTAATTCTCCTGGCTTGATTGACAGCGGGTATCGAGATGAATTGAAAGTCTTACTAATTAATACTGACCCTGAAAATGATTACGAAGTGCGGCGCGGAGACCGGATTGCGCAGTTGGTAATTCAAGCTGTGGAGCAGGCTGAATGGGATTTAGTTGATGATTTAGGTTCTTCAGTTCGTGGTACGGGTGGGTTTGGGCACTCGGGGCGTTAATGGATTTATTGTCCCAGCTCAGAGTTATAACTAGCAGGTATGCAAAACCGTCGTTTCCCCAGGTCATTGTCACAACATCCTTCTCTAAGAGATCGTGAAAATTCAGATCACGTGGGTTCGAGAAATTATCTAATAACACAGTCAGCAGTTCGAGAAATGAATTTTTTTCGTATGCAGAAAGGTGAAGACACCCGAGTGGTTCAGCTTCGTAGATCTGCTGTATCGAGATTACATCGACGACGTTTTGAAGCCGATGAGATAGATCTCAGATATTGGAAACAACGAGAAAACACAATGTACCTAGTCGAAGATGGCGGCTGATAGTGACTCCGGCTCTTGATCTTGTTGCCTCGTTAGGTATTGAAGTAGGAGTTCATTCTTATAAACATGATCCTTCACACAAGAGTTACGGGCTTGAAGTAGTTGAAGCTTTAAAAGTGGCTTCAGAACAAGTATTTAAAACGCTTGTGGTGAATTTGATTCGAACTGATTTAAAAAGCGAGCTGGTTATGGTTTTAGTACCAGTTGTTAAGACCGTAAATTTAAAAGTTGTGTCGTCGGTAATGAAGGCAAAGAAGGCTTTCTTGGCGAGTGGGGTTGATGCGGAGAGAGTGACTGGCTATGTGGTGGGAGGGATTAGCCCGTTAGGAACCCGCACAACGTTACGAACTCTGATCGATGAATCTGCTAACAATTATGAAATTCTGTATTGCAGCGGCGGTAGAAGAGGTTTAGAAATTTCGATCAGTCCGAAAGAGTTGCTGAGAGCGATTAACGCTCAGGCAGTTCCTGGATTGACGAATAAGTAGTTATTCACTATGAGTTCAACCATCGCCTAAGAGCTAGCTTTTGATTTACTTGAAGTGATTTGTAGTTGTAGGCCGCCCGGGGCTTGAACCCGGCACCTTGGGATTAAAAGTCCCCTGCTCTACCAGATGAGCTAGCGGCCCTACAGAAGTTCGATAGAGATCTAGATGAAAGACCTAAAGATCGACCTCCTCGTAGCGTACAGGCGACTTATAACAGGGAGAACTTTCCTATATGAAGCTTGTGAAATTCTTTCTTAGCAACAATTTGTTAACCAAAATTGAGTTTGTTTTCGACAGCAAAGTTTTTTGCAGGTAAGCCTTTGACTGTGAGTATTAAACGAGAGCCAAAAAATAGCTCTAGCCCTGAAACGCTAATAGTTGGGGCGGGCCTAGCCGGCTTAGCGGCAGCTTCTTTTCTTAAAGCAAATAAGAGAGAAGTCCTAGTTATCGAAGCAGCTGGTGAAGTGGGCGGTCGGGTTCGTACTGATGTTCATGGAGAATTTCTTTTTGACCGCGGATTTCAAGTTCTGTTGACTGCTTACCCAGAGCTTGAGCGACATGTTGATCTAGATGCACTGGATCTGTGTTATTTCGAGTCTGGTGCCGTGCTGGTGAAAGAAGATAAATTAAGTCGTTTAATAGATCCAGCGAAAAGACCTTTGGCTGTTTTTCCAGCTGCGCTCTCTCGCTCCTTAAAGACTAAGGACAAGCTAAGACTATTGAAGTTGCGAATTTTATTAAGCAAGTCTTGGGAACCTAAGTCTGATATTTCGATGGAGCTAGCGCTTCAAGAGTTCGGTTTTTCGCGAGAGGCAATTGGGAGTTTTTTCTTTCCGCTTCTTTCTGGCATTCAGTTAACGCCTCGACTTGAGGGATCGGCTCGGCTTGGGTTTTATATCCTTGGTTGTTTGTTTCGTGGCAGTGCTGCGTTGCCAAGTCGAGGAATGGGTGAAATACCGAAGCAAATGTCTCAGCGTTTACCTGAAGATAGCCTTATGTTGAATTCACCGGTTGAGTCGATAGCGGGTCGAGACGTTTTTCTTAAGAACGGACTGAAGTTTCAACCGGCTCAGTTAATTGTGGCAACCGATGGCCCTAGCGCATCGCAACTTCTAGGAATCGAAACTGTTTATTCACGTTCTCAAAGATGCATGTATTTCTCGGCTCCTGCGGCGCCCTCAAAAGACAGTGCTATTTTCCTTGCAGGAGACGGTCAGGGGCCAGTAAGGAACATGGCTATTTTGTCGAACGTAGCGTCAAGTTACGCGACAGGAACAGAGGCGTTGATCGTTACGGCTATGCCAGGAAACAATGACGTCACCGAAGGTGACGTCCTCAGTCAAATGCATCGGTGGTTTGGAGAATGCGTAGATGAATGGCGCCATTTAAAGACTTTCGCTATAGCTCATAGTCAACCATTGTTCGAACCAGGTAGACCCTTTCGACGCCGACTTGAAATTTCAGATAATTGTTTTGTATGTGGTGATCATCGAGACACTCCTTCTATCCAAGGGGCGTTGGTCTCTGGCCGTCGCGCCGCTGAAACAATTTTAAATAAGGTTTAACCGCTTGAATCTGTCGGAATAGGGAAATACCTGTATATTTAGCACTAAATAATTGCTTGGTTGTTAAACACTATTTCATCAAGTTTATCGCAGCTTGGTGTCTGGTGTTGAACAATAAAAACGGCGTAAATGTAGATCAATGTTTTTGAGGAGTCTGAGAACTATGGCGGATGAGATAGGTTCGGCTTTTGATCAGATAGATGTAGTTGATGTAAATGATCCTGGGGCTCTTTCATTTGTTAATATTTCGCCGCAAAATTTTGGTGAAATTGTCGCCGCAAGTAAAAAACTTGCTGCCGAAGCGGGTTGGGTGGTCTCGACCCCTGCGGGGCCCCTAGTCCTAGGATTCAAACAGGTTAAGTCCATTCTTAGAGACCCCAATTGGATATCGGTTCTATCTGGCGTTTCAATGTTGGAAGAAATGGATTCATTGTCGACGGACTTTAATGAGTTTGTGTCCCGATCTCAGCTGTCTGTTCCTGAGGCGCCAAGTTCGTTCAAAATAAGACCAAACGTTCTTTCTGTTGAAGGTAAAGATCATCGCCGCTTGCGTCAATTAGTTAACGGTTCTTTTACTATGGGTGGGGCGAGAGATCTGCGTCCCTTTATGAAATCGCATGCACAGTCATTGATTTCAACGATGTGTGACCGTGGTAGTGGTGAACTAGTAAGTGAGTTCTGCCGACCATATCCGGTGCCAATAATCTGCCGACTACTTGGAGTTGATGATGCTGACTGGAGACTGTTCGATAATTGGGCCGACATAATTTTTTCTGCTTTAGATGCTGATACTGAGGCAGTTATTGATCGTCTGGACGACGTTGTACAAGCTCAATCTGAACTTGATGCTTATGTCTTTGAGCTAATCGAAAAGAGGTCCAAGGAACCGACGAACGATCTTTTGAGTGAACTCATTCGAGGGAAAGAGGAGGAAGATCGGTTAACGAGCGATGAGCTCATTGCAATGGTTCAAGCAATATTGCTTGCTGGTACAGATACCACTAGAAACCAACTAGGCGCAATGATTGCAGTCTTAGCTGATCATCCCGATCAATACGAGGCTCTGAGAGAGGATCCGTCGCTTATTCCATCAGCAGTTGAAGAGTCGCTGCGTTACATCAGTGCAGTTCGGACGACGGCTAGATTAGCCGCACGGGACATAGTGGTCGATGGTATTCGGTTCCCAGCTGGTACAACAGTTTTGCTTGGTCTCCATGCCGCAGGATTATCGGAATCGACCGAGGATGATGGGTACGAGTTTAATATTGCTAGAACAAAGGGGTGCCCGCATTTAGCTTTTGGTGCAGGAGCACATCATTGTCTTGGCGCATCCTTAGCTCGAGCTGAGTTACAGGAGGCGTTAACTGCATTCGTTGAGCTCGTTCCCGCTTTTCGTTTAACTTCTCCGGTTATCTGGAAACCACTGTCAATGGGCATCTGGGGGCCTGCGGAATTACATATTGCTACAGAGGAAAATTTTAAGAAAGGTGATGAGCCTCGCATTGATTCTTCCTTTAAAGCTGTTGATATTTCCAATGAGGAAGTTTTTGGAGACGTTTCTACTAGTCCCGAAGATGAATGGATACGTGCTGCTTCAACTATTAGGGATTCAGTTCGATCGTCGATACCACAATTAATCAGGAGCCCAAAGTTTCCTCCATTGGGGCGATTGATAACGACTGCTTTTCGTTTTGGGAAAGCAGTTATTCTATGGAAGGTTTGTGACCGAAAATTAAATGATCTAGATAACCGAGCATCTCTTTATAGGCGGCTTATTCGAGCTGGTGAGAAACAGGGTCCAGCTTATGTCAAACTCGCGCAGTTGATTTCGGCAGCTGAAGGAGTTTTTCCAGAAGCGCTCGTAGAAGAATGTCGGAAATGTCGCGACCAAGTTAGCCCTGAACCTTGGTTAAAGGCAAAGAAAACACTTGTTAACGACCTGGGTCCGTTAAAAAATAATTTTCTTAATGTAGAGAGTGTTCCAATTGCTGCGGCTTCGATAGCGCAAGTACATTTGGCGCAATTATTAGATGGAACACCAGTCGTTGTGAAAATCCAACGTTCTAAAATTCGTCGTCGGGTTACAAGTGACTTACGTGTTATGGCATGGGTCGCCCCCCGGTTAGTTGGTAAGTTACCAGTCGCCGCCTTGGCTAATCCGCCGGCATTAGTTGAGCTGTTTGCAGAGACGATCTGTGAAGAGTTAGATTTTCGACTCGAAGTGGCAAATTTATTTGAGACTGGGCGAGCCTTAAAATCGAACGCGCGAAATAGCTGGGAACTGCCAGATCCATACCTAGAGTTAGTGTCCGATCGGGTAATTGTAATGAGTCGCGTCAGCGGAGTTCCGCTTGGAGATCTCAGCTCGTTATCAATAGAACCAGTGGATGTGCGGCGAATCTTTCGACAAATGGTGGATGGTTTACTTGAGGGTGCTGTGATTCATGGAATATTCCATGGTGATTTTCATGCTGGAAATGTTTTCCTAGGGACCAAGGGAGAAGTAGGACTAGTCGATTTTGGTATAACC
>MDSW01006048.1_pt1 | contig 12906 bp, 11 predicted proteins | sample 811171 | NCBI WGS metagenome assembly MDSW01 (sample SAMN05326641, study PRJNA326480) | marine metagenome | isolation source: seawater | place: Atlantic Ocean: North West | collected 2012 | reverse complement strand
TTAGGAGAGATGGCCGAGTGGTTTAAGGCGCACGCTTGGAAAGTGTGTGTACCCTCACAGGTACCGTGGGTTCGAATCCCACTCTCTCCGCCAATTAAAAAAGTTATTAAATAATTTTTGGGTAAGGTACATGAATAATAAATTTTCCACCGTTTTTAATAAAATTTTTTTCTTTTTTAAAAATTTCTTCTTTAAAATTCCATGCACCTAAAAAAGCTATGTCTATTTTATCTTTATTTAATTTTTTATATTTTTTAATTAAAATTTTACTTCCCGGCAAATATTTATTTATTTTGTATGATGTAGTATCATAAAAAAAATCAATAAATGTATTTCCTATTTTGCAATAGTTTAAAACTGTACAAGATTTAGCTGTTGCACCGTATCCTATAACTTTCATTTTTTTTCTTTTTAAAATCTGAAATATATTTAATAGTTTTTCCTTAGATTTTTTAACTTTTCTTGCAAACTTTTTATAAGTTGAAATCTTATGCAGACCAAATTTTAACTCCTTTTTAATTTCTTTTTTTACACTGCCTTTAATCTTATAAATATCATTTATTTTTTTCTTAATAAAGTACCTGTTGGAGCCCCCATGTGTTTTAGTATTATGTATATCAAATATTTCTAAATCAAATTTTTCTAATATTTTTTTTAATGCAATAGTAGAAAAAACGTATATATGTTCACAATAAAATTGGTCATAAACGACATTTTTAATACATTTTAAAAGTGATGGATCTTCTAATATCAAAACTCCGTTTTTTGATAGTGCATAATTTATTGCTCTAAAAATTTCGTCTAAATTTTTTATATGGCTTAAAGTATTTGCGGAGTATATTAAGTCCGCCTTAGTCTTTGTAGTAATTTTTTTCGCAAGTTTTAGACTCCAATATTTTGAATAGGTTTTATAGTTTATCTTCTGTGTTAATCTTGCTAAATTTTTACAAGGTTCTACTCCAATTATTGATTTTCTATTGAAATTTTTTAAAAAAACTCCATCATTACTTCCAATTTCAATTATAAAATTTGGGTTGAATTTTTTTTTAATTTTAACTGTTAAATCTTTAAAAGATTTTTGCATAGTTTTAGACTCAGAGGATTTATACGGATATTCATTATTAAACATTTTTTCTTTGGGAACTGTATTGACTATCGATACGAGATAGTTTTTTTGGTTGAAGCCAATCTCTAAATTAAACTTTTTTTCTTTGAGATTAAGATTCTTTTTTTTTAAATAAGAATTAGCAAGAGGCTGCAGTCCTAAATCTAAAAATTTAATCATATAAAATTTTATTTAATTTTTTTAAATTCATTGAATGATTTAAGGGAATCTTAATTTTTAATAATTTAGAGTGTTTAATCCCTTTGATATCTTTATTATATTTTTTTGCAAAATTGTAAACCGATTGAGACTTTCCACCAAGATTAATAATACCTTTTAATTTCAAAATTTTTGGAAATATTTTTACAACGTCTTCATGAAATATAAAATTTGTTATTAAGTCTTTAAAAGCATATTTGTGTATAAATGGTTTTTCTGTCATACAAAGTCTAATTATTAGAGAATTTTTATACATTTGGACTGCACACTCACCTCCAAGTTTAGACCAAGCATAATTATTGTAAGGTAATAGAGGGTCTTTTTCTTTGTAGCTACCTTTATTACCAGGATAAACATAATTAGTAGACAGATAAATTACCTTAATTTTATAAACAGAGCATATTTTTACCAAATTACAAGTTCCAATAATATTTTTACTTATACTTTGAATTATATCTTTTTGATGTATTTTCATTGGCCTCGATAATCCAGCCGCATGTATTAATATTTTTGGTTTATGCTTTTTTAAATAACTATTTATTGAATTAATATTCAAAATGTCTAATTTTTTTTTCCCTGGGTAAAGGACATTTTTTAATTTAGTATTTTTTTTGAAAATTTCTCCAAATCTTCCATTAGCACCTGTAAATACTATCTTCATTTAAATTTTAACGTGAGCAAACCAATTATTTTTTTTTATAAATTGGCTTTCTTTTTTAAAAATTTCTTCTTTATGATTCCATGCAAATAAAAATACTGCATCGGGTTTATTAAATTTAAAATGTTCCATAGAAACAATAGGTATATGCATTCCTGGTGAAAATTTTCCTATTTTATCAGGAGTAGTATCACAAATAAAATCAATACTTTTATCATTTATTTTGCAATAATTTAAAATAGTTGTACTTTTTGAAGTAGCAGCGTATCCAGCAATTTTTTTATTATTTTTTTTATAATTTTTTAATTTTTTCAAAAGATTTCTTTTTGATTTCTCACAATTTTTTTTAAACTTTAAACAACCTTTAAAATTATCTATATTTTTTTTTTTTTCAGACTTAAGGATTTTTCTAACATTTGGACTAACTCTTTTTTTTTTCATTCTAGATAAAACATACCTCATTGAGCCACCATGAGTTTTTTGAGGTATTGCATTTATTAGCTCAAATCCATAAATTTTAAAAATTTTACTTATTGATGAAACTGAAAAAATAAAAATATGTTCGTCATAAATTTGATCATAAGAAACTTTTTCGAACATTGATCCTAGATAAGGTTCTTCAAAAATAAACAATCCATCATCTTTTAGTAAATAATCAACTCCTTTTATTAAACTATTTAAATCAGGTATATGACAAATAGCGTTTGCAGCAGAAATAATATTAATTTTTTTTTTTAAATTTTTATACTTTTTAACATTTTCAAAATTAAAAAACTTATTAATAGTTTTAATTCCAATTCTTCTTGAAATTTTAGCCACATTTTTCGACGGCTCGAAACCTATAACATTGATTTTATTTTTTTTGAAATTTTTTAAAAAAATTCCATCATTTGAACCAATTTCGATTAAATTTTTCAAATTTTTTCCATAATTTTTTTTAATCCATTTAGCATAAAGTCTAAAATGTTTTACCATACCTTTTGAGCTCCCTGAAAAAAAAGGATAGTTTTCATTGAACATTTGTTTAGGTTTTGGGTGTTCATTGAGTTGAAGTAATGACACTTTCTTTGAAAAACCCACTTCTAAATTAAAAAAAAATTCTTTTTTAAAATCTTTTTTTTTAATAAATCCGTTTGCTATTGGCATTTTCCCAAATGACATAAAAGGCTTTATTTTTTCGTTTGTTACTTTACATCGCATTTAAATATTTCCTAAAAGTTTAAGAGTATCATTGATATCTCTATCAATTTTATTTCTTAATTTAAGTCCTTCTTTTATCAATTTTTTATCGCTAACATGATATGACAACTGATTCATAATTTCAGAACTGATAAATTTAATTTTCACTTTTTTTTTCTTTTTTTTAATTTTATTAATTATTTGATTTACGGTATAATTTCCTGATAAAGCATTATATATATCATTTTTAAAAAAATCTCTTTCTATTGAAAATTTAAAAACTTTAAATGCATCTCTTAGCGATAAATAAGGTCTGTATTGATTAATTGCAGTTTTATAAACTGTTATATCTTTGTTAATTGCAGCATTTAAACAAAATTTATTAACTGCAGTATGAAATCTTATACCTTTTGATACTCCAGTGATTGTTCCGAATCGAAAAGTATTATATCTAATTTTCTTTGTAGCTTTTTTTAACATCCTTTCTTCAATTAATTTTATATCAGCATATGGAGACTGGGGTTTTAAATATTTTTTTTCACAAGTCTCATCAACTATCTTAGCTTGTTTTCCATAAACACTTGTAGATGATAAATGAATAAGTTTCGACCGATTAACTTTACAGAAATTAATTACATTTTTTAAACATTTAATATTATTCTTATACATTTCTTTTTCTTTACCAAAACTTTTTTCAGCATTTGTCATAGAGGCACAATGAATTACGTAGTCAATTTTTTTAAAATTATTAAGGCTATTTTTTTTATCTACATCCCTTAAATAAAATTTTAGATTATTTTTTTTTTTTAGGTTAAACAAGGAGCAAAATCTATTGGATTTAATATTATCTACTAAAATAGTTTTTTTTATTTTTTTAATTTTATGTATATTTTCTGCTATGTAAGAACCAATATGTCCACAACACCCGGTAATTAATAAATTCATTTTTTTTTTCCGATAATCTTTAAAAATTTTTCATATTTTTCAATATAATCACTAAATTCATATTCTCTGTTACAAAAGACCATCAGAATAGATTTGTTTGTATTAAACTTTATTCTACACCAAGTTTTAGGTTTTAGTAATAAACCTTGTTTTTTCTTATAATTAATTTTTTTTTTTAATTTAATTTTTTTATTTTCAAACTCGATTTCCATTGATCCATATATTGGTACCAAAAATTGTGAACATTTATGATGGGCGTGGTTTCCTCTTACAAAATTTTTATTTCCATAAATAATAAAAATTCTTTTTGTTTTGAAAGGTATGCCTTTTGACAAAGAAAAAGGAACCAAAGTTCCACTTTTTTTTTTATATTGTTTAAATTTGTATTTTATCATTTTTTATTTATATCGTAATAAACTACAGGCCATTCAAGATATTTTGTATATTTTTTAAACCAAAATGGTAGAAATCTCTCAGCTATGTATGTATACATTCTAATTTGGTTATAACCTTTTAACTCAAATCCAAAAATATTTTCACATTCATGTAGCCATTTAAAAACATAATCAAAATATTCATTAATTATTTTTGATGATTTTGTAATAAACATATTGCCTCTTGCAAATGAAGTTTCTGTTCTTGTATAGACTCTAAATTCCTCACGGTCTTTTTCAGGAAGTAAATTTATTGCCTTATCTAATTTACCAACTCCGTGAAACATATCAAATTGCCATTTTATTGTTCTTCCTTTTTTTGAAAATATTGCTTTAGGATTTTTAATTAAAGCCATTTTTCCATATTTAATTATTTTCATTATTTTAGTACCACCAATAAATAAGGGTTCTCCAATTATTGCATCATAGTTTGTCCATTCAGGATAAAATTTTTGTAAAACTAAATCTTTTAAATTATTACTTTTAGAGTTTGATTTATTTCCCCAATATTCTCTATAAGAACAAAATCCAACCCATTCATTTTTTTTTTTATATTTAAGCAAGTTTTTCCAATACCAATAGTAGAAGGTATATTCTCCATAATAAGAATTTTTATTAGATATATTGTCACCTATATTATCTCTAAGCCATTCTTTTGAGAACTTATCTTTATTTAATCCCACGGGTATATAATTCAAACTCTTTATAGTATCTAGGTTTGAATTGTTAATTGACATACAGTATATGCTCAATTCATCCATTTATTTATAATTTTTGAAAGTAGTATTTTTTTTATCTTTTGATGAAATGATTGCCTTTTTTATTGACCAATTTATTTTTAGATCCTTATCATTCCAAAGTATTCCTCTTTCTCCTTTTTTATATCTATAATTAGTGCAGCTATAAACTACTATATTTTCTTTTTCCAAACCTCCAAATCCATGAGCAAAACCTTCTGGGATAAATAAAGATGTGCAGTTTTTATCTGATAGAATGACTTTAAAATGTTTTCCGTATGTAGTAGAGTTTTTTCTAATATCTACGGCAACATCAATAATTTTCCCCTTTATGACTGAGATTAATTTCGCTTGAGGTTTCACTTTTTGAAAATGTAGACCTCTAATCACATTTTTTCTAGACATAGAAACAACATTAAACTTAAATTTTCTTTTTATATTTTTTTCTAATAATACTTCTCTAAAATATCCTCTTCTGTCATCAAATTTTTTGTTCTTTATAACTAGCAGACCTTTAATTGGTGTTTTTACAATTTTCATTTTTTAAATAATTTTGATTTTATATTTTTTTTAAATAGTTGCTATACTCACAACTTCCATAAAATTTAATATTTTTTAAAATAACATTTTTTGTGATCCATTTTTTATATAATGAGATTTCTTCTAAACAGGCAATTTTTAAATCTTGTACTTTTTCTACAGATTGTACAAAAGAGGATACATTTGTCATATCATCAATTTTACCAGCATCAGACCATATTGCGCCTCTGCCGATATGCTCAAAACTTAATCTATTATTTTTTTGATATATTTTTAATAAGTCTGTAATTTCTAACTCACCTCTTTTTGATGGTTTGAGCATTTTTGCATATTTTACTACACTATTATCGAAAAAATATAAGCCAGTGATTGCGTAACTTGATACATATTTTTTTGGTTTTTCAATTATTTTTTCTATTTTATTTTTATTAATTTTCGCAACTCCATAATTTTCTGGTTTATTTACTTTCTTTAAAAAAATTCTAGCTCCTTTGTTATGCATTAACGATTTTTCAAGTTTAGATGTTAGACTTTGGCCATAAAAAAAATTATCACCAAGTATGAGTGCTACATTATCTTTCTTTATAAAATTTTTTCCAAGGAGGAATGCTTCTGGTAAGCCTTTTGGTTTGGCTTGAGTTTTATATTGAATTTTAATTCCATATCTCTTTCCATTACCAAGTAGATTTTTAAAATTATCTACCTGGCCTGGGTTAACAATAATTAATATATCTTTGATATTTGCGAGCATCAAAATTGACAAAGGATAAAATATCAATGGTTTATCGTAAATAGGTAAAAGTTGTTTGTTAACTGCTTTGGTTAATGGGCTCAATCTAGTGCCCAAGCCACCCGCTAAAATTATGCCCTTTTTTACCATAATATTTTTTTAAATTACTCTAAATTAACCTCTCTACCAAGATCTAATTTAAACTTATATATTTAATTAGTTAAAAATATGGTATGCTATTTTTTTCCAAAAAATGAAAAATAATAACACTTATCAAGCCGATTCAATAAAAGTTTTAAAAGGTCTAGAAGCAGTAAGAAAGAGACCGGGTATGTACATTGGAGATACTGATGATGGTACTGGCTTACATCATATGATTTATGAGGTAGTTGATAATTCAATAGATGAGGCTCTTGCAGGACATTGTAATAATATTGAAATTTTTGTTAATTCTAATGGATCCATAACAGTAAGGGACGATGGAAGAGGGATTCCAGTAGATTTACACAAGGGTGAAAAAAAATCTGCAGCTGAAGTTATAATGACTCAATTGCATGCAGGAGGTAAATTTGACCATGACTCTTATAAAGTATCTGGAGGTCTACATGGTGTAGGAGTTTCAGTAGTTAATGCTTTATCAGAAAAATTAAAACTTGAAATAAACAGAGACGGAAAAAAATATTTTATTGAATTTTTAGATGGTAAAGCAAAAGCACCACTTAAAATTATTGGTAAATCAAAAGATAGAGGAACAGAAATAAATTTTTTACCATCCAAAGAGATTTTTTCTTCAACAAAATTTAGTGCGAATATAATTCAAAAAAGAATGAGAGAACTAGCTTTTTTGAACAAAGGTATAAAAATTTCAGTAAATGATTTAACACAAAAAAAACCTAAAAATATCGATTTTAAATTTGATGGAGGAATAGTAGAATTTGTAGATTTTTTAGATGAAAAGAGAGAAAAATTAAATAATAAAAGTGGAAATGATCTATTTAAAAAACCTATATATATTGAGGGCAAAAAACAAAACATTGAGATTGAATGTTCTTTAAAATGGAATGCGGGATATTCTGAGGATGTGTATCCATATACGAATAATATATTTCAAAAAGATGGTGGAACACACCTTTTAGGGTTTAGAAGTGCTTTGACGAGAGTAATAAATAAGTATGCAACAGAAAACAATTTGTTAAAAAAAAATAAAGTTAGTGTTTCAGGAGATGATATTAAAGAGGGTCTCACAGTCGTCCTGTCTTTGAAGATTCCGGATCCAAAATTTTCATCACAAACAAAAGATAAACTAGTATCCTCTGAGGTTAGGCTAATAGTGGAAAATGTTATTAATGAAAAATTATCTATTTGGTTTGACCAAAATCCCTCTATTGCAAGAATAATTTTAGCTAAAATTATTCAAGCTGCTTTAGCAAGAGATGTAGCTAGAAAAGCTAGAGAGAATGTAAGAAGAAAAGGGGCGTTAGAGCTTACCGGATTACCTGGCAAGTTAGCAGATTGTCAGATTTCAAAACAAGAAGGAACGGAGTTGTTTATAGTCGAAGGAGACTCAGCTGGAGGTTCAGCTAAACAAGGAAGAAACAGAGAGAACCAGGCAGTATTACCTCTAAGAGGAAAAATTTTAAATACGTATGTTGATGAAAATGTTACTAAAAAAAATGGAAGTAAAAATGAGTACAGAACTAAAACATTGTCTAAAATGATATCATCCAATGAAATACTGACTTTGATTAATGCTTTAGGTTTAGATCCTAAAGTGGAAGAAATTGATTTAAAAGACCTAAGATATGGAAAGATTATAATAATGACTGATGCAGATGTTGACGGATCTCATATAAGAGCATTACTTCTTACATTTTTTAACAATAAACCTTTTAATAAACTTATAGAAAATGGACATGTGTATTTAGCTCAACCACCATTATTTAAGATAAATAAAGGATCTAAAGGAATTTATATTAAAGATGAAAAAGAACTTGAGGAATACATTCTAAGCATGTCTAAAAACTTAAAAAAAATAAAAAAAGGTAGCAAAGAATTTATTAAAGTTTTTAATGAAGAAAAATCTAAAATAAGTATACAAAGATTTAAAGGATTGGGAGAAATGAATCCTGAAGAGTTATGGGGCACAACACTTAATCCTGAAACTAGAAATTTGCTTCAAGTTCAGTATTCAAAGGACCAAAAAAAGGATCAAAATATAATACATACGCTTATGGGAAGTGATGTAAGTTTAAGGAAAGAATTTATTGTTGCTAATGCAATCAATGTTTCAAATTTAGATATATAAACAATGAAGTTTAGCGAAGCTTCAAAAAAATTTTCACTTAATAAATCAACATATATTAACTTAAGATGGATTGCTTATACAGGACAATTAACTACAATATTTTTGGTTCAATTTTTATTTGAATTAAAATTTTATTATTTGCCATGTATTTTTATTATTATTTTTAGTATTTTTACTAACATTTATTTAATTTTAAAAATAAAAGAAAATATACTTAATAACTTTTATTCGACTTTATTTTTAAACTTTGATATTTTGCAACTTAGTATATTATTTTTCTTTACTGGAGGAATTACAAATCCATTTATTTTTTTAATTATAATTCCAGCGGTTTTTTCATCACAACATCTAAGTATCAAAACTTCAGTGGGTTTAACAGCGGTTACTTCAATTTCTTTACTTTTTTTATCTTTTTTTTATTTTGATTTACCGAGTGCAACGTCTATACATTTTCACGTACCAGCATATTATTTATATAGTATTCCGATTGCAATATTTATAGGTTTAGTTTTTCTTGTATATTTTGGTTCTAAATTTGGTACTGAAAATAGAATTAGAAAAGAAGCATATGACAAGATGCAAGAGATAATGGCAAAAGAAAATGAACTTGTTTCTTTAGGTGGGCAAGCTGCTGCTGCCGCTCATTCCTTAGGCACACCACTCTCTACTATTTTATTGACAGCCAAAGAATTAAAAAAGGATTTTGGTAATAATATAAAAATTAAAAATGATCTTGATCTGTTAGTAAGCCAAAGTAATAGATGTAGTGAAATAATAAAAAAACTAACCTTGAATCCGATTGTTGAAGATGAATTTTTAGATAATGAAGTATCTTTAGACATGTATATAAAGGAGATAGTAAAATCATACCAAGAAATTAGTGATAAAAAATTTTTTATTAATTTAGAAAAATTTCAACAAAAGATTAAATCATACAAATCACCCGAAATAGTATATGGATTGAGAAACTTTATTGGTAACGCAAATAAATTTAGCAAGAGTAAAATAGAAATATCATTAAAAAGTAATAGATTAGAAACAAGTGTTTTAATAAAGGACGATGGACCTGGTTTCCCAAAAGATTTAATAGATAAAGCAAGACTAGGTGAGCCATATATAAGATCAAAAAAATATAAAAATCTTTCTAAATATGGACTTGGTTTGGGTACATTTATCGGAAAAACTCTTTTAGAAAAAAATTATGCAAAAATTTCTTTCAATAATTCTATAAATTATGGAGCCGAAGTATTAATTATTTGGAATAACAAAGATTTTAAAAAAATTTAATTAAGTTTTTTTTTATTCTCAAACAAACCACTTAACTGACTTATCATTACGTCGCCTAATTCTTGAACATCTGATATTTTTATTGCTTTGCTATAATATCTAGATACATCATGCCCAATTCCAATTGCAAGTATTTCTATATCCGATTTACTTTCTATAAACTTTACAGTTTTCTTTAAATGCTTTTCTAAAAAATCTCCTGAATTTACTGACAAAGTAGAATCATCTACAGGTGCTCCATCTGATATTACCATTAAAATTTTTCTTTCTTCTTTTCTCTTTTTAAGTCTATTGTATGCCCAAGAAATTGCTTCACCATCAATATTTTCTTTAAGCAAACCTTCTTTAAGCATTAAGCCAAGATTTTTTTTTGATTGCCGCCAATGACTATCTGCACTTTTATAAACTATATGTCTTAAATCATTTAAGCGGCCGGGATTTTTTGGTTTATTATTTTTATTCCATTCTTCTCTGCTTTTTCCACCTTTCCAGTTTTTTGTAGTAAAACCTAATATTTCAACTTTAACATCACATCTCTCCAATGTTCTCGACAATATATCAGCACAAAGTGCTGCAATAGTAATTGGTCTTCCTCGCATTGAGCCAGAGTTATCTATTAACAAGGTTACGATTGTATCTTTAAAATCTAAATCTTTTTCTTTTTTAAAGGATAACGAATTGTAGGGATCCATAATAATTCTTGGTAATTTAGAGCTATCCAAAAGTCCTTCCTCCAAATCAAATTCCCATGCTCTATTTTGCTTTGCAAGAAGTTGTCTTTGTAGTTTATTTGCTAACTTCGTTATTAAGTCTTGAAAGGTAATCAGCTGTTGATCCAAATTTTTTCTAAGTTTAATAATTTCCTCATTTGTTTCTAAAAGTTCTGCTTTCTCTATCTCATCATACTGTTTTGTAAAGACTTTATAATCTTTATCATTAATATTTGTATTTAGTTTTTGAAAAACTTTTTCCGAACTTTGTTTGTTCGAGTCCGTATCAAATAACTGTTCATCCATTTGGAATTGGTCAAAATCGTAATCACCATCAATTCCATTCTGATTTTCATCTTGTTTTGTTTTTTCTTGTTCTTTTGAGGATTCATTCGAGTCCTCTTGATTTTTCATATCATTTTGATTATTTTCTTTTTCTGCATCTTCATTTTTTTCCTCATTATCATCAGACTCAAAAATATCCATTTCTGAAAGAATCTCGGAAAACTTTGAGTTATATACTTCTTGATTTTCACAATTTTTATTTAAGAAATTTATATGTTTTCCTACGGATGAATTTAAATCTTTTTCCCAAAAACTTAACATTTTATTAGTTAATTGATTAAGTTCAATTCCAAGAAAATTTTTTAGCATATATAGTTCAAAAGCTTCCGCAACATTAACATCTTCCTTATTTTTTAACTGATCTTTTCTTTTAAGAGTTAACTTTTGAATATAATTTTCTTTAAAGTTTTTTGAAATACCTTTGAGCATTTTACTTCCTAAAACTTCATATCTAATTTTTTCAGATATATCATATAACATTTTGCAGGATTTTTTTGTTGGAATATTTTTTTTGTATATCCCAATATTAGAAAATTTTTTTTTTAAAGCTTCCGAGTCAGTTTCTGCCCTAAGTCTTATAAAATCATGTTTATTAGTTAGGTTGTCTAGTTCAAAAAAATCAAGATTTTTAGAACTAAAATTTTTATTATTATTTTTGACATTTGTTAGGTAATCGTCTGATATTACTTTAGCAGTGGAAATTAAAGCCTGTTTAAATTTCTCTTTAAAGTTATCTTCTTTATTATTCATCTATATCTGAATATTAATCATTGACTCTGGAAGATCTTCTCCAAAACATCTTTGATAATATTCAGCAATTATACTTTTTTCTACTTCATCACACTTGTTTAAAAATGTTACTCTAAATGCATATCCTAAATCTTTAAATATTTCTGCATTTTCAGCCCAGTGCAACACTGTTCTTGGACTCATTACAGTTGAAATATCTCCTGCTATAAAACCTTTTCTAGTTAAAGATGCTACTTTTATCATGTTAGCAACTTTTTCTTTACCTTTGGAATTATTTAAATTTTTATTCTTTGCTAATACAATTTCCATTTCTTTTTCCAAACCTAAATAATTTAAAGTTGTAACTATATTCCACCTATCCATTTGTGCTTGATTTATTTGTTGAGTTCCAGTGTAAAGCCCTGTCGTGTCACCAAGACCAATGGTGTTTGCTGTGGCAAATAATCTAAAATAGTTATTTTGTTTAATTACTTTATTTTTATCTAGAAGAGTAAAACTTCCCTCAGATTCTAAAACTCTTTGAATAACAAACATTACATCTGGTCTACCAGCATCATATTCATCGAAAACAAGAGCTATAGGATTTTGAATAGACCAAGGGAGCACACCTTCTTTAAATTCTGTAACTTGTTTTCCATCTTTAATTACAATCGCATCTTTTCCAATTAAATCTATTCTACTAATATGCGAGTCCAAATTGACTCTTACACATGGCCAATTGAGTCTTGCAGCAACCTGGGTTATATGAGTACTTTTTCCCGTTCCATGATAACCGTGGACAATAACTCTTTTGTTATAATTGAATCCACTCAATATTGCTAAAGTTGTATCTCTATCAAATTTGTAATCTTTATCTATTTCAGGAACAAACTCACTTTTTTTTGAAAACGCCTCTACTTCCATTTCGCTTTCTATGCCAAAAGTTTGTTTTACAGATAATTTTATATCAGGTTGTATATTTA
>MDSW01191683.1_pt1 | contig 12907 bp, 8 predicted proteins | sample 811171 | NCBI WGS metagenome assembly MDSW01 (sample SAMN05326641, study PRJNA326480) | marine metagenome | isolation source: seawater | place: Atlantic Ocean: North West | collected 2012 | reverse complement strand
GCGGACGCGTCGCGCGCGAGGACGCCGGGTGTTTCGTGGAGAACCCGCGAGAGGGAGAGATTGAGAACGGTGACGTGTCGTCGAGCGCGAGCGGTGTCTTGCGCGGCGTGCGCGTCGCGGTGAAGGATAACGTCGCGGTGGCTGGATTACGCACGGGCGCGGGGAACCCGACGTACTTGGAGACGAAAGGGCGCGAGGTGGAGTCGACGCACGCGCCGTGCGTGAAGACAGTGCTCGACGCGGGGGCGACGTTCGTCGGGAAGACGCACATGGACGAATTGGCGTGGAGTTTACAGGGGGAGAATTTTCACTACGGGACGCCGGTGAATTCGCGAGGAAACGCGCCGGGGAAAATTCCGGGCGGTTCGAGCAGTGGAAGCGCGTCGGCGGTGTGTAACGATTTAGCGGACGTCGCCATTGGGACGGACACGATCGGTTCGGTGCGTTTGCCCGCGAGTTTTTGTGGATTGTACGGGATGCGACCGACGCACGGACGTGTCGACGACACGGGCGTCGTTCCGTTGAGTCACAGCTTCGACACCGTGGGATGGTTCGCCAAGGATGCGAAGACGTTGCGAGTCATGGGCGACGTTTTGCTCGAACCCGACTCGAAGGACGCGGAGACGAGCGCGAAACTCGGCAAGGCGCGCATGGCGATGTGTAGTGACGCGTTCACGCTCGTCGATCCTCGAGTGCGCGACGAGATTCGTCGCGTGCTCTCGACCGAGGGCGTCATGCGCGTCTTCCAAGAAGCCAGACTCGACGGGATACCGGACACGTTCGGGCTCGTCGACCTCACGCTCTCCGACGTTGCCTTGACGGATAAGAGTGGGAAATCGACGTTGCCGCCAATCACCGAGTGGAGCGAGACGTTTCGGGTAATTCAAACCGCCGAAGTCTGGGGATCTCACGGCGCGTGGATCACCGAGCACCAACCCGAGTTCGGGCCGGGTGTGTGCGACAGGTTTAAACTCGCCGAGATCGGCGTGGACGACGCCACCATGGCGCACCATCGCGAGTTGCGAGAACGCATCACCTCGCACTTGGACGCGCTCCTCGCCGACGGCTCCATCTTATTTCTTCCCGCCGCGCGCGGTCCCGCGCCGATGGCGACGGATTACGATTCAGAAGCATCGCTCGCAAAACTCGCAGACGCGAGAAACGCCGCGCTCGCGATCGGTGCGCCCGCGTCGCTCGCGCGTTTGCCGTGCGTCGTCGTGCCGACGATTGAAATCGACGGCGAACCCGTGGGATTGATGATGATGTCTCGGCGAGGCACCGACGAAGCGTTGCTCGCGTTCGCCGAAAAACTCGCGTGGGTGATCGGGCTCAAGGTTCCGTAGACGCGACCGCGCACGCGCACGGTGCGATGCGATACGCGCGTGAGAGCGTTCTACTGTAGTATCAAAACATTTCCGTCTCGTCTCTGTGTTTCTATGGGATCTCAAAGTAAGAATTATCTAAGGGGTGGATGCGCACGTAACCATCCTCTCCGCCGCTCGTGAAGCTTCGTCCGTCCGGGTTAAACGCCAGGGCGTTGATGGGACCGAAGTGTCCGCGAATGCCGCCAATTTCCTCTTCGAAAACTTTGTGGTAAATTTTCGAGTCAAACTTACCCGCCTTGGAGCTCGTCGTCGTCACGGCCATCGCGTCCTGACCACCGCCGAGCACGATGTGCTCTCTAATCGGGGACATAATCGCCGCATTCACGGGACGATCCGCCGCGTACGTCTTCAAGCACTCCAAGGTTTCGCTATCGAACACCTTGGCCGTCTTATCCAGCGACGCGCTGATGAAATGCGACCCGTCGTCGCTCATCACCAAGTGTTGAATCTGCTTCGAGTGATCCTGCGACATCTTCAACACATCACCGCTCTCGACGTCCCAGCTTCGAATGATGCCGTCTTCCCCGCCGGTGATGATGGTTTTATTCAGCGGTCCCCACATGACGCGCGTCACCCGTCCCTGCGGTCCCTCGATCCTCTTCACCACCGCATCGCTCTGCGCCTCCCGATCGCTCAGATTCACGTTCACGATGTGTATCGCGCTCGGCACACCCATGAACGGATCAGTCGTGATCGCCAACTGCGTGCATCCCGCGTTAAACGCCACCGCCCGCACCGGCTGATCGTACGTAAAGGTAAAATAGCACTCCCCAGTTCTCGTATCCCACAGCTTACACGTCGTGTCCGCGCTCCCCGTGACGAACGTCGTCGAATCATTCGTCACATCACACGTCCACACCGCACCGTTGTGTCCCACGTACGTCCCCACGCGCTCACCCGTGTCCCCGTACCACAGCGTGGGATTGTGATCCTTGGCGCACGTGAACAAGAGATCGCCCTCGCTGTTATACTTGATGAACGTCAACGGACGCTCGTGTCCCTTCAACAGGATCGGTCGCATCGCGTCTCGTCTCGTCCTCGACGCGCGCGCTCGCGTCACCGTGTGCCGCGCGTCGCGTCGCGCGTCCTCGTCCTCGTCGTCGGCACGCCGCCGTCGGACACCCGCGGAAAACCCTGATCCACGCGTCCGAACTTTTTTTTAGCGCCGCGGCGCATTCCCGGTCGCGATCGCGCGTATTCAGTGTCCTTAAGATGGGGGATACGAATGGACGAATGCGCGCTATTTTCAGACGCGTCGGTCGCGGCGCGCGATGACGCGCGCGCGCGACCTGGAGGCGCGCGTTCGAGGGCGACGAGCGCGAGAGAGCTTTGAAAAGATGCGCGCGCACGCGCGGTGGAATCGGTTTCGACGGGCGCGACGGAGTTTCGTGGAGTCGTCGGCGGTGTACGGGACGATTTTCGCCGAGGACGCGGCGCGCGCGGCGAGACGCGCGAGAGAGACGTGCGACGACGTCGAGCGCGACGCGCGGGCGTTCGCGCGAGACGTCGCGGTGAGCGAGGACGAGGATGAAGATGATACCGGGGACGAACGCGGGCGCGGAGTCGTCGGGGACGCGAACGAGGAGGAAGACGCGCGGAAGACGCGCGCGGCGACGTACGACGTCGAGCGTCTGCGAAAATGTTTTCAAGAGCGCGAGGCCGACGCCAAGACGGTCGTCTTGGCGTCGGCCGACGCGATCGAAGAGACCCTCCGTGTCGCGCGCGCCAACGTCGAGGAGAAATTTTTCGACGAATTGGACGCGCGGTTCCGCCCGATGCTCGCCGCGGTGGAGCGGCGGCGCCGGCGGTCGAGCGGGACGAACGCGCGCGACGACATCTCGGGCGACGGCGACGACGGACGCGTCTCACGGCCGAGAGACGCGTATCCGCACACCACGCGCGCGCTTCGTCACGCGTTCGACGCCAAGTGCGCGTCGTTCGAGCGACGCGTTTGGATGACCCTGCGCATCGCCGTGTCGCGGGCGAGACGGGCATCGTTTGCTGAATTCCTCGCGCACGTCTCCGGGAAGACTTCGGAACCGTTCTTCGCGACGACGCTTCGAGCGGGACGCGGCGACGGTCGTTTGACGCTCGATCCCGACGCCGACGCGTTCGTGCGCGTGGTCCGAGACGCGGGCGCGCGGTGGACCTCGAACGCGATGGCCGAGGAGACGAACGGACGCGTGACGCTCGACGACGAGGACGCATTCGCACGATTCATCGAACGCGCGTGCGATGAGACGCGAGAGGCGTTTCAAACCGCAGAAACGTTTGTCGTGGATCTCGTTAATCTCGCGCGCGAGCGATGCGAAGAGGTGCGTCGTGCGCGCGAGGATGACGAACCCATTGCGCGTTTCGGCGCGGTGGCGACGCGAGCAGACGCGTTCGCGCGCGAGATGGACGCCGTCGCCGGCGTCGTGCGCCCGCACGACGCGTGCGTCGTGGTCGATGTGTCCAGCGTCGTGTGTGAATTGCGAGCGGCGGCGATGGGGGCGATGGAGTCCGCCGCGGCGACGGCGGTTGAGTGGGCGTCTGCGAGCACGCAAGAGGTCGCGCACGCGTTGACGCGCCTGAAACTGGAAGAGCGCGATGATAAATCAGAGCGCGCGAGAGAGATGCGAAAAGACACGCGATCGTTGGCGGACGCGTACGCGACGCTCAAAGCGAGTCGCGCGGCGATTCCAGATCTTCACGTCGCCGCGTTCGACGACCTCGAGCGCGAGATCGACGCCTTCGCGCGAGACGTCGCCGCGGATGATGATCGAGGCGACGATGACGGCACCGAAGACACAAAGTAATTGCATGCTACATAGATTCTCGTGTTGTTACAAGATGTACGTTTTCCCTCAGCATTGTCCCGCCGAGTCGGGTTCGTCGAAGGGATCGAAGTCGTCCAAATTGACATTCTTGAGCGTCGTGTTATCGCTTCTCGCCTCGAGCATTTCCTCCAAGCCTCTCTCCGCGGCGTTGAATTCTTCGAGTAAAGACCGAACGACCCGTCCTCGCGGTCGCGGCGCGCTCTGTCCTGCGCTCTCGCCCCCCGGGAGGCACACCCCCCGCGTCCTCTGCGCCTTGAACGGCGTCGCCGGACACGCGAGCGGTTCATTCCGCGCCCTCGGCGACGCCGGCGGCGTTCCGTACACGAATTCCTCTTCTCCCCCGCGCGCGTCCATCCCATCGTCCATCGCGTCGTTCGCACCGTCCTCTCTCGCCTCTCCGGCGCGCGCGTTCGCCCCCGGACTCTCGAACCCGCTCGTCTCCCTCGCGCCGTCCCGTCTCGGCGGCGACGGAGATCGCAGCGCCTCCGCCATCACCATCGTCGGCGCTCGAACGACGCTCTCCGGCGTTCCTCGCGCGGCGTACCCTCGTCGTTTTCTTCCCATCATCATCCCCCGCGCGCTCGATCCGGGTCCGTCCTCCTCGTCGCGCGCCGTCCCCGGCGTCGCCGGCGGGATCCGCTCCGGCGTCGTCGTCGCCGCCGCCATCTTCGCCATCTTCGCCTCGCGTCGCGTCGGCGTGTGCGTCACCGCGCGATCATCCGTTCGACGCATCGTCTCCTCTCGCGTCTCCTCACGCGCGCGCCGTCGATCGATCGATCGCGTGAGAATTAAGATTGACTCGACGACGATTCTCGATCCGACGAATTCGTCCCCTTCTCGCGCGCGCGTCGACGCGAACCGACGCGAACCGCGCGCGTCGCTCGATGCGTCGAAATACGTATCCCTCGATGCCGCGCGCGCGCGCGTCCAGTCGAGTCGCGACGCCTCGCGCGTCGACGATTGCGTTCGGACGCGATGACGTTCCGTCACACCATTCGTGTCGACTCGCTGTTTTGGCGGGAATCACTCGTTGGTCTTTATTTCATCTTCAATACGACACTCGCACGCGCCGACACGATCGCACGCGTCCCGAGGGACCAGCTCGTCTTATCTCCCCCCACACTACGTGAAACTAGGGCTTAGACACTAAACCCTACTACCGTCGGTCGGCCCGATCGTCCCGACGCTTCGCCCACCGCGCGCGCGCGTCGTCACACCGTCGCCCTCGCGCGCCGCCGAGTGCCATGGCGATGACGACGACGACGGCGGCGATGTCCGCGATGTCGTTCGCGTCTTCCCGCGCGCGCGCGCGAACGACGACGACGACGACGCCGGCGACACCGATCCGCGCGCGGGCGGCGGTCGCGCGCGCGGGCGGTCGCGCGCGCGCGTCGAGACGCGGCGTCGAGGCGCGAGGGGCGAACGACGAGGAGTACGGGTCGCTCGGACAAGTGTGCACCGGTACGTCTCGCGATGAAGGCGATCGCGACCGCGACCGCGACGCGATTGGGCGATGAAGGCGCGCGAGGGGTGAGGGTAGGGTAAAAGTCGACGCGGGACGAGGCGCGTCGACGCGAACGCGCGAGCGCGGGAGAGCGCGAGAGACTGACGAAACGCGCGACGGCGCGAGGTGTGCGCAGTGTTGGGAAGCCAGTGGGGTGATGAGGGGAAAGGAAAGTTAGTGGACATCTTGGCGAGAGAGTACGACGTCGTGGCGAGGTGTCAGGGCGGGGCGAACGCCGGACACACGATTTACGACGACGACGGAAAGAAGTACGCGTTGCACTTGGTGCCGAGCGGAATTTTGAATAAAAATGCGACGTGTGTCGTCGGAAACGGTGTCGTGGTGCATCTTCCGGGAATGTTTGATGAGATCGACGCGTTGTTGAAGGCTGGCGTGGATGCGCGCGGGAGAATGATTGTGTCCGATCGCGCGCACTTGTTGTTTGATCTTCACAAGGAGATTGACGGCTTGCGCGAGGCGGAGTTGAGCGGTAATAAGATTGGTACGACGAAGAGAGGAATCGGTCCCGCGTACGCGTCGAAGGCGACGCGTAACGGTATTCGTTTGGGTGACATTCGTAATGAAGAAAAGTTTGCGACTGCGCTTCGCGCGCTCGCGGCGGACGCGGCGGCGAGATTTGACGGGTTCGAGTACGACGTCGAGGCTGAGATTGAGCGATACAAGGATATCGCCGCACGTATCGAGCCATTCATCGCGGATACGTTGGAATACGTGAACGACGCGTACGATAACGGCAAGAAGATTCTCGTGGAGGGCGCGAACGCGACGATGCTCGATCTCGACTTCGGTACGTACCCTTTCGTCACCTCCTCCAATCCAGCGTTGGGCGGTGTGTGCAATGGTCTCGGTTTAGCGCCGAGAAAGTTTGAAACCGTCATCGGCGTCGCCAAGGCGTACACCACGAGAGTCGGTGCGGGTCCATACCCCACCGAGCTCTTCGGCGACGTCGCCGATAAGCTTCGCGAACTCGGATACGAGTACGGTACGACGACGGGTCGCCCGAGACGCATCGGCTGGCTCGACATGGTGGCGCTCAACTACGCCAACAAAATCAACGGTTTCACCCACTTGAACATCACCAAGCTGGACGTCTTGAGCGAGATGGAAGAGCTCAAGATCGGTACCGCGTACAAGCTTCCGAACGGTAAGACCACCACAGCCTTTCCGGCGGATATCGCCACGCTCGAGCAAGTCGAAGTCATCTACGAAACCCTCCCGGGTTGGAAGTCCGACATCTCCAAGGTTCGCACCTGGGACGACATGCCCGAAAACGCCAAAAAGTACGTTTTGCGTTGCGAAGAGCTATCTGGCGTCGAGTGCAGGTACATCGGCGTCGGTCCGGGTCGCGACGCCATGGTCGTCAAGCCGTAGTCGTAGTGCTATGAGTTCCACGAGTATTTAAGTAGTCATGAATTTGGTATCGTCACGTGATTCCCGCCGTTCCCTCGTCGCTCCGAATCCGTCCCGTCCCGCGTCCGAATCACATTAGTAGCTCGATCGCCGTCGCGTCTCCGCACACTCGGTCGCGTCGAGCGCGTCCATCTCGCACGCGCACACACACGATGTCCGCCTTCACGCTCGTCGCTCGAACGCCCGCGACGCCCGCGATTCGTCTCTCGAATCGCGCGCGCGCGGAGAAAACCTCCTCGGCTCGAGGGTTGCAATCATCCGCGCGTCTCGCCGTCGTCCCGCGATCGAGCGCGTCCGGCGACGCGGGCGCGTTCGATCCGTACGCCGTTCTCGGCGTCAAGGCGGACGCGGACGCGGTGGCGGTGAAGCGCGCGTACAACGGCAAGCAAATGTTGTACAAGGGGGAGGCGGATAAGCTGGCGGCGGTGGAGCGCGCGTACGAGAGCATTCTTCAGGCGGGATTGAGCGCGAGATTGAGCGGAAAGGGACCGGCTGACGAGAATATTCGATTTGCCGATAAGGTGATTCGCTCCAAGTGGGCGCCGAGACCGTGCGCGAGTCCGATGAAGGATATCGCGGTCAACTACGGGTTGACGATGGGATGCGCGCTCGTGACGTTGGTGACGCCTCCGTCGATGCGTACGTTACAGGTGACCATCTTCGCGGCGTTATTGATGGTGTTCAGATTCTTTGTGAAACTCGTGGACGTCGATCCCGGTCCCAACGCCGTTCTCGACCCACCGGCGGCGCAAAAGCACAACAACATGAGATTCGCCAGATCTTTCGGCGTCGTCTTGGGCGCCTTCGTCGCCGCGCTCTTCGCCACGTTTTGGTTACCGCAATTCATCGTCGAGGTCTTGGGTCTCACCGTTCCCGCGTGGGTGTTGCTTCACCAAGAAGTTTTCGTGAGCACGGCGTGCGGTCTCGCGTTGGCCACGCTCGTGAGCTTTTACCGATAGACGAGGGCGGCGGCGACGTCTCGGCGTCTCGGCGGCGGTTGGTAATACAAGATTCATCAAGGTTGAGACGACACACACCGACTCGCGTTCGATCGCACGAACGAACGAATGATCACAAACGCCCGCGCGCTCCCGTCGTCCTCGACGCGCTCTCCTCGTCCTCGATCGCGCGTCGTTCGACCCTCGGCGTCCCGGCGCGCGTCTCGCCGAGGCGACAGACTGTGCGCCGACGAATCTCGCGTCGTCTTTCACGACCCGAAGACGGAACGGTTGGTCTCCGTCTACGTGGTGTCGTTACCCGCCGTGAACATGGGTCTGGTTTTCCGCGACGTCGGCGCGGGTTCACCCGTCGTCGAACGGGTGCTTCCGAAAGGGTACGCGTACGAAAACACCGACGTCGAGGAGGGCGACGAGCTCCTTCGATGTTCGGCGTACGAGATCGACGTCGATCATCCGAACCTCGCGCCGAGAAAGTTCATCTTTGACGCGACGAAACCGACGCCCGACGGCGCGTTACCGAATTTCGAGACGTGCATGCGCGCGCTCGAATCGACGGCGCTGCACTCGGCGGGATTTCTCCATCGACGCGTGAGTTGCGAATTCAAACGCGACGTGCTCGACCAACGCGAACACGAAGAACACCGATGGTTCCACGACACGATGGCACGCGTTGGGAGGTTAGAGGCGCAACGCGAGATGACCGAGGCGCGCACTGGCCGGTCGTTTCCGCGAGGCGTCGGCGAGCGCTCCGAGGCCGACGCGCGCGAACCTCTCTTCGTCGAAGACGTCTACCCGGTCGACGATTAGTTCCCCTTCGCTTTTCCGCGCGACTTCACGCGCTCGACTTTCATTCATCCTCGGACGCGTTTCAATCTTATCCACCGCTCACCGAACGCCCGCGCGCCCTCTCGACCCCGCGCGCGCGGGGTGTCCGTTCGTCTCCCTCCTCGTCTCCACCGAGCGTTTTCTATTTTGAGTCGGACGCACACGTCGACGCGATGTCCACCGCGCGCGTCGACGGGGCGCCGCCGCCGACGACGACGACGACGGACGCGGATGCGGTCGATCGCGTTCGGTTCGAGAGCGCCGTCTCCGTCCTCGACGCGCGCGTCGATGACGATGACGATGACGATTGGAATGAATGGTCGCTTCGAGATGACGTGGTGATTCTCGCGCTGACGTGCGCGCTCGCGGGGTCGTACGTCGTCGCGTTTTCATCCGTCGTCGGATTCGGTGCGGAGACGTTTCGCGCGCTTCGCGGTGATCAACACGAGCGCGCGCTGTTGGCGGTGAGCGCGGGCGCGGGCGTCTGTCTGTACGCGGCGGATGCGTCGACGTGGCGAGGCGCGCGCGCGCGAATGGTGAGAGATGTCGCGGTGGGGGTGGTGTGCGCGCTGGCGTGCGCGGCGCTCGCTCTGAGCGCGTATCGGTATCCGCAGGCGCCGCCGACGCTGTATCTGGTGCTGACGCCGGTGATGTACGCGTACGCGCGCAAAACGATGTTCGCGCGGCGGTCGATTTCGAGCTATCTGCACGCCGTGGCTCGAAGTCTGTACGCGTGCGCCGCCATCATCGTCATGGTGTTCTTCGCCGAATGCTCGCGCACGGGCGCGTGGTGGTCGCCGTCGCTGGAGATCAAGTATCGCGAGGCGATCGGGTGCGCATCGGACATCGGCGAGGAGTGTTTGGCGGCGTACGTCATGTGGTTTTCGCCGTGTCTCGCCGCGTTGGCGAGCATGATTTTCGGGACGTTTTGCTTGCTCTTATCGTCATCGATGCGAACGAAGGATAAAAGCAACGTGTTGAATTTCACGATGCGAGCGTTCGGATGCGGGGTCGTCTTCGTGTTTCTCGGTCTCTGGGTCGCCGTGTCCATCGCCGGCGGCGCGAAACCGTTATCCTCCATCCTCGTCACATTCTCCATGGCGTCCCTGCTCGTGCTGAGCGGAGCGCTCGTGGCGACGATCGGGTTCGACGTTATCCTGTCAAAATTGACGACGGTGCCGCTCTTCGCTTCCATCATGAACGCGGCGACGGAAAAGTACGCCAACGTCTTCAAGGCGGTGGCCATCTCGACGCCGCTGACGTTTGCCTTCGGACTCTACTTGGTCATGTCAGTCGTCAACCAACGCGTTCGACTCCTCCTCGGCACCGCGCCGGATCAAGTCAGTCCATCCAAGTTTTTCACGGCCAAGGTTTCGAAACAACTCGACGAGCTTCGTGGATGGAATTGGTCTCGAATCATGATAATCCTGCACTATTGGGTCGCCGTCGTCATCGCGTTTCAAATCGTCGCCGGGTCCTTCACCGTCGTGTTCCTGAGTTATCTGCGAATCAAGCTCGCGACGGTACCGATCGGTTTGGTGTACCTCGCGTTCGCCGTCGTCGGACTCGCCATGTTTCTCATACCGATCATTCCCGGCGTACCGGTGTATCTCACCGGCGGCATCATCTTGACGGATGCGTCGCTGGCGGAATCCCTCGGCGGAGGCACGAGCGGGTACGTCTGGGCGTGCGTGTGGGCCGTGACCATCTGTTTCGCGATAAAACTTCTCGCCGTCGTCATGCAACAGAAGGGCATCGGCGAACGGCTCGGGAACAAGGTTTGGGTTCGAAGCATGGTCAACGTGAACAGCGCGACGATGCGGTCCATTCGATATCTCTTGACGAGACCGGGTTTGAACGTGCCCAAAGTCGCCATTCTCGTCGGTGGTCCCGATTGGCCGACGAGCGTCACGACGGGTATTCTTCGCCTGGACGTACGCGAGATGCTCATCGGCACCTTGCCGGTGTTCTTTCTCATCGCGCCGACGACGTTGGCGGGCGCGTTCATGCTCAAGGCGTCGCGCGCCGCCTCCGTGAACGATGGAACTTCCAACGTTCTCTGTCGAGAGACGTCGGCGGCGTCGATCGTCGCCGATGATTCCAGTCCGTGGACGTCGATCTCGGACATCAGCATACTCTGCACCGGACTCGTGCAAGGTTTGGGATTGATCGCCGCCGCGTATTACATCGAAAAGACGACGGCGCACGCCGACGATGAACTCGACGCGATGCCGTACGACGAGGAAGTTCTCGAGATCGAACGCGCCGAAGCGCACAGAAACGAACTCATGAGAGCGATCATGCACTGGGATGAACTGTCTCCGAACGCGCGACGAACGCTCGTGATGAGTACGTTCACCGTCCTCGCGGCGTTCTGGGGCGTCATGTTCGGTCCGTCGTTCCTCGGCGAGGAGGCGATCGTGCGAGACTACCTTCTCACAGATTGCATCTCCACGCGCTTAAACGGCAAGGCGTGGAACATAATGACGCCCGTAGGATGGATCCTCTTGACGCTCATCTGTCTCTGTTTGACGGCGATTTCCCAAGTGCGCGCCAACGCCAAATCTGACGTGGACGCCATCATCGCCGACGAGGAGGACTTCCTCAAAGCGCTCGACGGTATCCCGCAGCGCGCGTGGAACAAGTGTCCGAATCACAACGAACCGATCAACGAAGAGAAATTTCGCGAACGATTCGCGGAATCCCTGGGTACGATGTCTCGCACGCAAATCGAAAAGATTCGCCACACCATGACGGAACGTCGCCTGGCGACGTTTTCTGAAGAGACGCGAACGTTCATCACCGAGAGCGTCGATCGCGCGCTTAAAGGGAACTACACATAACGCTCGAGAATCAGTATGAGTTGTAAAACAATGTGATCTACGTGTGAATATTTCAAACGGCGCGCCGTTTAATCGCTATCGCTATCGTGTCGACCTCGTTTCGGCGATCTTGAACGCGAGCTCGACGACGAGTAACGCCTTCTGCGCCGTCGGCTATCGCTTCTGCTTCGACTTCGTGAACGACTTCGTGAACGATCGCGTCTGCGTCGACGCGGCGAACGGCTTCGACTTCTCGAATCGCTGCTATAACTTCGGCTTCGACTTCTCGAATCGCTACTGTACGACCTCGAGTACGATCTGCTCGGACTCCTCCCTCTCGAGCGACTGTCGTCGCGTTGACGCGCTCGTCCGCGGTCTTGTTGATTCGGCGGTGGCGGTGGCACCTCCACGCGTCTCTGCTGCCGCTGCTGCGGAGGCGGCGGCGGAACTTCCACTCTGCGCGCGCCCGAGGGCGGCGGCGGCGGCACCTCCGTCGTCCGGGCGCCGACGTCTCGTCCACCCGACGCCGACGCCGGTGGCGGCGGCGGCACCTCCACGCGCGCCTCCGCCTTGGACGGATCCAACCCGCGTCGCTCGATCTCCGCGTTCACCGCCGCCAACTCGATTTCGAACCGTCTCGCGTTGGCCTCCGCCTCGGCCGCTCGTCTCTTCGCCGACTCGGCGCGTTCCCTCTCATTCCTCTCTCGCCGCTCTCGCGCCTTGCGCTCCTTCTTCGCTCGCTTCTTCTCCTTCTTCACGCGTTTCGCTTCCTTCCTCCTCGCCTTTTCGCGCTTTCTCTCCTCCTCCTCCCTCTTCGCCCGCTTCTCGTCGCGCAACCGTCGCTGCAACTCTCGGTCGAACGCGTCCCCCTCCCGCTCATCCCTCTCCCGCTTATCCACCCCGAACGCGCGCGCCAACCGCACCATCTCCTCCTCCTTTCTCACCGCCACCGCATGCGTGCTCTCATCTCGTCTCCGCGTCGCCTCCGCCTCCCTCTTCGCCCGTTCCGCCGCGCGTTCCCGCTCCAGCCTCGCCCGCGCCTCTTCGATCTCCCCCGCGCGCGCCTCCTCCGGCACCCCTCTCTCCTCCAACCTCTCCTCTAACTCCGCCAGCTCGACCTCGATCGCTCGTTTCGCCGCGTGCGCGAGGATCTCCGCGTTCG
>MDSW01111642.1_pt1 | contig 12908 bp, 11 predicted proteins | sample 811171 | NCBI WGS metagenome assembly MDSW01 (sample SAMN05326641, study PRJNA326480) | marine metagenome | isolation source: seawater | place: Atlantic Ocean: North West | collected 2012 | reverse complement strand
TTTCAAATTCAACATTATCAAATTTTGGCTGTATTAAATAAGAACCAGTTTTATCTGATGCCCTAATACTTACTTGAGTTTTATTTGATAATTTTCCACTTAACAATTTCATTTTTTCATTAATATTTTTGTTCATTATTTTACAGCTATCTATAGGTGACCATTTTCTATTCAAAAAATTAATAAATCCTAACTCTTCGGTTTCATTATTTTTTCTTATGGAAAATCTTCCATGATTTCGATAATTAAATTTCTTTTTGGAAGGAATAGTTTCTTCGATAATTTTTTCACAGAAAACTTTATTTTTTATAAGATTTTTTTGGACAATTCTCTTTTTCATTTTAAGTTGTTCATCATAATTTATATGCAACCACTGGCATCCAGTACAATTTCCAAAAAAATTACATTTAGATTCTATTCTATATTTAGAAACCTTAGATATTTTTTTAATTTTAGCTATTATTTTTTCTGGATAAATTTTTTCTACTATAACTTCAATTTCTTCTCCTAATATAGATTTAAACACAAATATTGGAATTTCTTCAAAATATCCTATCCCTATTCCGTTATCGCTATATTCAGAAATACAAACTTTTAATACCTGATCTTCTTGAAATTTATATTTTTCTGTGAGATTAGGTCCTGAATATATCTTCTTTTTTCTTCTTTTACCCATATATTAGATTCTAACAATAATCTAATAATGATAAAATTTTAATTAACATAATTTTAATCATATGCAAAAAGTTAAAAGAAAATTACCAGATTGGTTTAAGGTAAAATTTCCAGCTGGAGAAAATTTCCACGAACTAAAAGAAAAGTTTTCAAAAGCATCATTAAACACTGTCTGTGAAGAAGCTGCATGTCCTAATATTGCTGACTGCTGGGATAGAAAAACAGCAACATTTATGATTTTAGGAGATACATGTACTAGAGCATGCTCATATTGTAATGTAAAGACAGGATGGCCTGGATTCGTTGATAAATCAGAACCTTATAGACTAGCCACCACAATAAAAGAGATGGATTTAAATTACGTTGTTATTACTTCTGTTGATAGGGATGATTTAGAAGATGCAGGCTCTGAAATATTTGCAAAATCCATACAAGAAATCAAAAAACTTTCTAAAAATATTAAAGTTGAAGTACTAACTCCAGATTTTAACGGATCAAAAGAATTATTGAAAAAAGTTGTTGATGCCGGCCCTCATGTTATGAATCATAATATTGAAACAGTTAGAAGAGTATTTAAAAAAGTTAGACCAAAAGGGGATTATGATCTTTCTCTGAACTTCTTATCTGATTCTAAAAAAATCAATCCTAATTTACCTACAAAATCAGGGATGATGGTTGGGCTAGGTGAGACTAAAAATGAAATATTTGACACGATGAAAGATCTTATAGATCATAATTGTGATTTATTAACCGTAGGTCAATACTTAAGGCCTTCAAAAAAACACCATCCTATAATCAAATTTTATGACCCAAAAGAATTTACTGAATTGCAAAATGTTGGAATGGAAATGGGATTCAGTCATGTTGCTGCAGGTCCTTTAGTTAGATCATCATATCACGCTGATGAGCAACATAACGCAGCTGTTGAAAAATTAATAAACCATTCCAAGAGTTAAATTTTGTCAAATTTATATATTGTAGGAACACCTATTGGCAACCTAGAAGATATTACTGTAAGGGCATTAAAAACCTTGGAAAATGTTGATTTTATTTTTTCAGAAGATACTAGAGTTAGTAAAAAATTATTATCTAAGTTTGAGATATCTGCAAAAATTTTTTCAATATACACTCATAACAAAAAATTAAATTTAAAAAAATTTGAAGAATTAATTTCTCACAATGATTTAGCATTTATTACAGATGCTGGATCTCCAGGTGTATCTGACCCTGCTGGAGAATTTGTTAAGTTTGCAAGAAGTAAAAATCACGATATAATTCCTATTCCTGGCGTTTCAGCAGTAACATCAGCATTTTCAGTATCAGGTTTTGAATCTATTGGGTTTTCTTTTTTAGGTTTTTTACCAAAAAGTAATACTCAAAAAACTAATTATATCTCTAAATATTTTGAAACTAATAATCCTTTAATAATCTTTGAATCCCCCAAAAGAATTATTTCAACTCTAAATTTTCTAAAAGAAGAATTTCAAATAAAAAATATATTTGTGGCTAAAGAAATGACAAAAATATATGAAACAATCTTTTCTGGCTCAATTGATTCAGCAATAAAGCTGTTTGATAACGAAAAAGGAGAGTTTGTAGTTATTTTTCAAAAGGAAAACAAAGAAATTTCAAAATCATTAATTCTAAAGTACGATAAAATTTTAATAAATGGTTATGAAAAAGGAATAAAAGGGAAAAAACTTTTAGACTTACTTTCTGAACTAACTGATATAAATAAAGGTTTTTTCTATGAAAGATGGTTAGAAATTAAAAATAAAAATGAATAATAACCCAAAAAATATACTAGTTTGTGTCGCATGGCCATATGTAAATGGATCACCTCATTTAGGACATATAGCAGGAATGAGCATTCCTGCAGATATTTTTGCTAGGTATCATAGATTAATAGGTAATAAAGTTGCTATGGTATCAGGGTCTGATATGCATGGAACGCCAGTGACATTACTCGCAAATGATTTAGGTGTAACTCCTGAAGAAATCTCTCTAAAATATCATAAAATATGGTCTAAAAGTTTATTAGATATGAATTTTCAATATGATTTATATACAAATACTCATACTGAAAATCATATGAAAATCGTTCAAGATATATTTAAAGTTTTACTTGAAAAAAACTTGTTAGAAATTAGAGAGCAGCTGATGCCCTATTCTATAACTGAAAATATTTTTCTAAGTGACAGGCTTGTTGAAGGAGAATGTCCATGTGGAAATAATGACAAAGCTAGAGGAGATCAATGTGAAGTTTGTGGGAGAACTCTTGATCCTGCAGACTTAAAAAACATTAGATCTAAAAGGGATGGCTCAATTCCAGAATTTAGAAAAACTTCTCATTACTTTTTAAAGCTCAGTGAAATGCAAAAAGAAATAAAAGAATGGATTGAAAATAAAGATGGATGGAGACAAAATGTTAAAAATCAAAGCTTATCTTTTATAAATGAAGGATTAAAAGATAGAGCCATAACAAGAGATTTATCTTGGGGAGTAGATATACCAGTTAAAGGCTGGGAGGATAAAAAAATCTATGTTTGGTTTGAAGCTGTTCTTGGATATTTATCAGCATCAATTGAACTTTTTAGTAAAACAAATAATACTGATGAATGGAAAGATTTTTGGGAAAATAAAGATTCTGAGTCTTACTATTTTCAAGGAAAAGATAATATCCCATTCCATACAATAATTCTACCCGCAATTTTAATTGGAATAGGAGGGAAAAATTTACCAACAGACGTAGTAGCTAACGAATATCTAAATTTTTCTGGTAAAGAGTTCTCAAAAAGTAAAAATTGGGCTGTATGGTTACCAGATTTTCTAGAAAAATATTCACCAGATTCTCTAAGATATTATCTAACTTCAATAATGCCAGAAACTTCAGATTCAGATTTTACATGGGAAGGTTATGTTAGTTCAAATAATAATGAGTTAGTTGCAAATTTAGGAAATTTTGTACATAGAATATTAACAATGTCACATAAGAATTTTGAAGGTAAAATTCCTTTTTTTGATCAAAATAAAGATTCTACCAAAATAATTATTGATAAATGTAAAAAAGGAATTCTTGAAGTTGGAGAGTCAATTTCAAATAGAAAATTTCGAGAAGCTTTAAATAATTTAATGAATTTAGCTAGATTTGGAAATCAATTTTTAGACAAAAATGAACCATGGAAAAAAATAAAAGATAATAAAGATGAAGCAGGAGAAATACTTGGGCAATCAATTATTATTATTAGTGCTATAAGTTCTATGCTTGAACCTTTTTTACCAGGTTCAGCTATAAAGTTACAAGAGATTATATTCAATAAGAAAATTAATAATTGGAGTCTTGTTCTTCCTGTACCAGGCACAGAATTTCAAAAACCAGATCCTCTTTTTGAAAAATTAGATGAAGAAGAAGTATTAAAGGAAAACGAGATTATTTCTAATGAGTAGTACAAATAAATTCTCTTCATTAGTTAATAATGAATTACTAATGGTAATGCTTGAATTAAATGAAATTTCTGACAGCCATAAAAATGAGTCAAATCTAAATGAAAATATAATAAATCATGTACTCAGCATACCAGGAAAGCAATTAAGACCTTCATTAACAATAATTTGTTCAAAAATTTGGGATGATGAAATTGATGAAAAAGTAATCAAAATGTCTACTGCAGTGGAACTTCTTCATATAGCAACATTGGTTCATGATGATACTGTAGATTTTGCTGACACTAGAAGAGGTGAAAAAACTGCTTCTAATATATGGGGGCCTCATATTGCGGTTTTAGTTGGAGATTTTCTTTTTGCAACTAGTGCAGAATATGTTTGTGAAACGGGTTCAATTAGGCTTATAAAACAGTTTGCATCTACAATTTCTGATTTAGCAAAAGGTGAATTAAAAGAAATTGAAAATAGTATAAACATAAACTTAAAAACCAATGATTATCTTAATATAATTTTTAAAAAAACAGGATCTTTGTTTGCGACATCAGCTATGAGTGGTGCTCTTCTAGGCGGAGCAAAAGAGAGTGATGTAAAACTTATTTATGAATATGGAAAAAATCTTGGGCTTGGGTTTCAGATTTTTGATGATGTACTAGATTTTGAGGGAGAAGAAAGTAAACTAGGGAAACCCATTGGGAGTGACCTTAAAAATGGAATAATGACTTTACCTTCTATTATTGCAAGTGAGAATGATAAAAAATTAAAAAAAGAAATTGAAAAGATGTTTGCTTTACCAAAAAAAGATAGAGGAAAAGTTGTTCCTAATTTAGTAGAAAAAGTAATTGCATCAGGAGCAATAGAGAAATCTAAAGAAAAGGCTGAAAATTTAATTGATGATTCAATTAAAGATATTAAGTCTATACAAAAGAATAATGTTTATTCAGAAGCATTAATAGATTTAGCAATTTCTTCAAAAAATAGAGAAAAATAACCTCAAAAGGAAAATGAAGTGTTAAAAAAAGATAGAGCTTTTTTTATTCTCAATAAGCTTAATCAAATCTATCCAGAGGTGCCAATACCATTAAATCATAAGAATAAGTTTGAACTTCTTATAGCTGTTTTGTTAAGTGCACAATGTACAGATGAAAGAGTTAACAAAGTTACTCCTATGTTATTTAAAATAGCAAATAGTGCGCTAAAAATGGCCGAAGTTCCTGTTGAAGATATTTTTTCATTAATTAAAACATGCGGATTAGCTCCACAAAAATCAAAAAATATTTCTAATTTGTCAAAAATTCTAATAGAAAAGTATAACGCAGAAGTTCCTGAAGATTTTAAGGCTTTAGAAACATTACCTGGAGTCGGTCATAAAACAGCCAGTGTGGTAATGTCTCAAGGATTTGGACATCCAGCTTTTCCTGTTGATACCCATATACATCGATTAGCACAACGTTGGGGTCTAACTAAAGGAAAAAATGTTGTGCAAACAGAAAGAGACCTTAAAAAAATCTTTTTAAGAAATGATTGGAATAAATTACATTTACAAATAATTTTTTATGGCCGTTCTTACTGTACTGCTAGAGGTTGTGATGGAACCATATGTGAAATTTGTAAAACATGCTTTCCAAAGAGAAATAAGCCTTTTAAAATTAATAAAGCATAATACATTTGTAATCTACACAACTTGAGAAACTTAGAATATAACTACATCAAGAATTTAAGATAAGATTAACTTTTATAAAAAATATTTAAAATGTTAAACGTTGGAATTATAAATATCACAGGTTATGCTGGAGCTGAGCTAGCTAGGTTAGTTTACTCACACCCTGAAATTAATCTTGTATCTGCAACTGGAAGAAGTAAAGCAGGTCTTTTTTTGGATGAAGTTTTTCCTCATCTTGAAAAAAGTAATATAAAAATTCAAGAAGAAATTAGTGATGATGTAGAATTTGTTTTTTCTGCATTGCCGCATGCGGCTAGTGCTGAAAAATTATCTCAATATGTTGATAACGGCATTCCTGTTATAGATATATCTGCGGACTTTAGGCTGAATAATTTAAAAACTTATGAAAAATGGTATGAAGTTAAACATCCCAGGCCTGACCTTATGGGTATTTCCAAATATGGTTTACCTGAAGCATATAGAGACGATATAAAAAAGGCTAAACTAGTAGCAAACCCAGGATGTTTCCCAACTGGTGCTATTCTTTCTATGTCTCCAGCTATATCAAATGATTTAGTTGAGAACTTAGTAATTAATGATTCAAAAACTGGAGTATCTGGAGCTGGTAGAACAGCCAAAGAATCTTTTGGTTTTTCAGAATTAAATGATAACTGTACAGCTTACGGTACAAAAGGGCACAGACATCAACCCGAAATCGAACAAGAGCTTAATTTACTAACAGATAATAAAATTAAAGTTCTTTTTACTCCCCATTTAGTATCAATGACAAGGGGTATTTTAGGCACAAATTATAGTATTCTTAAAAGACAAATAAATGAAAATGATGTAATTGACCTATATAAAGAATTTTACAAAAACGAACCATTTATTAAAATAGTAAGTGCACCTCCTGCAACAAAGCAAACATGGGGTTCTAATTTTGTGTATATATATCCTTACATAAATAAGGAAACAAATACATTAGTAGTAATTAGTGCCTTAGATAACTTAGTAAAGGGTTCAGCAGGAGCAGCTATTCAAAACATGAATATAATGCAAGGTTTTGAAGAAACACTTGGGATTGATCAATTACCGATTTATCCATAACATGCCCCGTTGGTGTAGTGGCCTAACACGCCTGCCTTTCACGCAGGAGATCACCGGTTCAAATCCGGTACGGGGTACCAAAAACTCTTAATTTCTATTAAAAAATCACATGTTTACTAAAAGTTATACTAAAAATAATATTCAGTATAACTTTTAGTAATTACAGTTATCTTCTAATAGATTTCAAACCACTAGATATTCCTTGATTAGCCCATGGAGCCCAAGGCATAGTAAAAAACTTGTATCCTTTATCAACAAAGAAGTTTGGGTCCATAGTAGGAGGAATAAAATACATACCTGGAACTACTCCATGTCTTTTACATGCTTCAGCTATAGTATCTAGACCTTTTTCATAAACACTACCTTCAAAATCAAGAGAGACTCCCAATTCTATAGAAAGATCTGAAGGACCTATTAGTAAAACATCGATACCATCAACGCTTAATATTTCATCTATATTATCAATAGCTTGTTGAGTTTCTATCATTGGAGCAATTACTACTTCATCATTAAACATATCTAGATATTCACGATATTTTTCTTTAGTAGAGTATTCTTGTACATTGATTCCCCAATCACCTCTGAGCCCTGCATTACTTCGGTCTCCTAAAGGAGCATATTTACAAGCTCTAACCATTGCTTCTGCTTCTTCTTTTGTATTAACCATTGGCACTACAATTCCTCTAGCACCTGCATCCAATGCAAAACATATTAGATCTGGATGATTAGCACTAACTCTAACCATTGGAGCTGCTTTTTTACCTTCCATAGCCTTTATAGCAGGAATAAACTCTTTCACCATATATGGTGAGTGTTGAGTATCATAAAGTATGAAATCATAATCTGAGTCAGCTAACATTGACATGTTTTCAACAACAGGAGATCCTGCAGCACCAACAACTGTTTTTCCTGATTTTAAAAGTTCTTTGACCTTATTCATTAAATTTATCCTCCATTTTTATACAAATTATAGATTATGTACGAAAAGTTATATAAATTTAATGAAATTGTAAAGTTTTATATGAAAAAAAAATCTATTTTTAAGATTTACTTTGAAAAAAAAGAGGACTTATAATATTATTTACTAGTTTTTTTATAAAATTTTCTTGATTTTGAATTTCTTCTATTTCTTTTTCTATATGGTTTATTGTTAGAGTTATTATCTCTGCTTTTTTCTCTACTTTGATTCTTACTTTGGCCTCTGTCTTGATCTCTATCTTCATCTCTGTCTTTTTTATCAGGATTTTTAAGTTGGTCTAATAGTTTTTCTATAGATCTCCACATTCTTGAGTCACTAGGAGTTACAAAGCTTACGGCTTCACCAACTGAGCCTGCTCTAGCTGTCCTACCAATTCTATGTATAAAATCTTCTGGCACTTGAGGAAGATCATAATTTATTACATGTTCTATATGAGGAACATCTAGTCCTCTAGAAGCTATATCAGTAGCAACTAAAATTCTAAATCTTTCTTTCCTAAAATCTTCTAAAATTCTATTCCTTTTATTTTGACGCAAATCACCATGTAACGCAGAACTTTTTACAGTATCTCTTATTAATCTTTTTTTTAGTTTTTCAGTAGCATATTTTGTTCTTACAAAAATCAGGATTGATCCTTTTCTTCCTGTAATTTCATCTAGTAATTCATCATATTTTTGCTCAGTTTTAGTATTTACAACTTTTTGTTTTATTTGTGATTTAATGACATTATTATCTTTAACTTCAACTCTTTTAGGATTATTTAAATATTTTTTAGATAATCGTATTATTTCTTTTGGAAGAGTAGCTGAAAATAATAAAGTTTGTCTTAATTCAGGTAAATACTCAACAATTTTATCTACTTGTTCTCCAAATCCCATATCAAGCATTCTATCTGCTTCATCCAATACTAAGAAATTGAAATATTTTAAACTTAATGATTTTCTTAGAAGATGATCATTTATTCTTCCTGGAGTCCCAATAATAATTCTAGGATATTTTTTTAATTGATTTAGTTGGTTGTTCATACTTGCCCCACCAACTAAAAGTCCTAAATTAATTCCACTTTTATATCCCACCAAAAGCTTTGCTACATCAGCTACTTGTTGAGCCAATTCTCTAGTTGGAGTAAGAATAATTCCAGAAACTTTTCGATTTGTTGAAATTTGTTGAATTAAAGGTATTAAATAGGCTGCAGTTTTTCCAGAGCCAGTTTCTGCACTTGCCAAAATATCTTCCTTATTAATAGCAAAAGGAATTGTTTTTGATTGAACTTCTGTAGGTTTTGTAAACCTTAAACCTTTAAGTGATTTTTTAAGATTCTCAGATAAATTAAAACTGTTAAAATTTTCCATAAATACACTGCAATATTTTATCGCAGAATATAATTCTATACCCTTATTTTAGTTTTAGCTTATGAATTATTATACAGCTTTATCTTTTAGCCAGTTTTCAGTTATTTCTAATCCAAAACCAGGAGCATCAGAAGGAGTAATATATCCATTTTTAATTACTGGAGTTCCTGGCAATAAAACCATCTCTTCCAATGGAACACCCGGAGGAGAAACACCTTCGGATCTTTCAGCCCAAGAAACTGATGGCATTGAGTAGGCTAAATGTTGACCATAAGGATAATTAGTACTTGCATGAGGAATTACAGTCAATCCATGAGATTCTGCTAGATGACATATTTTAATCCCAGCAGTAATACCTCCAACCCAATTTAAATCTGGTTGAAAAATATCAACTATTCCTTTACTCGCAGCTAAAGCAAAAGGATATAAAGAATACCAATGCTCTCCTGTAGCTAGCGTTTGCCATGGAATTCTATTGCGTAAATTTTGATAACCATCAATATTTTCAGGATTTAGATAATCTTCTAACCATTTTATTCTATATGGCTTCAAGGCTTCTGCTAATCTTACTGCATACTCATTATTTAAAGACATCCAAGCATCAACTGCTATTTCTACATCATCTCCAACTTGTTCTCTTGTAGACGCAACTAATTCTTCAGCTCTATTGATTCCTTCAAGATTACTTTCAGGTCCTTCTCTAAGAAAAAGTTTTACGGCCTTAAAGCCTAATTCCATAAACCAATCAATACTGTTTTTAGTGCCATATGAAAAGTCTGTATTACTTGCATAGCAAAATATTTTATCTTTCTGGGGTCCACCTATTAATTCATACACAGGACGATCTAAAATTTTCCCCTTTAAGTCCCAAACCGCATTATCAATAGCACTTATTGCAAAACTTGATAACCCTGATGTTCCATAAGCAATTGTAGATTGCTGCATTATATCCCAAATCAATTCAGTTGCCATACAATCTTTTCCAACTAAAATTTTTGCTAAATGATCATTAATAATTGATTCAGTAACTCCAGAATATAAAGTAAATCCAAATCCCCATTTACCATCTTCTGACTTTACTATGCAGGCAGTTCTTTTCCAATTTGCACTCCATTCTGACCTAGGTATATTAGGATACTTTCTCATAGGGCTTACCATACCCATAAGGTCATAAGGGTCTTTGGATTTAGGAACTCTTGGTTTTGTTTTTATATTTGGTTTTAATTCAATTGTGAATGCTTCAATAGATTTTATCTTCATAATAAGCCTCTGTAGCTATAGTTTACTTTTTGTAATTTTTATAGTATTTGAAAATTATCATAACCAATTTAAAAATAAAGTGTATGGGTGAAATATGAAAATAAAAGATTTAAGGCTATCAAAATTGAAATTAATTGAACATCTTGGAGAAGTTGAACCTGCTTGGAGTCCTGGTTCAAAAGTTCAATCTAATATAGGAGGAGGATCTTTCGTAGAAATAGAACTTGATAATGGTGAAATTGGAATTGGGCCATCATGTGATGAGAGTATTTTAAATGATGCTAAAAATTATCTAGTTGGTAAAAGCCCAATAGATGTTATGGAACATTTTAAGTTTTTAATTTATAAGACTAAAAATATTCCATATAATGGGCTTGCAGGAATAGATATTGCCCTATGGGATTTAAAAGGGAAAATAGAAAATAAATCTATTTCACAAATTTTAGGTAGGAAAAAAGATTTTCTAATTCCATATGCAAGTTTTGTTATTTTATCCAATCCTGATGAAAGGGCTACTATGGCTAGCAGTCTTGATAAAGATGGATGGAAAGCAATAAAAGTAAGATTACATCATGAAGATGAAAACTTAGATATTAAAACAATACAAGAAATTGTAGAAAGTACATCATCAAACTTAAAAATTTTAGTTGATGCTAATCAAGCTCAATCAAGTTATCCATGGCAACCTGGCGTTATATGGGACTTTGACAGAGCTAAAAGAATGAATAATGTCATGAATGAGCTAGGGTGTTATTGGTTAGAAGAACCTAGACCTAGGTTTAATTACACAGAATTATCAGAATTAGTAGCAATGAATAAGACTAAAATTGCTGGAGGTGAAAACAATACTGTTGTTGCAGATTTTCATCAAATGGTAGAAAAAAAATCTTATAATATTTTACAACCAGAATCTATGGTTCTTGGAGGGATTACTCCTTTGATAGAGATAGGAAAATTATCATTAAAAAATAATAAAGAAATTGTTCCACATCATGGAGGTGGAGATATTGGAGTAATAGCTCATATGCACTTGTTATCAACTTGGGAAAATGCTCCTTTTTGTGAAATTTTACATGATCCACCTTTGAGTAGTTATAAAAATAAATTTTTTATTTTCAATGAATCATTAGAAGTAAAAAAAGGCCTTATAAATGTTCCAAATAAGCCGGGGCTAGGAGTAACCATTAAAGATGACTTAATAATTAGAGCATGAGCTTAGATCTAATAAAATTAGAATATAGAAAATGGTATATTGCAAGTACAACTTTTTTATCAGTAGGGGTCTCTATAGGATTAATACAATATGCCTTTCAAGCATTTGTTATTCCTCTTGAGCAAGAATTTGGTTGGTCAAGAACTGAAATAAATATATCTATTTCTTTAGGTATTGCAAGTTCTCTTATTGCACCTATAGCTGGTAGATTTTTAGATAAGTTTGGGTCAATGAAAATAATGGCTTTGTCACTTTTTGTTATTACAATTGGTTTTTTATTAAGAGGCTCAATGAATCATCTTTGGCAGCTTTATTTATCTAGTATTCTTTTATATGTTGGAATTCCTGGAGCCACTCAACTTCCTTTAGGAAAATTGATGGGGATTTGGTTTCCAAAAATTAGGGGTAGAATGATTGGTTTTACTATGGCTGGAAATAATTTTTCAGCGGTTATTTCTGTACCTATAGCCACTTTTTTAATTATATCTTCAGGTTGGAGAATAGCTTTTTTTGTTCTAGCTATAGCCACATTTATTGTAATGATTTTAGTTTTATTATTTATTAGAGATGATAAAAATTATAATATTTCAAAAATTAATAGTGCTAATAGTAAAAATAATTATGAAAAAGACTATGAAGTTAAAGAGGCTCTTAGAACTTATGCATTTTGGTTTTTAGCTGCAGGAATGACTTTGCAACAATTTGCAAGAACAACAGTAGTCATACAACTAGTTCCTCATTTTATCTCACAAGGTATAAGTTCTACCTTAGCCTCATCTATGATGTCAGTATTTGGAGTTTTTGCAGTAATAAGTAAATTAATTAGTGGATGGCTCAGTGACTTAATCCCTTCCAGATTTATTTTGATTATTGTAGTTATTTTACAAATGATAGGAATTCAATTGATTTTATCTGAAAATCTTACTTATTTATGGATAGGATCTGCCCTAATGGGATTAGGAATAGGAGCAATGGGTGTACTTGGTCCATCAACTACCACTGAATTATTTGGACTCAAAAAATACTCTTCTATTTTTGGAACTTTGCAAATGCCAGTAGCAATACCTGTAATAGTTGGCCCCATAATCTCTGGAATCATCTTTGACAAGTATAAATCATATAATTTGGCTTTTAATCTAGTAGAATTACTATTAATAATCTCAATTATGTGTTTTATATTTGTAAGAATAAAAGCTAAATAAGGAAATAAAATATGGT
>MDSW01034148.1_pt1 | contig 12908 bp, 13 predicted proteins | sample 811171 | NCBI WGS metagenome assembly MDSW01 (sample SAMN05326641, study PRJNA326480) | marine metagenome | isolation source: seawater | place: Atlantic Ocean: North West | collected 2012 | reverse complement strand
TCTTTATTTTCAGTTCCAAATAATTCAATTTCATAATTATCAGGTTGAAGTAAAGCCCCATTTAGCACTACAAAGGGTTCTTTGGACCTCGATGAATTTTTGTGAATTTTTCTTGCCACTAACTCTTTTCCTGAACCAGTTGGGCCTGAAATTAATATTCTACTTTCAGTAGAAGATAGTTTCGTAATCATTTTTTTTATTTTTGTGATCTGATTACTTTCACCAATTAAATCAAAGGAATGGAATAATTTATCCTCTAATTGTTTATTTTCCTTTTTTAACGAAATATTTTCTAAAGCTCTATTAACAAAATTTAACAATTGTTCGGCTGCAAATGGCTTTGTAATAAATTCATAAGCACCGAGTTTCAAAGCCTCCACGGCCATTTCAACATTTGCATGTCCTGAAATTATTATTACAGGTACTAGATCTGATAAAGATTTAATTTTTTTCAAAAGATCTATTCCATCTTTATCTCCTTTATCCAGCTTCACATCTATAATTGCCAAATCTGGTAGCTTGTTCTCAATTTCATTTACAGCCTGATCATAATTAGCTGCTTCTCTAATTTGGTAATTTTTATCTTTTAAAAGATTAGAAACTAAATTTCTTATATCGAAATTATCATCTATAATTAGTACTTCTTGTTTCATGTAATAGAGGGTATATTAATATTAATTTCTGCACCTTTAGAATTTTTAACAAATTCAATTTCACCATTGTGCTCATTTATAATTTTAGCAACTATTGGCAATCCTAAACCTGTTCCATCTTTTTTTGTTGTATAATAAGGCTTTAATATATTTGTAGTATCATTAAAGCCAGGTCCATTATCTAGCATTTTGATCTCTATATATTCATTATTTTTATTGATTTCCACATCAATTTTACCAAGTAAATTGCTGTCTTTTTGTTTCTTTTCATTTATTGCCTCTATTGAATTTTTGATTAAATTTAAAAAAGCTCTATAAAGCTGTTCACTATCACCTTTAATATAATAATTATTTTTTGTATTGCTGATTAAATTGAAACTTAAATCTTTATGAGACATTTTATAAAACTCAACTACTCTTTTAATCTCCTTATTAATATCAATTTTTTTAAAAATTGGTCTAGGCATTCTTGCAAAGCTCGAAAATTCATCCAATAGTTTTTTAATATCTACTATTTGTCTATTAATAGTATCAAGATATTTTTTAAAATCATTTTTTTCATTATTTAATTTTTCAGAATATTTGTTTCTTAATTGATCAATGGATAACTGAATTGGTGTAAGTGGATTTTTAATTTCATGTGCTAATTTTCTTGCTACAGTTTCCCATGCTGAAAATCTTTCTGCGACTAAAAGTTTATCTTGTTGCACTTTTAATCTCTCAATCATATTGTTGAAGTTTTTGTTTAATGTTTTAATTTCTTCATCAGAGTCAATTTCAGGGACTTTAGTGTTAAGTTTGCCTGTACTAATATTCTCTGAAGCGGTTATTAAATTAATTATTGGCCTTGTTACTCTTCCTGCAAAAGTTATAGCAAAAATTATAGTTAAAAACAAAAGCATTGAAACAATAATTATATAAATTATTGCAAATGTAATTTTTATACCTGTTCTATTATTTTCAACTGTATAATAAAAATTTACGGCTTGTTCTGTTGCATCTAAATAACTTAATAGTTGGGGCTGTACATTTTTCGCTATATACAAATATGTATCAATATAATTATTTAATTTTACCATGAATGCTGCTTGCTTTTCGTCTGAACGGTCTATAGACACAGGCTTTCCTTCTAAGGCAGCATTAAAATAATCTTCAGATGGAATTTTGAAATCCTTATCTAAATTATTAACATCTTTTAGTAAAACCGTGCCAGCACTGTCAATTAAATATATCTCATCTATTTTTCTTAATAATCTTTGTGTTCTAACAAATTGTTTAAATTTAGGGGGATTTGAAAAATAAACGTTATAGTATTTATTTAAATCAGTACCAATAAGAAATATATCTGCCTCTACATTTCTTTTTGAGTCTTCAATATAATTTTTTGCAACCTCATATGAATTATTTACAGCTGATGTAATTTTTTTATCAAAATATTTTTGAAGTGCTACATTGAATAAAATTAATGAAAAAAAAGCAATTATTAAAGAAGGTATAAAGGCAAACAAAGATAACTGCAAAACATAGTTTAAGCTAGTTTTTGAGCCAGTTTTTTTTGTATAATATTGGGAAAAAAGCTTTGAAGTTTCCCTTATTAAAAGCATCAGAAAAAGTATTAAAAAGGTTACATCTAAAATTAATAAGTAAGGAAGATTATTTTCGTTTAAAAAAATAAAATTCTGATTTATAAAAGTTATAAAAGTGAATATGCCTAAAAAGACACATAGAAAAGATACAGTAAAAAACCATTTAAAATTTTTTATAATTTTTATCATTTTTAAATATATATATAACTTACCTAAATATGAGGTAAATTAACATAATGAGTTTTTGTTTAATTTTATTAGCTGCTGGAAATAGTAAGCGATTTGGTTCAAAACTGCCTAAGCCATATAACAAAATAGCAGGAAAAACACTTATTGAATATTCCTTAAATAAATTTAAACAAATAAACCAAATAAAAAAAATAATTCTTGTAATTAATCAAAAACATAAAAATTTAGCGAATGAAATTAAAGAAGCTAAAATTTCAAAAATAATTGGCGGTAAATCTAGACAAGACTCTACCTTAAAAGCTTTAACATATTTAAAAAAAAATTATACCTTTAAAAATGTGCTTATTCATGATGCTGCTAGACCAAACTTTTCGATGAATTTGGTAAAAAAAATTATTAACAAATCAAAAAACTCTTCTGTTATACCCAGAATGCATATTCAAGATGCATTAAAAGAAAAATTTGATAAAAAAAATATTCTTAACTTAAATAGAAAAAATTTCTTTATAACACAAACGCCACAATCTTTTAGATTTAAAAATATATTTAATCTTCATGTTACAAATAAATTGTCCTATATGGATGATGACATGTCATTAGTAGAAAACCTAAATAATGTCACTTTTGTTGAGGGAGAGAAAAGAAATTTTAAAATTACTACTAAACAAGATATGAGTTTGCTTGAGAGATTTTTAAACTATAACATTAAAGTTGGTATTGGTTTTGATGTTCATAGATTAGTTCCAAGAAGAAAACTTTTTTTAGGTGGCATTAAAATAAAATCAGATGTAGGAACACTAGGACACTCAGATGGTGATCCTGTTTTGCATTCTATTACAGATGCAATTCTTGGTGCATCTGGTATGGGTGACATTGGTGAATTATTCTCTGATAAAAATAAAAGATACAAAAATATTAGATCAACAATTTTATTAAAAGAAGTGATTAACAAAATCAAATCGAAAGGATATTTTATTAAGAACTTGGATATAAATATTATTTGTGAAAAACCAAAATTAAAAAAATATAAAAAAATAATAAGTGACAACATTGCAAAAATCTGTGAAATTTCCGAAAACCAAGTTAATATTAAAGGTAAAACAGCTGAGAAATTGGGTGTTATAGGAAAAGAACAAGCTATCGCTTGTGAAGTTATTACGGCTTTGACAAAATATGATTAAAAAAATTAATTTTTTATTTCTTACACTTTTTGGAGTTGGTAAAATCAAAACAATCCCTGGTAGTTTTGCATCATTAGCTACTACTTTCTTTTTATTTTTTTTATTTCATATTTTTAATATTTCCCCGAAGATTTTTCTGTTTTTTTTATTAATTATTTTTATACTTTCTATTTTTGCAATAAACAATTTTGTAAAAAACTCTGAAAACAAAGACCCAAAAGAAATAGTAATTGATGAATTTATTGGTCAGTCAATTCCAATTTCTCTTTTTGAAATTGCACATGACGTTCAAAGAGACTCTATTGATACTTTAAAATTTTATTTCATTATGTTTATTTTGTTTAGAATTTTCGATATTACTAAACCATACCCTGCAAATTATTATGAAAAAAATTTTAAGAATGGTTTTGGGGTAATAATGGACGACATTTGTGCCGGTCTATATGTGGTTGCATTATTGGTTCTTTACATGATTTTAAAATGAAAAAAAAATTAATCAAAATATTTAAGGTTTTAAAAAGAAAAAAAATGAAAGTTTCTGTTGCAGAGTCATGTACGGGAGGTATGTTAGCTAAAACTTTAACTTCTATAAGTGGTTCTTCACAAATCTTTAATTTTGGTTTAGTTACTTATTCAAATAACTCAAAAAATTTTTTGTTAAATGTATCAAAAAAAACAATTAAAAAATATGGTGCTGTGAGTTACCAATGTTGTTTAGAAATGATTAAAAATTTAAGTAAATTAAGTAAAAATAACATTGCTTTATCTATTACAGGAATTGCCGGCCCCAAAGGTTCATCGATAAATAAACCTGTTGGATTAGTATTTATTGGTATCAAAACCAAAAATATTCAAAAAGTTTATAAATTTAAATTTAAAAATAAAGGAAGATATTACGTTCAAAAAGCATCTGTTAACAAATCGTTAGATTTAATTTTATCCATTTTTAAATAATTCAATAGCACGTTTTTCAAATGCATCTGCTATTTTTTTTAACCCTACGTCAAATGATTTAGCCATAATTATATTATAAACAATATTTTTTATTTCAAAATCTATTTTAAAACTTACCTCACTTTGATTATTAATTTCTTTAATAATCCATTCATTTCTTAGATGCTTTAGTGGTCCTCCTATATTGCTGACTAATATTTTATTTTTTTTTTTATAGTAGGTAACATGACTTTTGTATGTTTGATTTAAAAATTTTTTTCCTACTGTTAAATCTGCCTCCATCTCAATCATATCGCTCATTTCGTCTTTTCTATAAATTTTACCCTTTAAACACCACGGAACAAATTCAGGATATTTTTCAATATCAAGGATCATTTGAAGTAAATCTTTTTTTTTACACGGTATAATTTTTTTTATTGAAGCACTTGGCATTTAATTTGCTCATCCCTAGCTTTTTTTAATTTTTTAAAATCCTCATCTGCGTGATATGAAGATCTAGTTAAAGGTGATGAAGCAACTAATAGGAAGCCTTTTGCTAAAGCAATTTTTTTTAACTCAACAAATTCATGGGGTTGATAATATCTCACTAATGGAAAGTGTTTTGTTGAAGGTTGTAAATACTGCCCTAAGGTTAAAAAATCTACATTTGCAGATCTTAAATCATCCATTACTTGCAGTATTTCATTTTTGGTTTCCCCCATACCAACCATTAGACCGGATTTTGTGAACACATCTGGTTTAATTCTTTTAGCTGACTCTAATAATTTGATTGATGCAAAATATCTAGATCCTGGTCTCACCGTAAGGTACAAACTAGGCACAGTTTCAATATTGTGATTGAAAACATCTGGCGAAGCTTCTAAAACTTTTTCAAATGAATTTCCTTTTCTCAAGAAATCTGGTGTTAAAACTTCTATTGTAGTATTTGGATTATTTTTTTTTGTTTCTTCAATAACTCTTTTAAAATGGTTTGCCCCACCATCTTTTAAATCATCTCTGTCGACTGAGGTTATAACAACATGGTTTAAATTTAATTCCTTTACAGCTTTTGAAATCTTAAATGGTTCGAATTCATCAAGTTTATTTGGTTTACCAGTTTTGACATCGCAAAATGCACAGCCTCTTGTGCATGTATCTCCCATAATCATGAAGGTTGCATGTTTTTTGCTCCAGCATTCAGTTATATTTGGACAATTGGCCTCTTGGCACACTGTGTAAAGATTATTTTTATTTACTATTTCTTTTGTTTTAAAAAAAGTTTGACTATCAACAATTTTTGACCGTATCCAGCTAGGTTTTTTTTTAATAGGATTTATAGGTTTATTAATTTTTTCCGGGTGTCTAATTTTACTCATTTAATTTAATTATTACCTCGTCTTGTTTGCCAATTTTTAATTTATTTCTTATTAAGATATCTAAATAATCAAAATTAAGATTGTTAGATAAGAGTTCGTTTTTATGTTCTATTTGATTTAATTTTTCAGTTAAATAGTGTTTTTTATTAACAAGATTTTCTTTTTCATTTTTTTTTTCAATATAAGAGAGGAAGCCTCTGTCTCCATCAAAAAAATTTAAAAAAACATATGAAAAAAGGAAAATGTTTAAAAAAACAAATCTTTTTCTTTTTAAAACGTATAAAAATCTCATATTTTGATTTTAGCCATTTTTGAGGAATTTCCAAGTTCCTCCTCTATTCTTATAAGCCTATTATACTTAGAAACCCTTTCAGAACGCGCTAATGATCCCGTTTTAATTTGTGACGAACTTGTCGCAACAGCTAAATCTGCAATAAAAGTATCTTCTGAGTCGCCAGACCTGTGTGAGATTATAGTTTTAAAATTATTTTCATGGGCTAATTTAATAGCGTTTATAGTCTCGGTAACTGTTCCTATTTGATTAGGTTTTATTAAAATTGCATTTGCAGATTTATTTTTTATACCTTTTTTTAACCTTTCAAAATTAGTGACAAATAAATCATCGCCTACAATTTGTATATTTGTTTGGTTGGTTAATTTTTCATAAGAGGACCAATCATCTTCATGAAAAGGATCTTCAATAGATTTAATTTTATATTTATCTATCAAATTAATATAATATTCTACATTTTTTGGATTTTCTAATTCATTAGCCGCTACATCTAAACATATAGATATATCCTGACCATATTTAAAGCCAACTGAATTTATAGAGTCTATAATAAGTTCTATGGCTTCATTATCAGATTTGAGTGAAGGTGCAAATCCACCCTCATCTCCTACACTTGTTGATATTTTCATTTTTTCTAATTTTTGTTTTAATTTTTGAATTACAAGAAATGAAAACTTCATACATTCTTTAAAATTTTTTGCACTATCTGGCCGTATCATGAACTCCTGGATTTCTAATGAATTATTTGCATGCGCACCTCCATTAATTATGTTCATAAGTGGAACAGGCAACTGATTGACTGATGAACCACCGAGATATTTAAATAGTGAAACTTTTTTTTCTAAAGCAGCTAATTTAGTTGTGGCAATTGAAACTGCTAATAATGCATTTGCGCCTAAATTTTTTTTTTGTTCAGTGCCATCTAATTTTAACAAAGTTTTATCTATAATAGCTTGGTCAAAAATATCTTTATTGATTAAAGTGTTTGATATGGTTTCATTTATATTTTTGACTGCTTTTGAGACACCTTTCCCTAGATAGTCTTGACTTTGTGTATCTCTTAATTCAAATGCTTCGTATGAACCAGTAGATGCTCCTGAAGGAACGATGGCTGTCGCTGAGCCATTTTCTGAAAAAACTTCTGCTTCAACTGTTGGGTTGCCTCTACTATCAAAAACTTGTCGACCTTTAATCTTTTTAATTTTTGACATTCTTAATTAAATTATCTATTTCAACTAATTTTTTTAAAAGACTTGGCATATCAGATAGTGGGACCATATTTGGACCATCGGACGGTGCGTTGTCAGGGTCAGGATGAGTTTCAATGAAAATTGCAGCTACACCTACAGCTATTGCTGCACGAGATAGGTGTTCAACAAACTCTCTTTGACCTCCACTCTTATCACCCATACCTCCTGGTTGTTGCACAGAATGTGTAGCGTCAAAGACAACTGGGTATCCACTTTTTGCCAAGATTGGTAGTGCTCTCATATCTGAAACTAAAGTGTTGTAACCAAAACTTGCCCCTCTTTCAGTAACTAAAATATTTTTATTACCAGAATTCTCAATTTTTTGAATTACGTTTTTCATGTCCCAAGGAGCAAGGAATTGTCCCTTTTTAACATTTATAACTTTTCCAGTTTTTGCTGCTGAAACTAAAAGATCAGTTTGTCTGCACAAAAAAGCTGGTATCTGTAAAATATCAACATGCTTTGAAACTACTTCACATTGTTCAATGCTGTGTATATCAGTTAAAACAGGTACATCAATTTGTTTTTTTATTTTATCAAACACTGGCAAAGATTTTTCCAATCCTGCACCCCTTTTTCCTTTAAGGCTAGTTCTATTAGCTTTATCGAAAGATGTTTTGTAAATAAAACCTACTCCCAGTTTTTCAGTAATATTTTTTAATTCAGAAGCAACATCTATCGCATGCTTTTCATTTTCTAATTGGCAAGGCCCAGCAATTAGAGTAAATGAACTAGAATTTGAAATGCTTAAATTTCCACATTTGATAGTTTTATTTGTCATTAATTTTCCTCATTATTACTTACTGCTTTTACAAAAGATGAAAATAAAGGATGTGGTGTAAAAGGTCTTGATTTAAACTCAGGATGAAATTGAACTCCAACGAACCATGGATGGTTTTTTAATTCAATGATTTCTGGTAAAGAACCATCTGGTGATAAAGCAGAAAATATCAAACCCTTCTTTTCAAAATCAGTTTTATATTTAATATTTACCTCATATCTATGTCTATGTCTTTCTTTGATTTTATTTGTAGAATAAATTTTTGAAATTAAAGTATTATTTTTTAAAATTGCATCATATAAACCTAATCTCATAGTTCCACCTAATTTTTTTTTTGTTCCTTTAATTTTCTTTTTTCCTTTTTTCCACTCCTCTAACAATCCAACCACAGGAGTACAATTATTACCAAATTCACTTGTAGATGCATTTTTAATTTTTAATAAATTTCTAGCTGCTTCAATAACTGCCATCTGCATTCCAAAGCAAATACCAAAGAAAGGTATATTATTCAATCTAGCATATTTTATGGCAGCAATTTTACCCTCTGTACCTCTTTTTCCAAAGCCACCAGGTATTAGAACACCTTTAACCTCCTTTAATAATGATTTAATATTTTCAGGTTTAAGACTTTCTGAGTCTATTCTTTTTAAATTAACTTTAACATTGTTAGAAATTCCTCCATGGATTAAAGCTTCGTCTAATGATTTATATGCATCTTTAAGGTCAACATATTTTCCTATAATACCTATATTTACATCTTTCACAGGATTAAGGACTCTTGAAGTAATGTTTTTCCATTTAGTAAGATTTACTGATTTTTTTCTTTTTATTTTAAAAAAATCTAAAACTCTTTCATCAAATTGTTCTTTATGAAAACTAATTGGTGCCTCGTATATAGTTCGCACATCGACAGTTTCAATAACATTTTCAAGTTTTACATTGCAGAAAAGAGATATTTTTTTTCTCTCAACTTTAGGAATTGCTCTTTCAGACCTACAAATAATTATATCTGGTTGGATACCTAAGCTTCTAAGTTCTTTAACTGAATGTTGTGTTGGTTTAGTTTTTAATTCACCTGAAGCTTTTAAATAAGGAACCAATGTTAAATGGATGAATAAACAATTTTCTTTTCTTTTATCATTAGAAAATTGTCTAATTGCCTCTAAAAAAGGTAAACTTTCTATATCACCGACTGTTCCACCAATTTCACAAATTATAAAATCTTCATCTTTTATATTATGAGAAATAAATTTTTTAATTCTGTCTGTTACATGAGGAACAACTTGAACCGTCCCACCTAAATAATCGCCTTTCCTTTCTTTTTGAATTATATCACTATAAATTCCACCAGTTGTGATGTTGTCAGATTTAGTTGCTGAAATTCCAGTAAATCTTTCGTAATGTCCAATGTCTAAATCTGTTTCTGCCCCATCATCAGTTACATATACTTCTCCATGTTGAAATGGATTCATGGTTCCAGGGTCAACATTCAAGTATGGATCAAGTTTTCTAATTCTTACTTTAAAACCTCTTGATTGAAGTAACGCTGCTAATGATGCAGAAGAGAGACCTTTTCCTAAAGAAGAAACCACGCCGCCAGTGACAAATACATATCGCGCCATGGAAGAATAATATATCTAATTTTTACTTAAAAATAAAGATTAATTTGAAGTCTCAGGTATTTTAGGTGATTTCGAATCTTTTTCTTCCTCAACTGTCTCTAATACTGATTGGGGGCTTTGTAAATCAGCTCTAGATATAACTACAAGCATTATACTGGAAATTATAAATAATGTAGCTATCAGTGCAGTTGATTTTGTAAGGAAATTTCCCACTGTTCTAGTAGATGCAAAATTATCTTGTGACAATCCAAGTCCAAGTGCCCCTCCCTCTGACCTTTGTAACAAAACTAGAATAATTAAAATTACAGCTAAAATAACATTTGCAGTTATAAGGATTGTTTCCATAACGCTTATTTATAGAAATTTTTTATTATATCAATGAAATTTTTTGAAGATTTTGAGGCTCCTCCAATTAAAAAACCGTCAATTATTCCAATATCTTTAAAGGAATATATGGTTTCACTATCCACTGAACCTCCATAAAGGACAGGTGGAATATTTTTGTTAAAAATTTTTGATAAAGTGGCTCTTATTTTAATTGTTGTATTTATCAAATCTCTTTTATTTGGCAGTTTACCGGTTCCAATTGACCAAATAGGTTCATATGCAATTATTAATTTTTTTTGGCTTAATTTTTTTTTAAGTACAGAATTTAACTGTTTTTTTAACACATTAATAGTCTGCTTTTTCCTCTTTTCAATTTTATTTTCTCCTATACATAAGATAACAGTAAAATTGTTCTTTAGTGCAATTTTAACTTTCTCTTCAATAATTTTGTTTGTTTCACCAGAGGCCCTATTTTCGGAGTGACCAATAATAATATATCTTACTCCTAGTTTCTTAATCATAAAAGGACTAACATTTCCTGTATAAGCACCAAAATTATCTTTCTGATAACAATTTTGTGCAGAAATCATAACTCTTTTATTTCTTAGTTTTTTTGTAAAATCTTGTAAAAGACTAAGGGGTGGAGCTATAATAACTTTATATCTCCTTTTATCCTTATTTATAAATCTGTTAATCTGCGTTATGATTTTAAATGAGCTTGGAATTCCAAACATTTTCCAGTTTCCTATAAAATATTTTGTACCATTAGTCATAAATTTGAACTTTCAGTATAGATTTTTAAGTTTATTTAATTTAAATTTCATAAATTAAAATTATGATCTCTTCAATAGGAAAGTTTTCAAAATCTATATTGACCAAGATTTTAGTGGCTATTATAGCCCTTCCTTTTATTTTGTGGGGCATGGGCGATGTTTTTAGAACTGGAAACCAAAATATTATAGTTGAAATCAACGATAATAAAATTAGTACAAAAGAATTTATGAACTTTCTTCGGGCAATTAATATAACCAAGGAAGATATTCAGCAAAAAGGCAAAGAAAAACTAATAAACGAAATATTAACTAATTATATTAGCGAAAAAATTGTAATGATTGAAACAAAAGAAAAAGGAATAAGATTAAGTAATTCTTCTATTAAGGAAATTTTAATTAGTGATGAAGAATTTCGTAAAGATAATAAATTTATGCGAACAAAATATGAAAAATTTTTATTAACTAATGGAATTACAGCACCTGATTATGAGAAAAATATATTTAATTTAGAATCAAAAGGTCAACTACTTTCATTTTATAGTGGGGGTTTTAAACTTCCAGATTTTATCGTTAAAGATTTATTTATCAAAGAGAACAAATCTAAAGAAATAAGTGTTATTGATTTACAAGAAGTTTACTCTAAAAAGGAAATTAAACAGGATGAAATTGAAAAATTTTATAATAATAATAAAAACTTTTTTAAAGATAGATTTATTTCTTTTAAATATCTAGAATTATTACCAATTACACTAATTGGAAAAAATGATTACGAAAAAGAATATTTTGATAAAATTGAAAAAATTGAGAACGATATATTAGATGGTAAAGTTTATGAAGAAATCGCTTCATTTGATTTGCAAAATATCAAAAAAATTGATTTGATAAATTCAAAGAGTCAAATGAAAGATGGAAAAAATATTAAAATTAATAGTGAACTTTTAAAAGAAATTTTTAAAATAAATACCAAAAATACTCCAACCTTTATAAGTTTAAATAATAAATTTTTTATTGCTGAAGTAACCGAAGAGGAAAATAACATTTTAGAATTATCGAATAAAAATGTATTAGATACGGTGAAAAAACAATTGAGTATTGTTAATCTTGTGAAAGAAAATGCATCTATTAGGAAAGAAATTGAGGATAAGAAATTTTCGTTTAAGCAAATGGAACAAATGTCAAATAAATTTGGAGTGCCTATTCAAAATTTAAAGATTAAAAACATAAATGACACCTCAATATTTAATAATGTTTTACTTAAACAAATTTATAATTCTCCTGGTGAATTATTTATAATCACAGATTTTCCAGTTGAACAAAAAAATTATCTTGTGAAAATAATTAAAGAAACTGATCCAGTCTTAAAAAATAATACAGGTACATTTGAGAAGTATTCAAAAAGAGCTAATGCTCAATACATTTCTAAAGTTTACAAATCTTATGATGGTTATATAAATTCAATTTATAAAATAAATATAAACGAAAAAGTTCTAGAAAGATTAATTAATTCAATTTAATGAAATTAAAAACAAGTTTTAATAACTTTAAGAGAATTCATAGAACTGGGCAACATCAATCAGTTTTTTTTTCACAAAAATGTAACAATTACAAACTTGTTGAAAATTTATACAAGTTTATTCTTGTAAAAAAAAATAGTTTTATTTTTGAGTCTGTTGAAAAAGGTGTTATTAGAGGCAGGTATACTATAATTGGCTATGATCCTGATAAAATCATTAATATTCAAAATAATAAAATAGTTATTGATAATCTAAAAAATAAGAAAGTTTTAAAAACTAATACCCTGGATTTTCTGAATAATTTAATAAAGAATTTCAAAGTTAAAACTTCGAAAGAACTTCCCAGAATGGCTTCAATGCTAGTAGGATATTTTTCTTATGACATTATTAGATTGATTGAAAAAATTCCCGATAAATGTAAAAAAGATATA